>Ga0210391_10000864_pt1 | contig 29448 bp, 30 predicted proteins | sample IncBWC12OmetaG_FD_160573 | JGI IMG/M metagenome (GOLD analysis project Ga0210391, IMG submission 160573) | Forest soil microbial communities from Barre Woods Harvard Forest LTER site, Petersham, Massachusetts, United States - Inc-BW-C-12-O ... | reverse complement strand
CGGCGTGCGCCGGCCAATCTGTTCCCCGCGCAAGTCGACCTGGAGAATCTTCGCCTTTTTGGGAAAGAACTGCTGGTAGGGAAAGTCTGTGCCCAGCATAAGCAGTGCGTCGCAGTTCATCATGGCGTGGTAGCCGGAAGAAAAGCCCAGCAGCCCGGTCATACCAACGTCATAGGGGTTGTCATACTCAATAAACTCTTTGCCCCGCATGGCGTGCACGATCGGCGCTTTCAACTTACCCGCCAGCGCCAATAGTTGCGTATGTGCACCCTCACACCCGGCGCCGCCCAGGATAGCGACTTTCTGCGCCCGGTTGAGAAAATCCGCTGCCAGCCGCAGCTCGAGCACGGAGGGACAAACCACCGACGCGGAATGATGGATTCCGAGCGCGAGCGGAGGGTCGGGGCACTCGCGCTGCAATACGTCTCCCGGGATAACCACCACCGCCACCCCTCTCTGGGCGATGGCGGTGCGCATTGCAATACCCAGCACTCGCGGCATCTGGTCGGCTTGCGAGATCAATTCGCAATAGTGGCTGCAATCCCTGAAAATATGCGTGGGATCGGTTTCCTGGAAGTAGCCGCTGCCAATCTCCTGGCTTGGGATCTGGGCAGCGATGGCCAGCACCGGCACGCGGCTGCGGTGGCAATCGTAAAGGCCGTTGATCAGGTGCAGGTTGCCCGGGCCACAGCTTCCCGCACATACGGTAATCTCGCCGGTAAGCTGGCTCTCGGCGCCGGCGGCAAAGGCGGCCGCCTCCTCATGGCGCACATGCATCCATTCAATCTGCTTGTTTCTGCGAACGGCGTCGGTGATCCCATTGAGCGAGTCGCCGGTGACGCCATAAATACGTTTCACCCCGGCCTCGGCCAAGGTTGCGATGAACACCTCAGAAACTTTCATAGCCAAACCACCTCAGAGACTTTTATGGCTACTTGGATTCCGTTGCTCGAGAGAAGTTCTCCACAATCACAGGATGTTTACGGCGCGCGCTGCCAGCAAGGCCAAGGTGACGAGCGAAATGCTCGACTGCACCATCATCGCGACCTTCGCCCAGCGCGAAAGCACAGGCGAATCGGTGGGCGAGAAAGCGGTGCTGGTATTGAAAGCGAGAAACAGATAATCCACGAACCCGGGAGACCAAGCCGGATCGAGCGGCGTTTGCGTGCCTGGAGCCAGCGTCATTTGAGGAAATAGAAAATCTCCCTTGGTGTGACAGGTGCTCAAATTGCGGGCGTGCGGACCGCCTGCATCGAGCCGCCAATACCAGGAGGCAAAGACCAACACGTTGGTGACCCAGAGGGCGGCAGCCGAGCGCAGCAGAGCTAACGGCGCCAGGGTGTGCCGGGGCAAGGAGAGGACCAGCAGCCATACCGACCACACCAAGGCCGCGGTCACCACCCAAAGGAGGACATAACCAAGTTTTTGATTGAGTTCAAAGGATCCCCGCATGCGGGCCACGAGGACCGGGATCAGGAGCACGGTAACCACCACCAGCAAAAGCCAGGAGGGGCCAAAGGTCAGCGGTTCCGGCAGCGAAAGATTCAGGCCGCCCACAGCGAGAACGGCGAGCACGGCAGGCCAGACGGGTTGGGCTGGTTTTTTGCGAGAGGCTTGTGTCATCGGGAATGGCGATCTGATCGAGGTTATTCTTTCACCCGCGCCAGCGCCCTCGCGGTCTGCTCACAGATATATAATTCTCGCGCTATGAATAAGCTCGGATTGGTGTTCCTCTGTGTGGTGTTATGGCTGGTCCTCCCGTTGAGCCTGTTGATGATGAAAGCCGCTGCAATCCCGGGAACGACGGCCAAGCCGCTGTTGGTGGCGGCAAACCAGGGCGATCGGGACGTCAGCATTATTGACCCGGTTGCGGCCAAGCAGGTGGCGACTGTGCCCGAGGGCGGTGTTACCGGCCACGAGGTGGCCACTTCGCCCGACGGTCGAACTGTCTATGTGCCGATCTATGGCAGCGCCGGCGTGGGCCAGCCCGGTACCGACGGACAGGAGATGGTGGTGATCGACATTCCCAGCCGGACCGTCACGGGCAAGGTCGATTTCGGCCATGGAGTACGGCCTCACTGCCCGGTCTATGACCGGGCCAGCGGCATGGTTTACGTCACTACCGAGCTGGACCAGACGGTGACCATAGTCGATCCCAAAACGCTCAAGGTCGTAGGCACGGTTCCTACCGGGCAAAAAGAGTCGCACATGCTGGTGATCTCTCGCGACGGCAAGCGAGGGTACACGTCGAACGTGGGCGCAGGCTCGGTTTCGGTGCTCGATTTACCCGGCCGCAAGACCATCGCCATCATTCCCATCTCCTCGCAGGCGCAACGTATCGCCATTTCCAACGACGACAAGATGGTCTTTACCTCTGACCAGACGAAGCCGCAACTGGCCGTGATCGATACCGCCACCAACAAAATCAAAACCTGGGTACCGCTGCCGGCAATCGGGTATGGGAGTTCGCCTACCCCGGACGGCCGCTTTCTGCTGCTCGCGCTGCCCAAAGCCAACAAGCTCGCAGTCATCGATTTGGCCAGTCTCAAAGTGGTCAGGACCGTGGATGTCCCCGAACACCCGGTCAAGGTTCTGGCCCGCCCCGACGGCAAAGTTGCTTATGTTTCCTGCTCCGGCTCAAAGCAGGTGGCGGTGGTTGATCTATCGCAGTGGAAAGTTGATTCGCTGATCGATGCCGGCAAAGGCGTGGACGGCCTGGCCTGGGCAGCGGCTGGCTCTCGCTCCGGGGTCCACAACCAGCACCAGAAGTCGCCCGGGCAGCCAATCTAAGCTCCTCAAGCCCCGCAAAACCTTCGTATACCCCGCGCGGCGAGCGGGAGGAGAAATCCTGCCCGGGTCCGTGCTACCGTGAAAGATAAGCTATTTTCCCGGTAAAGGATCCCCCGTGTCCGCTGGTCCCCTCTCCCCTGCCGCCCTGCGCAAGACTGCGCTCTATGGTGTCCACCGCCAGCTCGGCGCCAAAATGGTTGATTTCGGTGGCTGGGATATGCCCGTCGAATACTCCGGCATCACCGCCGAGCACATGGCCGTCCGCACAGCCGTCGGTCTGTTTGATGTCAGCCATATGGGCGACATCCAGTTCCGCGGGCCGGGCTCCCTGGCCGCCATCCAGGCCCTTTCCATGAATGATGCCTCCAAGCTAGCCGATGGTCAGGCGCAATACTCCGCCATGCTCTATCCCCAGGGAACCTTTGTCGACGATGTGCTGGTACATAAATTCAGCAACAACGATTACCTGCTGGTGATCAACGCCGGCACGCGGGAAAAAGACTACCAATGGATCCGCTCCCAGGTAGGCTCCTTCGCCGGCCTGCACATCAGCGACTACAGCGACTACTACACCCAGCTGGCCATCCAGGGTCCACGGGCGCAGGATACGTTATCGAAACTCACCGCGGTGGACTTGAGCACCGTCAAGAATTACTGGTTCACCTGGGGCACAGTGTGTGGTCTGCCTAATGTGCTGATTGCGCGCACCGGCTATACCGGTGAAGACGGTTTTGAAATCTACATCCCCTCGGACGAGCCCACCAGCACTCGCGTATGGTATGAGGTCATGGAAGCGGGCGAACCATTTGGCTTGCTGCCCTGCGGCCTAGGAGCACGCAACACCCTTCGGCTGGAAGCGGCGATGGCTCTCTACGGGCATGAGATTTCCGAAGACATCACGCTGCTCGAATCGGGCCTGGAACGGTTCTCGAAGCTGGGTAAGAGCGACTTTCTGGGTTCCCAGGCTCTGCTTGCGGCCGGCCCGCCAAAGCGCAAACTGGTTGGCCTGGAGATGATCGAGCGCGGCATAGCTCGCGATGGCTACAAGGTTTTGAGCCTCGAGGGCGAGGCCATCGGCTATGTCACCAGCGGCTCTCCGTCGCCCTATTTGAAAAAGAACATTGCCCTCGCCTACGTGCCCGTCGCCTTAACCGCGCCGGGAACGGAAGTGGCGGTCGAGGTACGCGGCAACCCGGTCAAGGCCAAGGTAGTGCCGACCCCGTTTTACCGCCGGGCTAAAAAGCCAGCGGCAAAACCGGCATAAGCCGCAGCTGGACAGTTATGTACCCGCAGCATCACCCCTGCTGCGACGTGTGCAAGCTCTAAAATGAAAGAGGAGATAAGGACCGAATGGCCTATCCAGCAACGTATCGCTACACCAAGGAGCATGAGTGGATTGAGGCAGGAGGCAAAATCGGCAAGGTAGGCATCACCGATTACGCCCAGAACACCCTGGGCGACATCGTCTTCGTTGATCTGCCCAAGGTAGGATCCAGCCTGGAGAAGGGCAAGGTTTTTGGCAGTGTGGAGTCAGTCAAGGCCGTTTCCGACCTCTACTCCCCGATTACCGGCACCGTGACGGAGGTCAATGAGGAGCTGGCTACGGCCCCGGAGAAGATCAACACCGACGCCCACGGAGCGTGGCTGCTCAAGGTGGAGATCGCTGATCCGAAAGAAGTCGACGGCCTGCTGAGTGCGGCCGACTACGAGAAGTTCGTAAAGGAAGAGACCCACTGAAGTTGAATCATTCAGTAATGGTTAACGTGTTCTAAAAAGGACTCCCCCAATGCGCTATTTGCCAAAATCGCCGGGCGAACGGATTGCCATGTTGCAGGACATCGGCGCCGGCTCGATCGATGATCTATTTTCGACTATCCCTCAGGAATACCGTCTGGAAAGGGACCTGGTTGTTCCCCGGCAGATGGCTGAGTCTGAAATCGTCGAGTACTTTCGCCAGGCTTCGGCCAATTGCGCAATCGGCTACGCCAGCTTTCTTGGCGCCGGCGCCTATCGTCACTATCGTCCGGTCATCATCGATTCCCTGGTGCAGCGGGGCGAATTCCTCACCTCCTACACTCCTTACCAGGCGGAGATTACCCAGGGAACGCTGCAGGCCATTTTTGAATTTCAGACCATGATCTGCGAGCTGACCGGCATGGATATTGCCAACGCCTCGATGTACGAGGGATCGACGGGGGCGGCCGAATCGGTAACCATGGCGGTACGCATTACCGATCGGACCGGCGTCTTCGTGGCCAGAACCGTGCACCCCGAATACCGGGAAGTGATGCGTACCTACGCGCAGCACCAGGGGCTTGAAGCGCAGACGCTGCCATTTGGCGACGACGGGCGGCTTGACCTGGCGGTGCTGGAACAGAGCGTCACCGAAGAGACTGCCTGCGTACTGGTTCAGTCGCCAAACTTTTTCGGGGTGATCGAAGACATTCCGGCCATCGCCGAGATCGTACACCGGAAAGGCGCGCTGCTGATTGTGTCGATCGCCGAGGCCGTCTCTCTGGGCGTCGTGCGGCCGCCAGTCGAAGCCGATATCGTTTCCCTCGAAGCGCAATCCTTTGGTGTGGCCCTGAGCTTTGGCGGTCCCTACTGCGGCGTCATCGCAGCCAAGGAGAAGTATCTGCGGCAAATGCCTGGCCGCCTGGTGGGCGAAACCGTGGATACGGAAGGCCGGCGCGGTTTTGTGCTCACCCTTTCCACCCGCGAACAACACATCCGCCGGGAAAAGGCGACGTCCAACATTTGCACCAACCAGGCGCTGGTAGCCCTGATGGCAACCATCTTCCTGACCGTGTACGGCAAACAGGGGATCCGCGAGCTGGCAACGCACAACCTGGCTAAGGCCAATTACGCGGCCAGGCAACTTTCGAGCATTGGAGGCGCGCGGTTGCTCTTTGACGGCTCTCCGCGTTTTAACGAATTCGTGCTCGAGACCTCAGAATCTCCGGATCAACTCAACGCCCAACTGCTCAAGCAGAAAGTGATCGGCGGCCGGCCCCGGAGCCGCTGGTACCCGGAACTCGGGCACGCCAGCCTCTGGTGCACGACCGAGCTCAACACCAGGGAGCAGATCGATCATGTGGTCTCTTTGCTACAGCATGAGTCCGAAGAAGCCCTTACCCGTGCTTGAAAGGCAATAACTCGATGGCATTTGAAGGCAATCGCCGCAAAGTGAGCTCGCACCTGAGCCAGAATGAATCTCTGGTTTTCGAAAAGTCGTCGCCGGGCAAAAAGGCTTACAAGATGCCGCCACTCGATGTGCCCGACGTGGACCCTGAGACTCTGCTAGGCGAAGCCGCACGCGGCGATCTGGGCCTTATGCCCGAGCTAAGTGAAATCGAAATCATCCGCCATTTCACCCGCCTCTCCACCTGGAACTACGCCATCGATCTGGGCATGTACCCACTCGGCAGTTGCACCATGAAGTACAACCCGCGGGTGAACGAGTTTGTTTCCCGGCTGGAAGGCATTGCTGAAGCTCATCCGTATCAACCGGAGTCGCTCTCACAAGGTGCTCTGGCAATCATCCACCTGCTCAAATCGTGCCTGCTCGACATCACCGGCATGGACACCATCACCCTGCAGCCGGCGGCCGGCGCGCACGGGGAGTTCACCGGCATCCTGCTGACACGCGCTTACCATCAGTCAAAAGGAAATCCGCGCCGCAAGGTCATCATCCCCGACTCGGCGCACGGCACCAACCCGGCCACCGCAGCCATTTGCGGTTACCAGGTGGAGAATCTGCGTTCTAATTCGCTGGGGATGGTGGACGTGGCCCAGCTGGAGCAGATCGTCACCGACGACACGGCGGCGCTGATGCTGACCAACCCCAGCACCATCGGGGTGTTCGAAAGCGAAATTCACAAGATCGCCGACATTCTCCACGCCAAAGGCGCCCTGCTCTACATGGATGGCGCCAACATGAACGCGCTGGTTGGCAAGACACGGCCCGGTGATTTCGGCGTGGACGTGATGCACCTGAACCTGCACAAAACTTTCTCCACGCCTCATGGTGGTGGCGGTCCCGGTTCGGGGCCGGTAGCAGCAAAGAAAATACTGGAGCCTTTTCTGCCGACACCGGTCGTGGTCGAGGGACCACCTGACCAGGACGGCCGCCGCATGCTGCGGCTGGACTACGATCGCCCGCAATCCGTCGGCCGGGTGCGCATGTTCTACGGTAACTTCGGCATGTTTGTCCGTGCGCTGGCCTACATCATGGCCAACGGCCCGGACGGTCTCCGCCAGACCACAGAAGACGCGGTGCTGAACGCGAACTACATCCGCAAGAACCTGGAGGATGTTTACGAGCTGCCGTATCGCACCCCCACGCTGCATGAAGTGGTGTTCAGCGATCGCCGGCAGACGCAGAAGGGGGTCAAGACTGGGGACATTGCCAAGCGGCTGATTGACTATGGCTTTCATCCCTACACCACGTCTTTTCCGTTGATCGTACCCGGCGCGTTGATGATCGAGCCGACAGAAAGCGAATCGAAAGAAGAGCTCGATTTGTTTATTGACGCCATGCGGCAGATCGCCCGCGAGGCGGAGGAGAATCCCGAGCTGGTGCTCAATGCTCCGCACGCCACGCGCATCTCGCGGCTGGATGAGGTGATGGCAGCGCGCAAACCCGTTCTGCGCTACACGCCGGCTGCGGAAAAGGTGTGACTCGCTCAGCGGCCGTTGGAAGGGTGGGCATTAGAGGCTGCCGAAAAAGTTGCGTTGGACAGAAAAAACGTACCTCAGCGGCTAAAGCCGGGTACAGCAGTGTCATTTTCGGCACGGCTGAAGCCGTGCCCTTCCAGGAGCGACTGCTCACACAGGATTTAAAGCTCGACGTATTCTCAATCAATTTACGGCCCAGCAAAGATCTGGGCTTTTTGCAATCTCTCCTTTATTCGCAAACGCAAGTTCTTGAGGAAGTGAACGACGTGACGGAAGCTGAATCTGCGATATCGCAACGGCGCGAAGATCTGGAGCGCTTCGAGTTCATGATGGGGGCCGAGCGTGGCCGTCTCGCGGTAACCCTGGATATGCTAACGGACGCGCTCATCCTGATCGGGCAGCACGGCGTTTACTGTGCGTCCACACGCAACCCTTCTAAGCCCGCGCTCGACCTGGAGGCAGTGCTGGGGCAAGTGGGTGGGGCGAAAGAGCTGATTCAATCCGTGATGGAGCAGCTTCGGCTCAAGAGCGAGCAGGCCACAGAACCGTAGCAGAGCGGATCACCACAAGCGCCTCACGCCGTAACTATCGAAGACTCGTTTGTTGGTAATCACGGGAATATTCTCCGCCTGAGACTGTGCGATTAGCATACGGTCGAATGGATCCTTGTGAAGCCCTGGCAAGAGGCCTCCGCGCACGCCATGTTCCGCGGAGATAGCCAACAGGTCGAAACCTTCGCGCTCCATTTGGCCGCCAAAATCCGACATCAGGTTGGCCGCAGTGGGCAGTTTACCTAATCGAACCTTGATCGCGATTTCCCAGGCTGAGGCGGCACTCACAACCACGGTGTTTTTGGTATCTGCGATGATCCTTGCCGCTGTCCGCGTGAGGGCCGGATCGCCAGAGAGCCACCACAGCAAAGCGTGGGTATCCAATAAAACGCGCAAAATGGACTACTCCCAACGAGACAGTTCGTCTTCGGGCAGAGGCTCAAAAAATTCCGGACCCACGCGCAACGTGCCCTTGAGCGAGCCCGGCTGACGTTTGCCCTTCACCTCACCAACCGCAACTAGCCGGGCCACAGGTTTCTTCCCTCGAGCAATGATCACTTCTTCCCCCGCAGCAACTTTCTGCAGCAGCTTGGAAAGATTCGTCTTGGCTTCGTGAATAGTGACTGTAGCCATGGCCGCTCCTTAGCTAACTAAGCTTAGTCCATGCACAGACGTCCTGCAAGATATCAGACCCGATGGGATCCCGCAGTGGCCCTGAATCACCGCCAATTCTGGCTCTCGCAAAGCAACTGGGACCAAGCCCGCACCTGTTGTATGCTTAACTTGCGCGCCCGTAGCTCAGCTGGATAGAGCGAACGCCTCCGGAGCGTTAGGTCGGGAGTTCGAATCTCTCCGGGCGCACCAAACAGATCTTCCCGCGAACGAAGCCTTCCAACTGATGAAGAGCCGTAGCAAGGGCGTTCTTGCTTATGACGCGACCGGAACAACAGGGGATTTCACCATTTTTCATCGTCAGGAACGTCGATCAAACCATCGCCTTCTACCGCGATAAGCTTGGCTTTGAGACGGGATTCAAGGAGCTGGATCTGGCTCCTTTTTTCGCCATTATCGGCCGCGACGGAGCGCAAATCCTGGTCAAGTCCGACAAAGATGTGTCGCCACTCCCGAACCCCGCGCGTCATCCCTACATGCGGTGGGACGCTTTTGTATATGCACCAGGCCCCGACGCGCTCGCCGCCGAGTTTGCAGATCATGGTGCAGCATTCAGCGCACCGCTAACGGATACACACGACGGTTTGCGCGGTTTCGAGATTTGTGACCCTGACGGCTACGTTTTGTTCTTCGGCCGTCCAAGAATGGTCCCGGAAGGGCTGCCGTACACTTAACCAATGATCCGTCAGATTGCACCTCAGTTCTTCAGCACTGACATTCCAGCCACGCTCGCCTACTACAAAGATAAGCTTGGCTTCGAGTGTCTGGGGACGTGGCAGGATCCGCCGGTCTACGCCATCGTGACGCGCGATCAGCAGAGGATTCACTTCCGATGCGCCGAGCCGCCCAAAGTCAATCCTGACAAGTACGAGGACGAACTGCTGGATGCATACCTCCTGGTCGAGGACATAGACGCGCTTCATGCCGAATACACAGGCAAAGGAATGGAGTTCACCCGGGAACTTGCCGACACGCCATGGAACTCGCGAGAGTTTGTAGTGAAGGATTGTGACGGCCGTCTGCTGGCCTTTGGCTCGAACTTATAGTGGGTACTACCTTCTGGTCCCAAGAACCATCGCGGAGCAGGTTGGAGTTCCAGGAACCACTTTCTTTATTTCTGGTAACGTGGGTAATTTAAGGACGGCGTCAAGACCGCCGATGACGGATTCAGCGTCTGGACCGTGCGCGGAGTCCTGGAATAATCGGTAATCGTCCGCTGCGGTGGAGATGGGTTCCGTTTCGAATTTCGAATTTGCAAATTAGAAATATTTTTGACACAATAGCAATAATTGTGCTAGGCCAAGACATAGCATTGCTACTCAAGATCTGCCTTCTGGAAGGGCCAAAAATCTTGTCCAAAACGTTGGCCGATGAGCTCTTCCTTCCTCCCGGGGAAGTCTCTAAAGCGCTGCACCGATGCAAGGACTCAGGGCTCCTCTACTGGTCAGACCTTGAGAAAAGGGTCAATCGTTCCGCTTTGCTGGACTTCCTTGCATATGGTCTGAGACACGTGTTCCCTCCCAAAAGGGGCGCACTTGTCCGCGGCGTTCCTACCGCAACCGCGGCCGAGCCCCTGAAGTCGCACTTCGTGGACGATGGTGAGCCACCGCCGGTCTGGCCCTATCCGGAAGGCTCCGTCCGCGGCTTATCCTTCTCGCCTCTGTATAAAAGTGCGCCGAAAGCCGCGTTGCACGATTCCAGACTTTACGAACTTCTGGCTTTATGCGATGCGATTCGAAGTGGAAGAACCCGGGAACGTGTACTCGCTGTTGAGCTGGTTCGCAAGGCGCTGAATGCCTGATCCAAACTTGCGGCTTCTTGAAGAGGCCGCCACACAGCTCGCTCCGTTTCTGCGCGAGATCGTTTTCGTTGGTGGTGTGACCCTCGGATTGCTCATTACAGACAAGGCCGCCGCTCCTATTCGCAGTACAGATGATGTGGATGTGATAGCCGAAATCCTTACCTATGTTGACTACATTGCGTTTTCAGAGCGCCTTCGCAAAGCACAGTTCACAGAAGACACGAGCGAGGAGCCACTCACGTGCCGCTGGTTCCATGGGAAGCTGAAACTGGATGTATTGGCGCTCAGTAGAGAAGTTTTGGGCTATACGAACCTCTGGTATGAGAGCGCACTGCATCACGCAGTCCCATTTGTTTTGCCGAGCGGCCAAGCAATCAGGGTAATCACAGCTCCCTACTTCCTGGGTACCAAGATGGAAGCGTTCCGGGGACGCGGACAGATGGACTTCCTGGCCAGCCACGATCTGGAAGACTTTGTCGCGGTGATCGATGGAAGAAGCACGATACTCAAAGAGATTGCCGATTCTCCAAGCGATGTTCGCGCGTATGTCGTCGAAGCAGCAGCAGGCCTTTTGGGCGAATCTCGTTTTCTCGATGCGGTTCCTGGATTTGTTCTAGATTCTGGGCGCGTGCCATTGATTCTCGAGCGGCTGCATCAACTGGCGCAGCTCAACGCATAACAGCTCACCTCGACGGACGCACCTCGGTAAGGGGGTTCAAATTGGTAGCACTCGGGCACCACCATTCTAAGTTTCTAGACCGGCCACTGATAGCAAAGGAAATATCCATCCGGATCGCGCACATTCATTTGCTTCATGCCATACCAGGCAACGGCCGGCGTGCTTACAGAGACACCCCTCCCGCGTAGCTCTACAAAGGCTGCTTCCACGTCCGGACAGGCAAAGTACAACACCGTATCGCCGTGAGCGGCGGTGCGGGACAAATCCGGTTCCGAGGGCCGTTCAGTATTCGATTCATAAGCAGTGTTCAGCATCAGCTCGGCCCCGCCCAGCCGCAGCAGAACCCAGTGGAAGTAGTCCTCACATAGAACTGGAGAGTGGCTCACAATCTCAAAACCCAGCTGGTCGCGATAAAACCTGACCGATGTGGGCATGTCGTAGACCTGCAAAAGAGGAGAAACTCCATGTAAATCAAGCGCCATTTTCTCACCTCTACCGATGAGAAAGATCACGGATCCAGATGTCCTTGAATTCCATGTTGCCGCGCCCGCCGGCGTGAAGCTGCAGCGCGATCTTGCCATCGAAGGAGGTTGGCTTGGGATCGGTAAAATCCACCATGGGCACACCGTTCAGGCGCGATTGATAGCGATTCCCATGTACCTCTACCAGGTAGTCGTTCCACTCACCCATGCGGACCACGCCCTCATTTTCCGGGGCCGGCCAAACCACCCACCCGCGCCCATCCTCCGCGTAGACCCCTGCAGTGTGGTGCATCATCGTGCAGTCGATCTCGAACTGCATACCTTGTGTCACATCGGCGGTTCCAGGTTTGAAGGCGGTGTGGAAAAAGACTCCGCTGTTGCCGTCGCCTACACACTTGAACCGTAAGGAGAGCTGAAAGTCCTGGTAGTCCTTCTCTGTCTGGAGATATCCGTAATCCTTCGTAAGCCCCTTGCCGTGGATCAATCCGTCTTCCACCGTCCAGCTCTCGTGGCCGATGTTGGTCCAACCGGTCAGATCGTTTCCATTGAATAACTGAATCCAATCCTCTCCCGGAAGGTGCGCCGCCTTCTGGCCTCTGACGACACCAGAAACACAACCCAGGATGACCATGATCACAGTAGCGAGTAGTAACCGACTGAATTGCCGCAAGCTGAAACTCCATCGAGAACGAGAGTTGACTGCGCCAGGATTGTATCAGCCGCTGGCGCCGGACTTCCCCGGACCAAAGTCCGGGGCCTAGAGCATAGCAACGGTGCGATCGCCATCCCACTGGACCCCACTGGGCAGCTGCGCACACTGGCGCAGAAAGGCACAGTAGCGCACGGTGGATCGGGTTTGCGCCGGAGCCCAGAAAAGGGTGGGGGTAGCAAACATCTTGCCCCGCTCCACCATGCTGCGGCGCGATTCAGCCATTGGAGATACGCCGAACTCCATTCCCAAGGCGAACGCCTCGGAGTTCCACGGAGCCCAGGGCCGAAGATGATTCTCCTCCCACCGCCCAAGCCAGGGAAAGTCTCTCCGTCTCCACACGTAGCCAAATGCCAGCTGGTATCGCGGCGACCAGGCGAGAAAGAACGAGTGCTCCTGCAAAGGATCCATTAGGTGAGCGGTAAAGCCACCGGAAGAGGTCTCCTGGGTTAAGGTGCTCAGGTCCTCGACTCCACCATCCTTTTTGGGACAGAAGGGCCACTCGAACTCGGCCCCCGCCAGTTGCTTGCCGAGGCCGTTGTTGAATGCTCCTTCGAAAACCCGGGAACGAGTTGCCGAGACCCGGAACCGGGTTTGCCCGGGCTGCAGAAAAGGCGCGCCGAGTGTCACGTGTTGGGTCCAGGCGATCGGACGGCCGGTATAGGACTGGTTCTGAACTGCTTCGGAAAACACCACGACTCCATCCGCTGCCAGCTCGACCTTCCGCTCAAACGTCAGCTCCGCCTTGGGCAAATCCGCCTGCAGCACGATGTGCCTTTCATCTCCTGACATTTGGTAGGGCGCAACCGCGGCTTCGCCATGAACAGGTATGCCTACCGCGGCTTCGTCTTCATCGGGACCGCCAAAGAGGTCGAGGCAAATATTGTGCCCGAAGATGCCAGCCAGCAACTGAGCCTCAGCACCAGCCCCATATTCGGGATGACGCGCCGGGGAGTACTCTGAGGGCTCGATGGATGGCCAATTGGGGATCCATAGGGGACTGATACCGCTTTTCTTGTCGAGCAGCGCGGCAAGGTGGCCACCCTGCTGAGTAACAATGAGACGCAGCTCTCCGCTTTCGATCTGCGCTGCCCGCCGCCCATGAAAATCAACCTGCTTCATCCTCTGCCTCACTTCAGAATTGAGTTTAGCCCAGCAGAGCTGACGAGCAAGCCGTGACCATTCCGCCTCGGCGTCAGGGCGATCCATCGAAGGTGGGAGCCAACCGGTCAACGCGGCGCATATTGGTTACCTGGAGTTCGAATTACGGACAAGCAGGTAACGTGGATCCTCTAAAGGTCACATTGACTGTACTAATTTGTAGCCAGGATAATCAGCAATATCAGTTACATTTGATCTGCCTGCCTGGAGGGCCTCTTGAAGTCTGCTTACGTGCACGGAATTCGTAGATTGCGGGACTTGAATCGAGGCCAGGTTGTCCGGCTCGCCGGCTCTGGCGCTGCCATGGTCCAGGATATCTGGATGGAGGCCAGCGGGTACTTTGGCCGGTTCCAATGTCATGACGGCCTATGCGTTGTGCTGACCGAAGCGGAAGAGTGGATGATTGGAACGCTTACCAGGCAGAAATAAGAAGCGGCCCTCGATGGGCCCGCAGCTAAGGCACAGGTTACCGCCGTAACAGGTCAGTATTTGCAGCCGTTGGCTTGCCAAACGCAGTGAGTCTTCCAGGAAGCCGCCCGGGCCGTTTCCTCGTCGGGATAATCGCCGGCTTCTTCGCCAACCCCATTCGGAAATACGTAGAACGTCCATTTGCCCCTGCTCTTATAGAACGGGGTCGTGGGCCCTGGGTGAGGTTTTGTCTTCATGCTTTTTGGATCGAAAAAAGTGTGGAGGCGCGGGATGGAATTGAACCACCAAATAAGGTTTTGCAGACCCTTCCCTTTTCGTTTTGGGTTCCGCGCCCTGTGAGAAGTTCTTACCTTCTGAAGAAGAAGGTAACCGATCTACCAGGAAAAAACGACACCTTTTTTCGTCTGAGGTAACTCCAGGTAATCGCAAAGAAGGTACTTTTGGGTTCGTGACGGTCTGCGTGCTTTCCGGTACGCCAGCCATGTTGCCGACATCAGGCAAAACCGGGTCTCGCCGCCCCGGGGATTCCAAGTCTCTCCTCCGGATTCATCCCGACGAGCATCCCCTGTGCTTCTCCCCCCATCGCCTAGGGTGATTCGAAGAATCGGAACGCCACGACGGGGCTGGACGGTTTGGGATGGTCGGTCCCGGGTTCGGGGTTAACAGCCGTAAAGGGGTTCTCCGGAGCAGAAAAACAACCTCAAGATCGGTCCCCAGCAAGATGGCTTTTCCCGCCGTTTGCCGGTAATCGGCAAATGGCGGGAAAAGTAGCGGATTGCGGGCGGTTGACAGCCACCATTCCAAAAAGGATGAAGCACTCACCCTCTGCGTGACTGGTTCAGTGGACACGGCGGGAACTATCCGGCACCGGCAGCGTCGAGCACGGCGCTTACTATACCGATTCGGTGAACCTGAACCGAAATCGAGCCCAAGAAAACAACGACACGCTGGATGGCGGCCGGCGACCCGGGCGTGCAGTCGCTCAAGGTGACGCTCGCCAACCAAGAAAACGTCTCGATCCTTGGACTAAAGTTGTGCGTCGCCGCAGCGGAGGACTGATTCGCCCTCGACGTCAAAAACTACGATCCCTGAGGGCCTCCGATAAGGGAATTAAAAGGGTCGTTGTTGTGGCCAGCAATCCAGTAGGCCCGACCCAGCAGCGCATTCACATCGGGAAAGGAAAACGGTTATCGACGCCCATACCGGATATCCGCATTTTCGTTGCGTTTCACGTATCCTCGCCAGCTTCATAACGTTTGATACTTGAGCCGAGACGCTGCCACTAGTCTCGACATATCTGTTTGTAGATTTGCCAGTAACGGCCAACCCTTCGGTCATTCCACATTCGTACTCTAGCGCAGATGATGCCCCTCCTATCGGGCTGGAGTTAAACTCCAACAACGGGCCGGACACGACATTGATCGGCGGTTGTATTCGTTGGCCCGGCTCTTTTTCGCTTATTGGCCCGACGGCGATTGAGTCTCTCAATGCGGTGGTGGTGGACAAGGTTTTCATCGGCGTGTGCGGGGTTGACCCGGAACACGGTGCGGCCACCATTGAAGCCGAGGATGCCGCGGTTTTTCGAGCGATGAGCAGGCGCGCCAAGCAGGTGGTCATCGTCGCAGATTCCAGCAAAGTCGGCATGACCAGCCCTGCAGTGATCTGCCCGACCGGAGACATCAATATTTTAATCACTGATGATGGCGTTTCAGATGATGCAGTGAACGCCTTTAGACGTTCCGATCTGCAGGTCGTCATCGTATAAATTCTCAGACGCTTGGGCGCTCTTGCCAGCGCCGGAGTCCGGGTTCTCATCGTTCGAACCGACGTCAAGGTAGACTTAAACCATGCAGCCTCCGGCCGCTTCACAAGCTTTCGCTGAAGCTGAGCGAGACGCAATCTATCGGGTGATCCGTGCGCGTCGCGATGTACGCCGCGGCTTTCTGCCCAGGCCGCTGCCAGATCCCTTGCTGACCCGGCTTCTTAAAGCGGCTCATGACGCGCCCTCGGTCGGACTGATGCAACCGACACGCTTCATCGTGATACGCTCCCTCGCAATTCGCCGCCAGGTCCATGCCGCTTTCCTGAACGCAAACCAGCAGGCACAGTCCAGCTATCAAGGCGCACTCCGGGACCAATATGCCGGGTTGAAGCTCGAAGGCATTCTGGATGCGCCTCAAAATCTCTGCATCTTGTGCGAGCCGGAGAGTGAACAGGGACATGGACTCGGCCGCCAGACCATGCCGGAGACAGCCGTCTACTCGACCGTCTGCGCGATACAGAATCTATGGCTTGCTGCACGAGCAGAGGGCGTCGGTGTCGGCTGGGTCAGCATCCTCTCCCCGGATGCACTGCGCTCCATACTGAACATTCCTGCCCATATCATGACGGTGGCCTATCTTTGCCTGGGATACGTGGATAGCTTCGGGAATGAACCGGAGCTTGAGCGTCTCGGCTGGGAGCAACGGTCCCCGCTCGAGGGTGTGGTCTTCGAGGAAACCTACACCCTAGATGAGAAGCATTGACAGGATGCATAGAGAATCCGCTCATCCTGGCTCAGGGTTGAATTTAGGCCGGCATGGACGAATCCTCCGCCTCCCCTGGAACATCAACTCTGGGACGTAGGGATCAGCGAATCAATGAATTGAATGGTCTCCGCTGTCATACAGGGTCATGTCCTATTTCGCAACACTTTTTCGGGTCTGTCTCGCTGTGCTATGCCTCTTGCAGCTGCAGGTGAGCTACGCTGCTTCCATTCCAAGCAATGTATTCGAGCCGGTACACGCTGATCTGACATTGGGCAAGGCCGATGACGCAATCTCGCTGCTGGGCTCGTCGCTGGCCGCAAACCCGCAGGACCCGGAAGCACATAATCTGCTTTGCCGCGTGTATTACCAGGAAGAGCGATGGGACGATGCAATCCACGAGTGCGAAATTGCGGTTCAGCTGAAGCCAATGGATGGTAGCTATCATCTCTGGCTGGGCCGGGCCTATGGCGAAAAAGCCGACAGCATCCATTCCATCAAGGCCTACGGGCTGGCGAAAAAGGTACGCGACGAGTTCGAGCGAGCGGTCCAACTCGACAGTGCTAACGTAGATGCGCTCTCTGACCTGGGAGAGTTTTATACTGCTGCCCCGGGGATTGTCGGCGGCGGCAAGAAAAAGGGCCAGAATGTCGCCCAGACGCTGGAACGTTACGCGCCGGCACAAGCCCATCAGTTGAAAGGCCGCCTGGCGGAAAAGGACAAAAATTACACGCTGGCGGAAAGCGAGTTCAAGCAAGCTGTGGAAGCCTCGAACCAGTCGGCCGACGCATGGATGGCATTGGCTGCTTTTTACTCGCGACGGCGCCAAACAGAACCGATGTTGGCCGCTTTGCATGCGGGGATCGATGCGGATGCAAAAACAGCCAGGCCGCACGGGCCGGCGCTAGTGGAAGGAGCTGGGCTTCTGATGCACAACAACCTGGACCTGTCACTCGCCATCCAACTGTTGCGGCAATATCTCGCTTCGCCGAATAAATCAGCCGATTCTCCCGCCTTCCAGGTGTCTGCAAAGCTGAGCCGCTTATTGGAGCAACAGGGTGACCAGCAGGGGGCGCGGCAACAACTGCAAGCGGCCGCGGCGCTGGCGCATGCATATCACCCCAAGGTCGCCGGCGCAGCTTCACCTTAAGAGCGAAAAGTTAGCTGTAACTGTCTTTGTCCGTATGGGCTGGATCGTAATGGGTTGAGCACCAAATGGTACGCTGTGCATGGGGAAAGCTTGAAGGAAGCATGATTGGGCCTTTGATGGTCCAAAGGAGAAAGCCTAGTGAGATGGAAAGCGACGACGATCAACGTTCTCGCCATCGCGTCCCTTTTGGGATCTGCCGCAGTTCTGCGAGCACAGGCCGGTACGCCGCAGGAGCCCACTGCCGGGCTTGACGCCGGAACGCGGCAAACGTCCACCCAACTCCCGCTCACGGCGGAACTCAACCGCGAGAACGATTCCCTGCCCGACGCTCCGGGTTTCTCAGTCCAACAGGACCAGCAAGTTAAACCCGGAGCATCGCCTCCCCCGGGTGCTCCTTCCCCAGGCACGGCCGGTGACGGAAATCAGCAGACCAAGCGAATCCTCTATATCTTTCCAAACTTCCGGGCAGTGAATTCGGACCAGAAGCTGCCGCCGCAGACGGTAAAGGAAAAATTTAAGACGGCGGCTCTCGACAGCGTCGATTATTCTTCGTTTATCTTCGTGGGCATTCAGGCCGGCGTTGCGCAGGCGAGTAATTCTTATCCCGAATTTCGCCAGGGTGCAGCCGGTTACGGCCGCTATTACTGGCATACGCTGGCAGACACGATTGACGAAAACCTGTGGGTTGAATTCATTCTTCCGGCAACGCTACGTCAGGATTCCCGTTATTACACCAAGGGCCATGGCGGTATTCCCAAGCGGCTGGTCTATTCTTTCTCCCGTATAGCAATTACCCGGACAGATAGCGGTCGTGAAACATTTAACGCCTCAGAGGTATTCGGTGCAGGTGCTGCGGCAGGAATTTCGACCCTTTACTATCCCAGCCAGGAGCGCACCTTCGTCAAGACTTATCAACGCTGGATCACCAGCCTGACCATCGACGGCGGCACGTTTGTCTTCAAGGAGTTTTGGCCTGACATCAATGGCAAGATCTTTCATCAGAAAGACTGAGTTTGCATTGGACAAATGATCTGAGAAACAATTGAATTGTGTCCAACCATGGTTACGATTGAACCATTGTCGCCGCATTTTGCTTTGCAACTCAAGCGAGTCCGGCTGGCCGCTCTCAGCGATACGCCGACTGCTTTCAGCAGCACCTACGGCAGGGAATCTCAGCGGTCCAATGAAGATTGGCTCAAGCTGGCTTCGGCCTGGAGTGGCGTCCAGTCTGTGTTTTATATCGCGATGGATGAGGGCGTCCCCTGCGGCATGATCGGCGGCAAATTCGATGAGATTGCGCCGCGACGAGCCTGGGTATTATCGATGTGGGTCGCACCGGCACAGCGGAGAACGGGGCTCGGCGCCAGGCTTATGGATGAAGTCGAACGCTGGGCGTTAAATCTGGCAATCTGCGAACTGTATTTGCACGTCACGAGCAACAATTCGACCGCTCAAAATTTCTACCAAAAATGCGGCTTCACGCGCACCGGAATCACTCAACCGTATCAAAACGACCCCGCTCTGTTCGAATATGAAATGGCCAAAGCCATTCAATCTTGTTGACAACTTCTTTTCTTCGGTTTACTTTGCACTGTAAAGTGAGATCCGGGATGAATGACCTCAACAGAGCGCTGGGCGACATCAGCAGCATACGCAGGCAGATGGCGCGCAGCACGGAGTTTCGTGGCTACGGCCCAGCGACCCTCGCCTGTACTGGGCTGATCGCTATTTTGGCGGCGGCGGTGCAGTCGCTCTGGCTGCCTGATCCGGTGAATCATTTGTCCGGTTATCTAACCATCTGGATCTCGACCGCCTGCCTTTCGGCTGCTTTGACTGGGGTTCAGATGTACACCCGCACTCGCCGCATGCACTCTGGCATGTCCCAGGAGATGATGCACATAGCCGTGGAGCAGTTCCTACCTGCGGTTGGGGCAGGCGTGCTGATGACCATCGTGCTGGTGCATTACGTTCCTGCAGCCTTGTGGATGATCCCTGGAGTCTGGCAAGTCATTTTCAGCCTGGGCATTTTTTCCTCTTGCCGTTTTCTGCCGCGGCCGTTGCTCGCCGCGGGCGCCTGGTACCTGATGACAGGGCTGTTCTGTATTGCGCTGAGCGGGGACCGCGCACTTTCTCCTTGGGCGATGGGCATTCCCTACGGAGCCGGACAACTGCTAGTGGCAGCTCTTCTCCTCTTCAGCACGCATGAGGGCGCTGATGAAAGCTAAAGCGGGGTCCAGCGAAGCACGATTTGCCTATGAAGGATTGGACCGCGTGATCCACGAACGCGCTCGCCTGAGCGTGCTTACGTCCCTGATCACCAACCCCAAAGGACTGACTTTTGGCGATCTTAAACAACTGTGCGGGCTTACCGACGGCAACCTGAGCCGCCACCTGCAAGTGCTGGAAAAGGAAAACATGGTCGCGATCGTCAAGGATCACGATCGAAATCGTCCGCAGACCACCTGCCGCTTGACAGCGTCTGGACGTAGGCGCTATGTCGAATATCTTTCTACACTCGAACAGGTGGTTCGAGACGCCGCCAAGGTAACCAAAGACGAGCCCGCATCCACCCTGCTCCGCGGCCTCGCGCCCACGCGAGCCTAACCCTTTTTTGCGAGGTAACTTTACAGTGCAAAGTGATACGGCCACGCACAATAACTTTACAGTGCAAAGTGAACAGCCCGCGGGACTGCACGTAGCCATCATCATGGACGGCAACGGGCGTTGGGCCGCGCGGCGTAATCTGCCCCGGGTCGCAGGCCATCGTGCCGGGGTCGCCGCGGTGCGGCGCATCGTCGAGCACGCGCCCAATGTAGGCATCGGGCGGCTGACCGTGTACGCATTTTCGTCCGACAACTGGCGCCGCCCGGCGGCTGAGGTACAAAGCATTTTCTGGCTGCTGCGCGCGTTTCTGCGATTGGAGCGGGAGAGACTTCGCCAGGCCGGTGCAAGACTGGAAGTTATCGGCCGCCGCGACCGCATCCCGAAGCTATTGCTGCGCGAAATTGACCAGGCGGTAGCTGCGACTGCCGAGGGACGGCGGCTCAGGTTGCGCGTGGCCATCGATTACTCCTCGCGCGATGCCATCATGCGTGCTGCCCTCGCCGTATCCGCCAGTTTTTCGCAGGAGCAGAGACCCGCGGCTTCCCTGCTCCGGGACAGGCTCGCTCAGCAGCTAATCGCAGAGAGCGGCGAGGTGGACCTGCTCATTCGCACTGGCGGCGAGAAACGCCTTTCCGACTTCTTATTGTGGGAGTCTGCCTATGCCGAACTTTGGTTTACCGATCGTATGTGGCCCGATTTTGACGCCAGCGACCTGGACGCGGCACTGGAAGAATTCCGTGGGAGGCAGCGGCGTTTTGGCGGTGTCCCAGACACCACGCCGGCCCTGGCGATCGCGGGCGGACGATGATCGCTCCCGGTTCTCGATCCCTTAACGTCAAGTTCATTCTGCCCGCCCTGAAAGAGGCGAGCGATCCGTATTGGCGCCCCATCAAGTATTCATTGTTTCCTCCGCTAGGCCTGGCCACGCTTGCAGCCTATCTGTCTCCTGATGACCACGTCACCATTGTGGACGAGCATGTGCAGCCGCTAACACCTGGCGACTCGCCGGAGTTGGCCGTGATCCAGGTTTACATCACCAATGCATACCGGGCATACAGGATTGCCGATCATTACCGGAGCCAGGGAACGTTTGTCTGCCTGGGCGGGTTGCATGTCACGTCGCTTCCCGGGGAGGCAGCTATGCATGCGGACGCCATTTTTCTTGGACCTGGAGAACAGACCTTTCCAAACTTTCTCCACGACTTTCGCGCCGGCAAACCGGAGCGAGTCTACACCTCGGCGGCAGGCCGCACCCTGGAGCGGGTTCCGCCAGTGCGTCGCGATCTGATTCGACGTGGATCCTATCTGGTACCCAACTCCATCGTGGTGACGCGCGGCTGTCCTCAGCATTGCGACTTCTGCTATAAGGACGCGTTCTTTCAGGGAGGGCGTGGGTTCTATACCCAGAGGGTGGAGGATGCGCTAGCCGAGATAGAGCGGCTACCCGGCCGCCATCTCTACTTTTTGGACGATCATCTGCTGGGCGACCGCCGTTTTGCGGAAGAGCTTTTCACCGGCATGACAGGGATGAAGCGGCTATTCCAGGGCGCTGCAACGGTGGATTCCATTTTGCGCGGTGACCTGATCGAGCGTGCAGCCGAGGCCGGCCTGCGCAGCCTCTTCGTCGGCTTTGAGACGCTGACGCCGGAAAACCTGAAGCGGAGCAACAAACGGCAAAATCTCGGCCGGGACTATAAGGCGGTCGCCGATCGCCTGCATTCGCTGGGCATTATGATCAATGGCAGTTTCGTTTTTGGCATGGATGATGATGGGGAAGACGTGTTTAAGCGAACGGTTGGCTGGGCTATGGAACACGGCATCACCACGGCAACGTTTCATATCCAAACCCCCTACCCCGGAACGAAACTGCACGCTCACATGGTTCGCCAGGGACGCATGCTCACCCGCGATTGGAATCTCTACGACACCAGGCATGTTGTTTACCGGCCTGCGCAACTCAGGCCTGAAGTGCTGAAGGCGGGGTACGACTGGGCCTATCGCGAGTTTTATCGCTAGGCTTCGATTGCGCGCGCCTCGCTGCATCACGGCACGCTGAAGCATCAGGCGAAACACTTCTTTTACGCCTCGGGCTGGAAGAAATTCGAGCCTGCCTGGGATCTGCTGATCCGGACACGGCAACTGGCCCGGGTAACTCCCCTGCTGGAGGGCGTGCTTTCCCGTATCACCAGTGCCAGGGCAAAACAACCGACAAAAGCCAACACCGAAGACATAACGACCATGGTGGAAACACGATCGAATCTTCCGGCGGGGGCCGTCCGTCTAAGCTAGACGGGAGGGTTCCGATGCCTAAAATTGTGCGCTTTCATGAGTATGGTGGACCCGAGGTGCTCAAGATAGAAGAAGCTCCGCTGCAGCAGCCGGGCAACGGAGAAGTACGACTACGAGTTCAAGCGATTGGTTTGAACCGCGCAGAATCGATGTTTTTCCACAATCAATATGTGGAAGAGGCGAAACTTCCGTCGCGCCTCGGTTACGAAGCTGCGGGAGTCGTTGACGCTGTAGGCCCGGATGTCGACAAGAGTTGGCTTGGGAAACAGGTCTCAACCATACCCGCATTTTCCATGACTCACTATGGCACGGTGGGCGAACAGACAGTTGTTCCGGTGACGGCGTTGGGAGAATATCCGCCCAACCTTTCACCGGTCGAAGGCGCCGCGATATGGATGCAATACGTGACTGCTTATGGCGCGATTATCCATTTCGGCCATTTGACGAAAGGAGACTTCGTGCTCATCACGGCGGCATCCAGCAGCGTGGGGTTGGCCGCGCTTGAAATTGCCAAAGCCGAAGGTGCTATCTCGATCGCGACCACGCGAACCAGCAGCAAGAGGCAGGAACTGCTCAATCACGGTGCAACCCATGTCATTGCCACCGAAGAAGAAGATTTAGTCAGCCGGGTGAAAGACATCACGGCAGGAAAAGGGGCAAGGATTATCTTCGATCCCGTCGCCGGCCCTTTTCTGGAAACCCTTGTCCGCGCAGCGGCACGCGGTGGAATTATTTTCGAGTATGGCCTTCTTTCCGGGCAACCGACGCCATTCCCGGTAGGGCCGGCGATAGTTAACTGGTTGACCGTGCAGGGATATTCGCTGATGGAAATTACGACTTCCCCTGACAAGCTTCCGGTCGCGAAAAAGTACGTCTACGATCGCTTGCAGGAGGGACGGTTTCGACCGAAGATCGCGAAGACCTTTCCTTTCGCTCAAATTGTCGAAGCCTATCGATACCTCGAATCCAACGCCCAAGTGGGCAAGATCGTCGTTACCGTGCCATGAGAATCTAGCCTTTGTCACCGCGAGCAAGTTCGTAGCCGGGTTAAACTCGGCAAGAATCGAGCTGTCGATGTATCATCGCCTCGAGCTAACGACCGGAAATTTATGTCTCGAAGATTTCTGCAGATATTGTTGGGCCTGCCGGCAGCATATTGAATGGTGCCAATCGTCGAGCTCGCTCATGTATCAAAAGCTTACGAGCAGAAGCTTGCGGTGCGCGATCTGAATCTGCGGATTGAGCCTGGGACAATGTTTGGCCTGCTGGGCCCCAATGGCGCAGGCAAAACATCGAGCATTCGCATGATGGTTGGGATCACCATCCCGGATTCCGGCGCCGTGAGCCTGTTCGGCCGGCCATTTACACGCGAGAGCCTGAAGAAGGTCGGCTATCTGCCGGAAGAGCGCGGGCTTTATCGAAAAATGAAGGTCATGGATCAGCTTATCTTTATGGGCCAGCTCCACGGTCTAAGCGCAGATGCAGCCGCCAGCCGTTCACGCGCATGGTGCGAGCGCTTGATGATACTCGATGCTGCACAGAACAAAACAGAAGAACTATCCAAAGGGATGCAGCAGAAAATCCAGTTCATCGTGACCCTTCTGCACGACCCAGAACTGATCATCATGGACGAGCCGTTCGCAGGGCTTGATCCGGTGAATGCAACGCTGTTGCAGGACACCCTCGTCGATCTAAAAAAGTCCGGCAAAGCCATCCTTTTCTCCACCCATCGCATGGATCAGGCAGAGAAGTTGTGCGATGAGATTTGCCTGATTCACGGAGGTCAGGCGGTGCTAACAGGCAGGATGCGGGAGGTGAAATCCCGCTACGAGCGCAACCGGGTGTTGATCGATTTCGAGGGCGAAGACGCTTTTCTGAGCCACGAAGCAATTGCCGAGTACAAACAATATCCAGGCCACGTGGAGATCAAGCTCAAGGACCATGCCGACGCACAGGCATTGTTGCGCGCCGCCGAACAGCAGGCGAAGATTTATCGCTTCGAGCTGGTCGAGCCCTCGCTGGAAGAAATCTTCATCCAGACGGTAGGAGAGAAAGTGGATGCATGAAGCATTTCTGATCGCCCGGCGCGAGTATGTGGAGCGGATACGGAGTAGGGCCTTCCGCATCAGCACCGTGCTTATTCCCTTCGCATTTGCGTTTATCTTCGGCATCGGTGCACTCTCCGGCAAGCTTAGCAGCGGTCCGAAGCATATCGTTGTCGCCTCGAATGACGCCGTGTTGGCGGAGAGCGAGCGGGCGGAGCTGATGGCGGCAGGAAAAGGAGCCCAACTCAGCGTGGACGTTCGCGCTCCGATCGCAGAGCCGGAACTTCAAACCTTGAACGCTGAAGTCGATAACAAACGCCTGGATGGTTACCTGTGGCTAGAGGTAAGGCCAGGAACCCGGCAACTCGAGGCGACCTACACCTCCCGCGGCTCGGCGGATTTTCTAGGCAAAGACCGGATGCAAGACTCGATTGGCCATGCGCTGGTTCGGGAAGAACTAGTGAAGCGCGGCGCGACGAGCGAAGAGGTAAGGGCGCTGCTCACGGATGTCGACCTGAAGACATTGCAGGTAACTAACGGCAAAGCGGCGACCGCAGATGCTGGCAAGGGCTTCTGGAGTGCGTATCTGATGGCCTTTATGCTGTACTTCGCGGTGGTGTTTTATGGTGTGAACGTGGCCCAATCGGTGGTCGCCGAAAAAACGTCGCGCGTATTCGAAGTGCTGCTGGCTTCCGCCCGGCCGGAGTCTCTGATGCTGGGCAAGCTATTGGGTGTGGGCGCCGTGGGGTTGACGCAGATGGCGGTCTGGATCTTCTTTATCCTGCTGCTGAGTTCCTCGTCGCTGTGGATGAACCTGGGGCTTGGCGGTCTGGCTGCCTATGGCGTGACGCCGCTGCGACTGATTTTTTTTGTGCTTTACTTCCTGCTGGGATTTTTCTTCTACAGCTCCCTAAGCGCCGGCCTGGGCGCGACCGTCAGCCAGGAGTCTGAGGTGCAGCAGTTCAACATGCTGATTGTGCTGCCGCAGGTAATCGGACTCATGCTGATTGTGTATATCCTGAGCAATCCGGGTGCGCTACCGGTAGTATTGCTATCGCTCTTTCCGCCCTGCACGCCGATTGTGATGACCCTGCGCATGGCTGCCATGCCGGTTCCAGCATGGCAGCTCGCTCTCTCGCTGGTGCTGATGGTGCTGTCAACCTATGGGATGGCGTTGCTCGCCTCGCGCATCTATCGTGTCGGCATCCTGATGTATGGCAAACGCCCGACGCTGCCGGAGATGCTGCGCTGGCTAAGATACAGCTGAGGGTCCGCGACTTTGGGTTGTCGAGTGACAATACCGGCAGAGTAAACTGCTGCTCATGTCTGCGATCACTGTGCTGACGCTGATCCGGCTAGCAGCTGGTGAGGAGTCCATCACCCTGCTCAGCGCATCCATCCTGGCTGGTTCTTGAATCCGGGCCTGCCTTCAATTGAGGTTTCCCTTGAACACCAGAAAGTAAGCCGACACGCCCACCAGCAAGAATCCGGCACCCGACAGCGCCGTTGAAACTCCGAACACGGGAATCAATTTTCCCAGCATCAGGCTCCCCAGGGGAATACCGGCACGGAAGGCCAGGTTGTATACGCTCATCACTCGTCCACGCATGGCATCGGTGGCAATGAGCTGAACCAGGGCCAGCATGAGCGAGGCCGAGGCCATGATCGCTACCCCCTGCAGGAAGATCAGCAGGCAGGAGAGCGGAAGCCATTTGGAAAGAGCAAAGCCCGCGATCACAAATCCCAGAAAGGCCAGAATAAGGACGGTGAGGCGCGTTCGACCTTTCAATTTTTCCATGGCCGCCACAATGAGGGCGCCACAAATCGAGCCCGCTCCAGAAAAAACCAGCAACAGGGTGTACGTTTCCGGACCTTTGTGAAAGATGGTCTGGACAAAGACGGGGAGGAATGCGGTGAGGGAGAACCCAAATAATGTGGTGCAGAAGGCCAGAACGACTAAAGCGCTCATCCCATCGCGACATCGTATGAAGCGTATGCCCTCTGCCATGCTGGTAAGGACCGGCTCGTGGGACTTGGCGGGTACAAATTTGACCCGAATCATGAAGAGCGTAGCGATTACGGCAAGGTACGAGATGCCGTTGACCGTAAAACACCAGGTCGGGCCCAGCAGGGTGTAAGTAAAGCCTCCGAGGGTCGGGCCCAGGATGCGCGCCAGGTTGAACTGGATCGAGTTCATGGCGATCGCATTGGCCAGGTCCTCGGGACCCACCAGGGTGGGCAGCAGCGCGGAATAAGCCGGGCCGCCAAACGACTGGCCGAGCCCCACCACAAAAGAGAGCGCCAGGATGTGCCAGATCTGGACCACATGGGTATGCCACAGAATGGCGAGCAGGAAGGCGCATGCCATCTGTATGTACTGCGAGGTGAGCAGCATCTTTCGCCTGTCCAGACGATCTGCGAAAACTCCGCCAAACAACGAGAACAGGATGATGGGAAGTTGGCCCAGGAAAAGGTCCAGGCCTAAATAGAAGGGGTCTTTGGTCAGGTCGTAAACCAACCAGCTTTGTGCAAATTGTTGGACGAAGGTGCCGATCGTCGAGGCGCATGCCCCAAACCACATCAGGCGGAAGTCACGATAGCGAAAGGCTCTGAAAATTCGCGCCAGAAATGGTAAGGGTGAGCCCACTAGAAGAGTGGCCTCGAACCCGGGCTACACAGCACCCTCGGGGTGCTCGCTCGAAAAAACTTAATCACCGACACACTCTGAGATGAAATCCAGTGTACTCGGTCGCATTTTTTCAGGGAGGCCCGTTCTACCGAGGCTGCCGGTAGCCGTACAGTCCCATTACCATCGGCACACCCCAAAACGCGATCGTCAGTGCTTTTTCTGCTCAGACGTAAGGCGCAAAATCGCTTCATTTCTTGCCATACTCCGCGGCAAACCGCAAGCTACCACTAAGTGTTACGAGCCACCGCACAAGTTGTACGACAAGAGAGAGAGCGGGCCCATGAAATTGCGGAATTGCATCTTGATGTTTTTGATTGCCCTGCCTTTGGCCGCCACGGCTCAGGAGCATTTTCAGTCCTACCTGCAAGCGCCTGAACCGACGATGTACCACGACTTCTTTGACCGGAGCAACCTCAAGTTACAGAGCGTCAACGTGTTATCACAGACCGTTGCGCTGCTGGCGATCCAGTCCCATGATGATGGGGGCGGAATGGCTCGCTGCGCAAAGCCGCCTTGCACCGGCGCTCTGGCTGCCCGCGGGCGCACCCTCGATCCTTTCGAAAAGCACTTCGAATCCTACGGTTACGGATGGGGATCTGTGTACCGTTACGGCGGAGGGGTGGGACTGAACCTTGCTGTTGCCTACATGTTCCACGCCAGCAACCATCACAAGCTCGAACGCTGGACTCAGTTAATCGCGATCGGGCACGCCCAGGCTTCCACCGGCTATGCCTTGACCGGCTCGAGCCAGGGTAAAAACGGCTGGTAAAGGCGCCTCATCAGCAATAATAAGTGGGTGGCCCAGGTCTCGCTTTTGAGACAGGCCACCCACTTGGGTTTTAAAGAAACTTTAACGGGACGATTCTGCAGGATCGTAGTTCAGGTTTTGACCTAGCCAGCGTTCGACTTCTGCGATGGTCATCCCTTTTCGTCCGGCGTAGTCGACGACCTGATCACGGTCGATCTTGCCCAGGCTGAAATAGCGCGATTCGGGATGGGCAAAATAAAGTCCACTCACGCTGGAACCGGGCCACATCGCAAACGACTCAGTGATCAGCATGCCGGTTTTTGCCTGCACATCGAGCAAACGCCAAAGCGTTCCCTTTTCCGTGTGATCCGGACACGCGGGATACCCCGCCGCTGGACGAATGCCGCGATACTTCTCTGCGATGAGATCCGCGTTGCTCAGACCTTCCTCGCAACCGTAACCCCACTCATCGCGCACCCGCTTGTGCAGGCATTCGGCAAAAGCTTCGGCCAGGCGGTCGGCACGGGCCTCCGCCATGATGGCGTTGTAGTCGTCGTTCTCAGCCCTGAACCGGTCGCACAATTCCTTGAGACCGATGCCGCTGGTGACTGCAAAGGCGCCGATGTGATCGCTCAACCCGGTTTCCCTGGGCGCGATATAGTCGGCCAAAGATCGGCACGGTTCGCTGCCTTCACGATTGGCTTGCTGGCGCAGGAAATGAAACTGCTGCTGCACCTTCGCCCGTGTGCAGTCGGTGTACAACTCCACATCATCCCCTACCGCGCTTGCGGGAAACAAGCCGTACACGCCTCGCGCCGTAATCAGTTTCTTCTCGATGATCCGATCAAGCAGCGCATTCCCTTCTGCAAAAATCTGGCGGGCCTGCGCACCCTGCTCCGGGTGATCGAGAATACGCGGGTAAATGCCTTTCAATCCCCAGGTGTGGAAGAACGGCGACCAGTCAATGAAGTCACGCAGGGTGGCGAGCGGGAAGTCCTCTAGCACGCGCACGCCCGTGAACGCGGGTTGGGGCAGATCCTCGGCACGCCACTCGATAGGAGTGCGCCGTTTGCGCGCGGTCTCAAGCGATACCACTTTCTGCTTTGGCGAGGCGTGAGCTTTGCGCAGCGCCTCATAGTCGGAACGATGCTGGATCACGAAAGCCGGCTTGCCGTCGTCACTGAGCAGACTTGTGGTGACCGGCACCGCCCGGCTGGCGTCAAGCACGTGCACCACCGGCTCGCTGTAATGCGGTGCAATTTTGACCGCTGTGTGCGCACGGCTGGTGGTGGCCCCGCCGATCAGCAGCGGTAACTTAAAGCCCTGACGCTCCATCTCCCTGGCCACGTGCACCATTTCGTCCAGAGAAGGAGTGATGAGTCCGCTCAACCCGATCAGGTCGGCCTTTTCCGCCTTCGCGCGCTCAAGAATCTTTTCGCTCGAGACC
>Ga0210391_10000863_pt1 | contig 29470 bp, 21 predicted proteins | sample IncBWC12OmetaG_FD_160573 | JGI IMG/M metagenome (GOLD analysis project Ga0210391, IMG submission 160573) | Forest soil microbial communities from Barre Woods Harvard Forest LTER site, Petersham, Massachusetts, United States - Inc-BW-C-12-O ... | reverse complement strand
CTGATCGCATAGATTCATCTGGTAGGGCGCCGTGCCATTGATGACACAGGCGCCAGCGGGATTGCTGACCTTCGCATTGGGCGATGCCGGCCAGCTACCGCTGGTGGCAGCAAAGAGGTAGGCAGAACCGAGAATACCGGGGGCGGGCGTGCCGCCTCCGGGCGGGTACAATCCGGTAGAACCCGGCGCGCCAACCAGGATGTTATTGCCGTCCGGCGAGATTGCCAGCGCGGCGCCAAAGTTATCGCCGGCCGACGGGCTCGTCGCCGGATCTGCGAGCACCGCGACCGGCAATCCACAACTCGCGGGGCTGACCGTACAGTGGTAGATGTAGACGACGCCGTAGGTGACGTTGGAAGGCGATGTTGGACAGCTGGGGAGCAGCGCACCTCCCGCCGGCGAACCTACGACCAGCACGAAACCGTTGTTGGTGATGCCCGACACCGCCGTGCCATACGCAAATTGATCGGTGGGGTTATGATCGCCGCAGTTCGGATTGGCTAAAGGATCGCTCAGAGTGATGATGGGAGAGGTGCTCCAGGCGCCGCCGGCATACTGAAAGACGTACACCGAGGCCGGCGTATTGGGCTGGATCTGGTAACCGCCGGTATTGGCGGCAACGATCGCGAGGCTGCCGTCCGGCGACAGGGTCACGGCAGAACCGTAGTAATACCGCAGCGAATTCCCGCTTGAATACAAAGGATCGGTCAGCGTCGTCGGCGTGAAGCCGGCGGCATGGACGAGAGAACCAAAAGCCAGCAAACTCGCCCTGAAAAAGAATCTCGCGGTTTTCTTTTGATGCCACAACATCTAGCGGCTCCCTGAGTTGATCTCTTACTTGAGTCAAAGCGCAAAGCGCGGGAAAAGTGGCTCATGAATCCGCGAGTCCGAGAGAATTGCCTTTATGTTCAATAACTTGACTTCGAATTACCGCGCGGCTATCGTCCTTTCAAACACTCTGCATTTCCCGCGTTGGGGGGCTGGTTGTCGAAACTTCCGTCCAACACCTTAAGCGGGCTGCTGGCGAACTGGCAGGCCGGTGACGACGAGGCGCTGCGTGCCGTGTTTCCGCGCGTCTACGACGAGCTTCGCCGGCTGGCGCATCATTACCTGCGCAAGGAACGTCCTGATCACACGCTGCAAAGCGCCGCACTGGTGCACGAGGCCTACCTGCGCCTCGCGAAGCAAGGCACTAACCAATTCGAGAACCGTGAACATTTCCTCGCCATCTGCGCGCAGTTGATGCGGCAGATTCTCATCGAGTCTGCGCGGGGCAGAAAGGCTGCGAAGCGCGATGGGGGTTATCGAATCACCCTCGACGAGGCTCTGGAGGGCACGACCCCGAGCGTGGACTTGGTCGCGCTCGACGACGCCTTGAAAGTACTGACCAAGCTCGATCGCCAGCAGGGCCACATCGTCGAACTCAGATACTTCGGCGGTCTTTCGATCGAAGAAACTTCGCGCGTGCTGGGACTCTCGCCTGCGACGGTGAAGCGGCACTGGGCTACGGCCCGGCTTTGGCTGCATCATCGCATGAGCAACGCGCCGGACGCATGACGCCGGAACGCTGGCAGCAGGTTCGCGAACTGCTCGAGCGGGCGCTGGAGCTCGCGTTGTCCGACCGCCCCGGCTTTCTGGATGCAGCCTGCCAATCGGATCCATCCCTCAGGCGGGAAGTTGAAACCCTGCTTGCCTCCGATCCGCGGATCCCCGCCGGCTTTATGAATTCTTCCGCCCTCGCCGACGGACTGGCCGCGGGGACGGTGGGTGTGGACTCGGTCTGCGCGCTGCAAGCCGGTCAGATGTTTGCGCAGCGCTTTCAATTGATCCGCGAACTCGGCGAAGGCGGCATGGGGCAAGTGTGGCTGGCGGAACAGACCCAGCCGGTGCAACGGCAGGTGGCCCTGAAACTGATCAGGGCCGGGATGTATGACGACGCCCTGGTGCAGCGCTTCCGATCGGAGCGGCAATCGCTGGCCATCATGGATCATCCAGCCATTGCGAAGGTGTTCGAGGCCGGTACGACGCCGCAGGGCCAGCCTTACTTCGTGATGGAGTACGTGCCCGGGCTGCCAATCACGGATTATTGCGACAGCAAGAAGCTCAACATCCGCGAGCGGCTCGAGCTGTTCATCCAAGCCTGTGAAGGCGTGCAGCATGCGCATCAGAAAGCCATCATCCATCGCGACCTTAAGCCCGCCAACATTCTGGTGGTCGAGGTGGACGGCAAGCCGGTGCCGCGCATCATCGACTTCGGCCTGGCAAAGACGGCCCTGCCTCGGGAGGCGGGGGCAAGCTTGTTCACGCAGCTGGGACATTTCGTCGGCACGCCCGGGTACATGAGCCCGGAGCAGGCCGACCCCAAGGTCCCCGACATCGACACGCGCACCGATGTCTACTCCCTAGGGGTGATTCTCTATGTACTGCTGGCCGGTATTCAACCATTTGAAGCCGGCCATCAGCAGCATCAGCCGCTCGACGAGCTGCTGCGCAAGCTGCGCGAGGAAGAGCCGCCCCGACCGAGCACCAAGGTCAGAGCAGAGCGGGATTCTTTGGCCGGCACCGCACAGGCGCGCGGGATCGAGCCGCGGCAACTGGCGAAACTGCTGCGCGGGGATCTCGACTGGATCGTGATGAAGGCGCTGGAGAAGGATCGCACCAGACGCTACGGCGCGCCGTCTGAACTGGCTGCCGACATCCGCCGATATCTCAATAACGAGCCGGTCGTGGCACGTCCACCGAGCGCGGCCTACCAGACCGGCAAATTCGTCAAGCGCAACAAGCTGGCGCTTGCGGTTGTCGCGGTCTTTGCGCTGGTCGTCCTCGCCGGGGCCGTCGCCATCGTGCGCGAGGCGCGGATCGCCCGCGTCGAGCAAGCGCGCGCGGAGCATCGCTTCCAGTCGCTTCGCAAGTTGACCGACTCGCTGCTGTTCGAGTTTCACGATTCCATCGAGAACCTGCCCGGCTCCACGGCCGCGCGCGAGCTGGTGGTGCGCCGCGCTCTCGAGTATCTCGAACAAATCGCGTCCGAGGCGCACAACGATCCGGCCACTCTCGGCGACCTGGCGGCCGGGTACGAGCGGATCGGCCGAATCCGCGCCGAAGAGGGACATCCTCACTTGGGCGGGATGGGATCGTTCCAGAGCGCGAATGAACTGTACCAAAAGGCGCTGACCATTCGCCGCAATTTGGCCGCCGCAGACCCTCGTGATCCCAAGCTGCAATTCGAACTGCTCGGGACGATGTTGAACCTCGCCAGGATGTCGGAGCAATTCGGCGACCTCGATCGAGCGCTCGCGCTTCAGCAGCAACGACTGGAGATAGAACAGCGAATGGTGGCAGGCCATGATTCTGAAGACCTGCGCTACAACATTGCCGCGTCGCTGATCGGCATTGGAGAGGTGAACCTCTGGCTCGGCAACTACGAGTCCGCTCTCGACTATGAGCGCCGCTCGCTCGCGATGAACCAGGCTTTGCTCGACGCAAATCCAGGCAGCTTGAAGCTGCTGCGCGGCGTCTGGCGTTCGCGCGGCTGGACCGCCACGGTTCTCAGATTCGACAGGAAATTCGCCGAGGGCGCCGCCGAATCTCGCAAGGCACTCGCCATATCGGCACAACTCGCGGCCCGCGACCCGAACAACTCGGAGTATCAACGGTTTCTCATCGTCGATGATCAAAATCTATGCGAGTGCCTGGCTTATGCCGGCGATTCTTCCGAAGTGCCGGGGCTTTGCCAAAAGGCCATTTCGATCAACGAGGCGATGGTGAAGTCCGACAAGAACAACGTGCAGGCAAGCGCGGACCTTGCGAATTCGAACATGACGATGGGGCTGGCTCTTTACCTGATCCACTCGCCGCGCGAGGCTCTGGCCTTCGAGCGGCGGGCTGACGCGATGTATCGAGAGGTCGAAATGCAGGATCCCGACCCCCAATCCAACGCAATCGACCACGCCGTCGCACTCATCTATGCGGGAAGAACTGAAGCCGCCCTGCATCTGCCGGACCAGGCGCGCAAAGACATCGAGCAAGCGCAGGCAATCGTCCAAAAATTGGTGGTGAGCAGTCCGAAGCATCGATATTTTCGCAACACCCTGGACGAAGCCCGCGCGGCGCTGGATGCGCTTCCGGCAGACACGGCGCCTATCGCCGTTCACTGACAGTCCGTGCTAACGATGCGCCAGCTTCTTCTCGATTAGATTTACGAACTCCCCCACCGCACGCAACTCCTCGACTTCAGCGGCATTGAACTTGATTCCGAACCGACCTTCGATCGCGACGACGATGTTGACATGATTGAAGGAGTCCCATCCCTCGATGTCCTCCGCCGTCGTGCGCATCGTAACCACCAAATTCGGCTGATCGAGAATTGACGCGATGCTATCCGCCACCTTCGAGAGAATTTCCGCTCTGTTCATGCCCCTCTCTCCTCACTGACCTGACCGCCGTCGAGTGAACTCACGGCTCTTCGAGTAGACGTTGCGTGCGCGAACAGTTCCTCGGTGAGGATCGATTCCAGCGTGGCTCTGGGTCCGCTCTGACTGAAGATATGATCCGCGCCGTCGACCGTGTGAATACGGCAGCAGCCATCCAGCCGCTCGACCGCCGACCCCGCCTGGTGCCGCAACAGCGCGATGCCGGGGTCGCCGCGCGCAAATACGAGCGCGATACCCACGCCCCGCGACGCAATTTCCTCGAGTTCGTTCCCCAAGTCTCGCGGCAGCGGCAGATGAACGGTCCGGGCTATATCGCGCCCGACCCATTGCAGCAGCTCGCAGCCATACTGGGCATAGAGCTTGAGCAGGCGACTGACATTCACCTGGCGGGCCAGCAGCTTTTTCCAAAATCGGGAAGGGATGACCTGACGCCTGTACATGCCTGGATTGTGAACGAATCCCAGCCACAGCAAATCGTTCTGCGTATTCCCCTGCCGCCAGAAGAAGTTGAGAGGGTTGACCAACAAAATGCGGGTTACCGGCACTTTGGTCACGGCCGCGCGCAGCGCATGATAGGCACCCGAACATAGACCGCCGACCGTAATATCGGAAATACCGTACCTAGTGCGCATGAATTCGACCGCCGCAGCGACTTGCTCGACTGCCGCCGCGGGATAAACCTCATTCTCGGGACGACCCTCCGCGACCGCGCTGTCGCCGAGGCCGGCAAGATCGATTCGCATGACCAGGCAGCCCAGCTCGGCCCAGCGCCGTGCGAGCGTGACGTACATGCGATTTGGACCCACGTGATGGGTGGCGCCGGCGTTGAGCAGAATGATGCCTGCGCGGCATGCCTCACATTGCGGAGGCTCGGTGAGGATTCCGAACAAACGCGGCTCGCAGGCGAGCGCCACCGGCCTTTCAGTCAGAATCGCTCCCGAGGGCTCCGCGGCCAAGGAAAACCACCGCTCGCCGGAATCGACACCCTGCATTCGCGGTTCACGGCTTGCAACGGCCTGCTCCGGTTCGCCGGCAGCGAGGCGCACCAGCCAGTCGCGCGTCGCGTTGATCATCTGCTGCGGGACATTGGCCAGATGGGGTGCGGTCATCATCATCCGTACGAATCCCGGCAAGGCAGCGTACTCGAGGCGCGCGCCGCCCTGGCTCAACCCGTCGGCCCACGAGCGGGCGCCCGGTGATTCGCTACGGTCGATTATCAGCATGTCGGACACGTTCGGCAGGCCCGCAGCGCTCAGATCTGTCTCATTGAGTGCCGCAACGGTTGCAGCCGAGAGCGCAAAACCGCTGACTTCCACAGAATGCACGCCCTCGGTCCCCGCGGCATTGACCTTCTGTCCCGCGCCCATCTGGATGGTGCGCAACTCGCGCAAATACCGTCGGCCGCTGGTAACGGGGGCAACCGCGATCAGCGCTTTCACGGATTCGCAATTCGCCGCGGAAAGTGCCGCCACCAACGCGCCGAGACGAAATCCCAGCAAACACGCGCGCCCGACTCCCGTGCGGCGCCGCAACTCATCGACCGCGGCGATGGCGTCGCGGGACCACGCGGCCAGCTGATTCGCCAGAGGATCGATGTCTCCGGAGTCGCCTGTCCCGCCATAGTCGAATCGCAGGACCGGGATACCCATCGCGGCGGCGGCATGCGCAAATGCGCGTACGCTACGATGCGAACATATGGCCTCGTAGCCGAACGGATTGCAGATCACCATTCCGATATTGGCTGCGCGCGCACCGTCGGCCAGATGCAGCCAGCCGAATAAGGTGCGATTCTCCGACGAGAAATAGATTGGCCGAGCTGTGCTGCCGCTCGATGCAATCCACGATTCATCGGCGCAGACATCGCTCATACGAGTTCAAAGTCTACCGCATCATCCGAACTTGCCGGTAGTATATTGAAGTTCACGTCGAGCACACATCCCGTCGATGGCCTGGGTGAAATGAAAACTCCCGCAGAAGAACATAATCCGAGCGACGGTGGGAATGCGCCCATGGCGCGACGATCCGGTTTCTTCGTCGTCCAAGTCCTGGCGATCTTCGGAGTCCTGAGTGCGGGCGTACTGATCGCGCTCCCTCATGATAAGTATCTCCGCTACCAGGCGTTGAACGACCCCAAGGCACCCAATTCATATTGGATCTACGAGCGCATCCACTTCGACCCCACCCCGATCGACGTGGCGTTCATCGGCACGTCGCGTACGGGATTGTCGGTGCACACGCGCCGGCTCGAAGAAGATCTGGCAGACCATGGAATCCACGCCAAGGCCGTGAATTTCTACGGCGTCAGAAACGGCGTCAATATGCAGTTCGTCATCGTCAAAGAACTGCTGAGCAACCGCAAGATCAAGCTCCTGGTGCTGGAAATGACCGAGCGCGAGGAGCGCAAGCCGCATGAGTTCTTTTTCTTGTATGCCGATCCTGTAGATGTCATGACCGCGCCGCCGCTGATCAACATCAACTATCTGTCGGATATCGCCCGGCTGCCCGGCCGCCAACTGAAGCTCGCGCTGCAAACCCAGTTGCAAAAGCGGGGGCTCTGGTATGCCGACTTCGTGCCGCCGCCATACGAGGGGTCTAACCTCGATCACGCCGAATTCATCCAAACCCTGGACCACGAGGTCTACCATCGCGTGGCTTCGCACACCGAGGCCGAGATGCAAGCCTTGCGCGATCAATGGTTGCGCGGCATCACAGGACGCGTGCTCCCGCGACCGTTCGGCGACCTCGAATTTCGCTTGCCGCGCTACTATGAGAATGAGATTCTCGATCTCGCGCGTGCTCGTGGCACCAAAGTCGTGTTCCTATACGAGCCCCAATACGGAGGTCCGCAAAATCCACCGCCCTATGAGCAATACGCAAACCGTGCGGAATTGATCAATCCCTGGCAGCAAATCCAGGACTACCGATTTTGGATCGATGAGAACCATCTGAATTGGGAGGGCGCCAAGCGCCTGACCGACTATACCGCAGACGTGTTGGCGGAACGCAGCGAGTTGCGATGACGTGATCCGCGGACCGCAACGTCAGAATTGAAAGTACAGAAACACCGCCTTCTGATCGAAGCGCAGGCTCGCCAGGAACAGCAACGCGCCTGCCACCATGGCCCACCTAACGGTCGGCTGCCATTGCTGCGATGGACGGAGAGTCGAGCGTACCTTCGTCAGTGCGGGGGACCACTGACCCATGATCTGATAGACGTTCGGAGCCCAGAAGGCAATGACCGCCAGGCTCAGTCCCAATACGAGATTGTCCGCGAGCCGAAGCGCATCCAAATTCGACGTAAAATAACTCGGCCAGACGCCGCCGCCGTTGGCGCCCGACATACCCGCGAGCAGCGCCAGCGCATCGCCGCAGGACGCGGCCCTGAAGAAGATTTCTGCGACCAGTACGGCCAGATAAGTCGTCGCCACCGGCCAAAAGCGCGACCATAATCGGGGTAGCAGCGCCGGCGGCGGTGATGCCGTCGACGAAGACGACGGCATGAAGATGCGCCAGGCGCGATTGATACAAATATACGCGCCGTGAAGCGCGCCGAAGATGAAGAACTGCAGACCGGCGCCGTGCCACACGCCGGCCAGCAGCATGGTCACCATCGTGGGAAGGACAATCATGGATCGGAAACCCGACGGCGTGGACGCCGCCCGCTGCCCGGCGGGCTGGCCCTTTGCTTGCCGGCGACGCGACACCCAGAGCGCGATCGGATTGTAGAGCAACAGGGTGAGGTAGCGCGTGAGCGTCATGTGCCAACGCTGCCAGAAGTCGATGATCGATGACGCCTTGTAGGGCGAATTGAAATTCAGCGGCAGCTTGACCCCGAACATTATCCCCAAAGCGATGGCCATGTCGGAGTAGCCGGAGAAATCGAAATAAAGCTGCATGGAATATCCCAGGGCAACCGACCATGACTGGATGAACGCCGTTCCTGCAGGGTGCAAGAATCCCTGTTCCGCCCACGGCGATATCGAGTCGGCGAGCGCCACCTTCTTGAACAGCCCGAATGCAAACAGCGCCAGGCCGATCGCAAGGTTCTCGGCTTTGAACCGGTACGTGGCCGGATTCGCAAACTGCGGCATGATCTCGCGGTGGTGCAGAATGGGACCCGCGATGAGATGCGGAAAGAACGTGACGAACAGTACGTAGTTCACGAGACTGCGTTCCTTGACCAAGCCCAGCCGGCAATCGACCAGATAACCGATTTGAGTAAAGGTAAAGAAGGAGATGCCGAGCGGAAGGATGATCGAACCCGCATCAGCCCGGGTCAGACCCAGGTCATGGAGAAATCGCGAGAGCGAAGCGAAATACTTGAAATAGAACAGCAAAAGCAAATTTGCTGCGATGCCGGCAGCCAGCAGCAGCGACTCTCTGCGGTCGGGGGCCGAGTCGCCGGCGGTCAGGAACACGCTCAGCGAGTAGTTGAACGCAATTGACCCGATCAACAGAACCACGAAGACTGGATTCCACCAGGCATAGAACACGAACGAAGCGGCACACAGCCAGATCTTGGCGGCTGAGACCCCGCTGCAGCGGGCGAGGAAGTAATACCCGAGAATGGAAATCGGAAGGAATACGTAGCAGAAAACGCTGGAATTGAACAACATGAGGCGAAGGTTTGCCGAGGACGGCTGTCCTTTGAATTCGTTATTGGACTTGAGCCCGCCTCGATGGTACCAGGTGCCTATTCAGGGTGCATGAGGTACTCGCCTGCCCCCTCCATGACGTCAATTACCGCGCCACGAAGGCTCGTTCGATGACGTAGTCGCCGGGCTCGCCGACGTGCGGAGAGATCTGAAACCCGCGCGCGTCGAGCAGCGCCGACAGATCGGCGAGCATGGCGGGGCTGCCGCAAATCATGACCCGGTCATCGGCGGGATCTAGCGCCGGCATTCCCGTGTCCTGAAACAGCTTGCCGGACTCGATCAGCGATGTGACCCGGCCCTGATAGCGAAAGCGCTCGCGGGTGACAGTGGGAAAATACACGAGCTGGTTTCTGACCTGCTCGCCGAGATACTCATGGTGGGTGAGCTCCCATTCGATGTAGTCTCGGTAGGCTAATTCGCTGCGGTAGCGCACGCCGTGAACCAGTATGACCTTCTCGAAGCGCTCGTACACCTCCGGATCCTTGACCAAGCTCATGAAGGGGGCGAGCCCGGTGCCGGAGCTCAACAGGTACAGCCGCTTGCCCGGCCTCAAATCGCGCAGCAGCAGGGTGCCCGTCGGCTTGCGGCTCACCAGCACTTCATCGCCGGGCTTGATGTGCTGCAGGCGCGAGGTCAGCGGTCCGTCGGCGACCTTGATGCTCAGGAATTCGAGGTGCTCCTCGTGATTTGCGCTGGCAATACTGTAGGCGCGCATCAGGGGTTTGCCGTCGATTTGCAGCCCGAGCATGATGAAATGCCCGTTCTCGAAACGCAGGCTGTGGTCGCGCGTGGTGGTGAAACTGAAGACGTTTTCGTTCCAGTGGTGCACGGTCAACACGCGTTCCTGAGCGATCGCGGCCATCGGTCAAAAGCCCAGCGTCAATTGCGCTTCATCGCGTGCCGGCGGCCGGAACAAGCGAGTCACGAGTTCATGCCGGTCCTGTCCGTGCCGATCGTGTGCGGAATCGAAGCCGCACTTGCGCCGCGCCAGCTCGAACCTCGCCCGCAGCAGCTCGGCGTAGGCTCCGGTGCCGCTCATGCGCCGGCCGAACGTGGCATCGTAGTCCTTCCCGCCCCGGGTTTGATTGATCAGCGACATCACATGCTTGGCGCGGTCCGGGTAGTGCTGCGCCAGCCACTCTCGAAACAAAATCTTCACTTCATGGGGCAGACGCAGCAGGACATAGCCTGCGCTGCCGGCGCCGGCCTCCCTGGCCGCCCCCAGGATGTCTTCCAATTCGTGATCGGTGATGGCGGGAATCACGGGCGCCACCAGCACGCCGACGGGTATTCCCGCCTGGTGCAGCTGCCGGATGACTCGCAATCGCGCCTCGGGCGATGCGGCCCGCGGCTCGAGCGTGCGCTTGATGTCGTTGCTCAGCGAGGTGATGCTGAGCATCACTTCCACCAGACCGTCCCGGGCGAGGTCGGCCAGCAAGTCCGTATCGCGCAGCACCAGAGCGCTCTTGGTGACGATGGTGACGGGGTGCCGGCAGCGGGCCAGAACGCCGAGAATGCCGCGGGTGATCTCAAGCCGCTTCTCCAGCGGTTGATAGCCGTCGGTGTTGATGCCGAGGGCGATGGGCTTGCAGACGTACTTCGGTTTCGCGAGTTCGGCCTCCAGGATCTTGACCGCATCGGCCTTGTAGTACAGCTTCGTTTCGAAATCCAGTCCCGGAGACAGACCCAGGTAGGCATGAGTCGGGCGCGCAAAGCAATACACGCAACCATGGCTGCACCCGCGATACGGATTGATCGACTGCTCGAAGCCGACGTCGGGGGAATTGTTGGTGGTGATCACGCTGCGCGCGCTGTCGGGGAGCACGGTCTCGCTGAGGTGCTCGACGATCTCGTCCTCATACCACCCATCGTGCGTTTGCTCGCGGCTGGTGGCCTCGAACCGCACAGCCGGATTCGAGATCGCGCCGCGACCTTTGAATGCCTGATGACCGATGAAGCTTCGCGCCATGGCGAAACTTTACGCGCCCGGGGAGCGGGCGTAAATCCAGTATCAGGATATGCGCGGTACTGTATAAGCACAGGACTGTATAAGCACATGCCGCCCGGATATGACGCCCTCCGGACACGGCGTCCCCTGCCCAAACTCGCGACCTCAACGCGGCTGTGCCAGCCCCATTTGCGCGGCCTTGTTGAACAGCTGAATCGCGGTATCCACCTTGAGCTTTTGTTTGATGGCGGATTGATGGTTGGACACGGTCTTCGCATTGAGTCCCATCGATAGCGCAATCTCTTTGATGGATCGGCCTTGGGCGAGTTGACGCAGTACCTCGAACTCGCGCGTGGAAAGACCCTCGGCCGCCGACGGGCCGTCGACGAAATCGCGCAAGGCCAATTTGCGCGCGATGTCCGCGCTCAAGTACTTGCGGCCGGCGGCGATCGCGTGCACGGCCTCCACCAGAACGTTGGGTGCGCTCGCCTTGGTGACATAGCCGAAAGCACCGGATTGCAGCGCGCGCTTGGCGAAGATGGCGTCCTCATGCATGCTGAAGATGAGCACTCTGGCATCCGGCCGGTGCGCCAGCATGCGCGCCGCAGCCTCTATTCCGCTGCTTCCCGGCAGTGTGATGTCCATGACGACGATGCGTGGATCGAGGCGGCGAAACATTGCGTACGCCGTGGCGGCATCGGCCGCCTCCCCGACCACGGCGATGTCGCCCTGCCTTTCGAGAAGCCGCCGATAGCCCTCGCGTACCACGGCATGGTCGTCAACGAGCAGCACGGTCACCTGCGCTCGATCCTCGCCGGCCACTACGGGTCTCCGGCGGCCGGGAGGCACACTGCGAACCGAAGTCCTCGGCCGGGAGCGCTCGCGAGCTCGAAGGACCCTCCCGACATCTCAACCCGCTCGCGCATGCCGCTCAACCCGAAGCGGGAGCGGCGCTCCCCTAAGTCCATCCCGCAGCCATCATCGGCAACGCTGAGCCGCAGTTCGTCGCCGACGCCTTGGGTGCGCGGAATCCGCTCCAGCGCGACTTGCGCCTCGGTCGCATGCGCGTGTTTGGAGATGTTGGTGAGGCCTTCCTGGATCAGGCGGTACACGGTCAGCGTCAAAGACTCGCCCAGGTCATCGAAGTTTCCGCCGGCCGACAAGCTGAATCGCGTACCGGGAAGGCGCTGGCGCCACTCGTCCACACAGTGCTCGATCGCGGCAACGAGTCCGAGTTCGTCGAGCCCCACAGGGCGCAGGCGGCCGATCATGCCGCTGACGGTGCGGTGCACGTGGTCGACCGCCCGAATGATCGATTGCGAGGCGTCGCCGGAGATACGCGCGTCCGCGGTCCCGCCGTCCCTGATGGACACCGCATCCAGCTTTATCGCATTCAAATATTGCCCGAGCTCATCGTGCAGCTCTCGCGCCAGATGCTTGCGCTCGACCTCCTGGATGCGCAGGTTTTCCCGCGCCAGCCGCCGATTCTCCAACAGCACGGCCTCGAGCCGCGCCTCCGCGATTCGCCGGGCTTCGAGCTCGCGATTCGCGTCGCGGTAGCGCTTCCACGAAAGCCAGATGAGGCCCAGCGACAGCACGAACATGCCGACCGGCAATTCATCGACCTGAAAGTACTCCCAGTGCCGGGTCAGCGCATACAGCGCTTCGGTGAACTGAAAGTGTGCCGAAAGCACGAACGCCAGCACGGTGACGCCGGCGACGGCCGCGACGTCGCGCCAGGCCAGTGCTCGCACCGGAGGTCTGGGCAGCGATTCCATCGGCGATTCGCGCATGGCTAGTCCCCTTTCTCGATCCATTCTCATCTGCCGGCCGGGAATTATTCCCGGTGCCGGCCAGGAATTTCTCTATGGTACTCAGACACCTGTTTGCGGATTATAAACCGATGCCGCATTCGAGACTGGGACTGGCGCTGTGCGCATTCGGCGTTGCGGTAGTCGCGATACCGCGTCCGGCCGTGGCGGACGACGGCAACGGCGCGCAGACGCCCGACAATCCCGCCACCGCCCACGAATTGCCGCAGATAACCGTAATCGCCAACACCCCCCTGTCCGGACTGGGGTTGCCGCTGAACCAGGTGCCCGCGAACGTGCAGACCGCGGACTCGAAGGACCTGCAGCGCCAGCAGGCCTTAGGCGTTGCCGATTATCTCAACGACAATTTCAGCGGCATCAACGTCAACGAGAGCGCCGACAATCCCTTTCAACTGGACGTCAATTACCACGGATTCACGGCCTCGCCGCTGCTCGGCACGCCGCAGGGCCTGTCGGTCTACGTGGACGGCGTGCGCCTGAACGAGTCCTTCGGCGACACCGTCAACTGGGACTTGATTCCGGAATCGGCGATCTCCACTGCAACGCTCGTGTCGGGCTCCAATCCCGTGTTCGGGCTCAATACCTTGGGCGGCGCACTCGCGATTCAGACCAAGAGCGGGCACGACAATCCGGGCACCGAGTTCGAGGCCTATGGAGGTTCCTTCGGGCGGCGAAACTTTCAGGCGCAGACCGGCGGAGAGGCGGGAAACTTCGATTATTTTCTTACCGGCAATTATTTCGACGAAACCGGCTGGCGGGATGTGTCGCCGACGCAGGTTTATCAGGGATTCGGCAAGGTCGGCTGGCAAAACGACAAAACCGACATCGATTTGAGCTACACCTATGCGGATACCCGGCTGTTCGGCAACGGCGCGACGCCGCAGAGCATGCTGGACTACCGCCGTGCGGCCAGCTATACGCCCGACTTCACCCAGAATCTTCTGAATTTCGCGAATCTCACGGGTACGCAGTTCCTGAGCGGCGATCTTCTCTTGTCGGCCAATGTCTACTACCGCCACCTGATCACGGGCAGCGGCAACGGCAATGTCAACGACGACTATCTCTCGGGCGATTACACGGGACCACCGATCGACTGCACCTCGGCGCCCGGAACCCGAGTCGACCTCGACTATTGCAGCCCCGCCCAGAACGCGGTCTCGCGCCTGGTTCAGCGCACCGCCGGTTTCGGCGTTCAGCTGACCGACTCCCAAGATGTCTTCGGCTGGAAAAACCAGGGAGTCCTCGGCGCCGACTACACCGACTCCCGGGACACGTTCGCGCAAATGTTTCTGTTCGGAGCGTTCGCGCCGAATCGTACCCTGATCTACGACGTCAGTCCGCTCAACGACGAAACAGTCATTTCTCTCGGCGGCAGCAACAAGATCTCCGGGATCTACCTGACCGACACTCTGTCGCCCGGCAAACTGCTGCATGTCACCGCTTCCGTCCGCTACAACCGCAACACCGAAACGCTCGAGGGCTCGAGCGTGGACACGGACGTGGGAGACGCCGGCGCGGGCTTCGATACGGCCAGCCCTCTCGCCGGCAATCACACCTTCAGCCGGTTCAATCCGGCGCTCGGGTTCACGGTCACCCCAACCGATGCATTGACCGTCTATGCGGACTACAACGAAGCCAGCCGCGCGCCCACGGCGATCGAACTGGGGTGCTCCAACCCCGCGGCCCCCTGCGGCCTGCCCAACGATTTCGCCAGCGACCCGGACCTCAAGCAGGTGGTCGCTCGGACGGTGGAGTTGGGCGCGCGGGGAAACACCGCCGACAAGACGTTGAACTGGAGCGTGGATGTATTTCACACGGTCAACAGCGACGACATCCAATTCGTCGCCACCAGCACGAATCAGGGCTACTTCGACAATGTCGGCAGCACTCGGCGGCAAGGCGCGGACGTGAGTCTGGGCGGCAAGCTGTCCGGCCTGTCATGGCGTCTGGTGTACAGCTTCGTGGATGCCACTTTTCAGTCGAATTTCGAGGTCAACGCCGATTCGAACAGCACGGCGGATGAGAACGGCAACATCCAAGTTCGGCCGGGCGATCGGATTCCGCTGATTGCGCGGCATACCGGAAGGCTCGTGCTCGGCTACGCCGCCGGCGATCGTTGGGATGTGGGCGCCAACGTGATCGCATCCTCCGGCGTGTTCCTGCACGGCGACGAGAACAATGCGAATCAGGCCGGAGGGATCAATGGCGAGGGCGCCCAGGCGCTCGGCTCCGGATGGATCAGCGGCTACGCCGTGCTCAACTTGAACGGCACCTACCATTTCGGCAAGGCCGTGGACCTGTTCGCACGCGTGGTCAACGTCCTCGACAAGCACTACGCCACCGCCGGATTCTTGACCAGCAATTCGTTCAACCCCAACGGCACATTTCGCGCGGATCCCGCCGCTTGGACCAATGAGAATGCCGTGTCGCCGGCGCAGCCGCGCGCCGTCTGGGTGGGAATGCGATTGCGCTGGTAACATGTCCCGGGGTGGACGTTCGCGCAGACACGGCAACCAGGGTGAACTATGACGACGCGCCGCTGCGGCCGTTTCACCTGCGCGTCGCCGTCGCCGCCTGTGGCGGTGTGTTCAGCGACGGGTACGGCCTCGGCATCATCGGAATCTCACTCACCCGCGCCCCAGCACAACTAGGCTTGAACCCGGTTTGGTTGGGGCTGCTGGGCGGTGCCTCCCTGTTCGGGTTGTTTGCCGGAGCGCTGCTGACCGGACCCGCGGCAGACCGCTTCGGGCGCCGGCCTATCTTTGCCTACAACATGGGCATTCTGGGAGCGCTGTCCCTGCTGCAGGGTCTGGCGGACTCGGCTGCGCAGCTCCTGGTGCTGCGGCTGGCGATTGGCTTTCTCCTCGGCACGGACTACGTCGTGAGCAAGGCCCTCCTGACCGAATTCACCCCGCGACGGGCCAGAGGGCGAACCCTCGGCTGGCTGTCGGTGGCCTGGAGCGGCGGCTACGCCTGCGCCTACTTCGTCGGCGTCGCCTTGAGCGGCAGCGGTGCGCGGGCGTGGAGCTGGATGCTTCTCACCAGTGCGATTCCCGCCCTGCTGGTGCTGCCGCTCAGACTCACCCTGCCCGAGTCACCGTTGTGGCTGGCCAATCGGGGCTACGCCGGCAAGGCCGCGTGGGTGGTACACGCCACGTTGGGGGGCGGCGTAGCACCTCCACTCAGTACGGCCACCGCACCAGCCGTTCACGGTCGCTGGCGGCAGCTGCTGTCGCCGCAATGGCGGCTGCGCACCCTGGTCGCCTGCGCATTTTTCACCTGCCAAACGATTCCCTATTTTGCGCTCGGTACCTTCGTGTCCCAGGTCATGTCTGCGATGAAGCTCGAAAACAGCTATGCGGGGGGCATCATCTACAATGCATCGCTGTTGGCAGGTGCGATCGCCGGTCGGATCGTGGTCGATAAGATCCGCCGGCGGACCTTCCTCATCGGCAGTTTCAGCGTTGCGGCCGTGACCATGCTGCCGCTGTCTCTTTGGAGCCCGATGCCGCCGGCCCTGATGATTGCCCTGTTCGCCGTGTTCGCGGGCGTGCTGTCGGCCGCGTCCAATCTCGTCTACGTCTACCTGCCCGAACTCTTCCCCACGGACTTGCGCGCATCGGGCATTGGGCTCGCCATCGCCGCGAGCCGCACCGGCTCGGCGGTCAGCACCTTTCTGCTTCCCGTCGTCGTCGCAGGCTTCGGCGTGCGCGCGGCGCTCGCGGCCTGCGTGGCGGTGCTCGCCGTCGGCGGGTTGATCTGCCGGCAATGGGCGCCGGAAACCCGCAATGTCTCCCTGGTGTAAACGTGAAGGCGAGAAGGCGAGTTGCCGCGGGAGCCGCCTCGCTATCCTAGGCCCGCGGTGCGCGCCGGCTTCGACAGTGCCCAGTCGGCCCCATCGATCTTGTAGATGACGTTGGGGTGGCTTTGCTCTCCGTGATAGCTCATCGTCACCTCGCCGATCAGAACTCCACCCAGCTTCTCCATGGCCTTGCGCGAACGTAGATTCCCGGCACCCACGTGGAATATGACGCGATCGACGAATCGAAACGCGTGCTCGAGCATCAGGGTCTTCAATGCCCGATTGGCCCGGCCGCCCCAATACTTTCGGGCGAGGAAGGTGTAGCCGATGGCGATGCTGCGCTGCGCCTCGTCCAAATCGTAGTAACGCGAACTGCCGATCAGTACACCGCTCGAGTTGTCGATCACGCGTAGCGCGCCGCCCGATTCAATGGCTCCCTCGAAATACACGGCGAAGACATCGCGTTGATAGCGATTCCTGTTCGGATGCTGCTCCCAGATCAGCGGATCCGACGCGACCGAATACAAGGCTTCGAAGTCGCCTGCTCTCAGCGGCTCGAGCCTGATCCAGGGGTTTTCGACGCTCGGTTGCAGTTCAAAAGCCATTCCGGTACCTGCTCTTTCCGCGCCCTACCGTGAGCGCGGGCTCGAGCTATGCATTCTGAAACTTCCGCGCCGCCGCCAGCCCAAGCGCGATGAACGCCAGCAACACGATCCCCTGCGCAATGGCGAACGGCGGTTCCGTCTGCGTCGGCGCGAGCGCGTGGAAGAACGCCGCCTTCTGGAAGGTCTGCACCACTGCGACGAACACGTTCAAGTAGAGCGCGAGCACCGCGGTCACCACATAGATCCGGCGCCACGCCCCGGCGAGCTTGTACGAGTACAGCGCCAAAATTGCCGCGGCCAGAACCACCAGCGAGATCGCGCCGACGATTTCCGGCGGACCGAAGCTCGCAAAATGAAACATGAATCCGGTGACGCTGGTCGCCACCGTGGTCGCCAGGAATATCGCGGTCAACGCCGGCACGCGCTTCCCGCCCAGCATGGCAAGCACCACGATGAGTCCGGAGGCGATGCCGATCAGGCTGATGATGACGTGAAGCTGCGTAAAGGTCGCGGTAGACATCCCGAGAATCATGGCGAGTCCCCCTAGAATTGCGGATTGTTGTCGGGCCGCCGCCAGCCTACTCGACGACCACCGCCCGGTCCAGAAACCTGCCCGGGTCTGCCCGTGGCCGCAGGCTCCTAGGCTTTGCGCGTCGGCTCGCGCAGGTAGGGGAATTCTCTGGTGGAGCGCGGTTCCGCGATATGAAATCCCTGCGCGTAGCCGACCCCGAGTCTGCCCAACTCGGCCAGTACTTCGGGAGACTCGACCCGCTCGGCGATGGTTTCTATGCCCATGGTTCTGCCGACCTGGCTGATCGCCTCCACCATGCTGCGATCGACCCGATCGCGGGTGACGTTTTCGACGAACTGCCCGTCGATCTTGAGGTAATCGACCGGGAGAGTTTTCAGGTACATGAACGAGGACAGGCCGCTGCCGAAATCATCCAGGGCGAAGTGGCAGCCGCGCGCCTTGAGCTCGCGCATGAAGTACACCACGCTGCCCAGGTTGGCGATGGCTGCGGTTTCGGTGATCTCGAAGCACATGGCGCCCGCGACCAGATCGTTGACGCTGAGCTCGGCGATCAGATATTCGAGAAAGCGCTCGTCGTTGAGCGAGGTTCCCGACAGGTTGACGGCGACGGTGAAGGGCTTGACCCCCGATCCCGTGCGATGTACCAGCCGGTCGAGCGCCTCGCGCACCACCCATCGATCGATCGAGGGCATGACGTTGTAGCGCTCCGCCGCCGGGATGAATTCGGCCGGCGTGATCAGCGCGCCCGATTCGTCCCTCAGCCGCAGCATCAGCTCGAAGTGCTCGCGCTCGTGTTCGCGCGCGGTTGCGCCGATCGGCACGATGGGCTGATAAAAAAGCTCGAAGCGGCTCTCATCGCAGGCGCGCGACAGCTTCGACACCCAGTGCATTTCGCGATGCCGCGCCGGCACGTCGTCCGGCTTGTAGAGCTGCACGCGGTTGCGGCCCATGTCCTTCGCGGAGTAGCAGGCGACGTCGGCGGCGCTCATCACGCTGGCGACCGTCGGCGTGTCGCTGGTGATCTCGACGATGCCGATGCTCACGCCGACCTCGAGCACGCCGTCCTGCCAGATGAAGCGAAAGTCGCGAATGGCCTGGCGCAGATTGTCCGCAATGCGCATGGCCTGATCCAACTGGCAGCTTTGCAGCAGAATGCCGAACTCATCGCCGCCCAGGCGCGCCAGCGTGTCGCCGCTGCGCACCCGCGATTGCAGCACGCCGGTGATCTGCTTCAGCAATTGATCGCCCGCGGGGTGTCCGCAGGTGTCGTTGACCAGCTTGAATTGATCCAAATCGAGATACAGCAGCGCATGGCGGCTGCCCGCATCCTGCGCATTCTCGACCGCGACGGTCAGCCGATTCTCGAACTCGCGCCGATTGATGAGCCCGGTCAGCGCATCGTGGCTGGCCTGGTAGTACAGCGCGCGGTGCAGGCGGCGTTCCTTGCTCACGTCGTGGAACACCATCACCGCGCCGATGAGATTGCCGGCACGGTCGCGGATGGGTGCCGCCGAATCCTGGATGGCCAGCTCCTGGCCCCGGCGGTTCACCAGCACGGTGTGCTCGCTGAGTCCGAGCATCTGCCCCTCGCGCAGGCAGCGCATGACCGGGCTCTCCGCGGACTCGCGCGACGATTCGTCGACGACGGTCAGCACCTCGCCGATGAGCCGCCCTTCCGCTTCGCGGTTTTCCCAGCCGGTCAGGCTTTCGGCGACCGGGTTCATGTAGTCGATGCGGCCCTCGGAATCGGTGGTGATGACCGCATCGCCGATCGACTGCAGGGTGACCTGTGCGCGCTCCTTGGCCTGGAACACCGCGGTCTCCGCCTTCTTGCGTTCGGTAATGTCGGTGAGCGTCCCCTCGTATCCGGTGACCCGCCCCTGCTTGTCGCGCACGACGCGGCTCGACTCCATGACCACGAGCATGGTGCCGTCCTTGCGGCGCAAGACGTACTCCTCGTTGCGCAGCTCGCCCTCGCTCTCCACCCGCCGCACGAAAGTCTCGCGGTCGCTCGGGTACCAGTACAGGGCCGACACCGGCACTTGGTAGAGCTCTTCCGCGGAGCCGTATCCCAGGAGATTCACGAAGGCCGGATTGACGACGAGAATGCGGCCGTTGCGCGAGGTTTGGTAGACCCCCTCCATCATGCTCTCGAACAGTCCGCGAAATTTCACTTCGCTGTTGCGCAGCGCGTCCTCGGCGCTGCGGCGCTCGATGGCGATGCCGGCGATCTGAGCCATGCGGGTCATCAATTCGTGGTCGCGAGACAGAGGAATGCCGGGCAGGCGCCGGTACACGGCGAAGGTGCCGACGATGCGGCCGTCCGACGCGACGATGGGTGTCGACCACGCGGCCCGAAAGGAGGCCTGCAGGGCAGCCTCGCGCCGGAATTCCCACAGCGCGTCGGTCTCGATGTCGGCGACGGTGACCTGGCGCGTCAGGTACACGGCCGCGGCGCAGGAGCCGTAGCGGATCCCGATGGGCGCGCCGTCCATCGCCGCCACGAACTCGCGAGGCAATTTCGGCGCCACTCCGAAATTCAAGACCTGCCGCTCATGGTCCAACAGGTTGATGGCGCAGCAGCTGTCCGCCATGACGCGCTCGATCAGCTCGCAAATAGACTCCAGCGTCGCGGACAGCAGCGCGTTGCCTGCGATTTTTTCGAATATCCGGCGCTCGCCCGCCGCGATCGCCTCCGCCCGCTTGCGCTCGGTGATGTCGGTGATGCTGGCGCGAATCAGCCGCCGGTTCGAGCTCGGCAGGCGCACGAACCGCACTTCGCACGGCATGAGCTGGCCGGCGGCATCGCAGTGCGCCCACTCGAACACCGGCGCCTCGCCTGCGAGCGCACCCTCGATGAAGCCGCGCGGCCTGCCGAAGGACGGCGTGCCGTCGGGCTGGTGCGGGGGACTGATCTTCTCCGGGCCGCTGGCCAGCAGGGACTCGCGCGGCATCTTGAAGAACCGGCAGGCGTTGTCGTTGACGTCGACGAAGGTGCCCTTGTCGACGTCGAACACCACGATCACCTCCGGAGCGTGCTCCACCAGCGTCCGGTAGCGCGCCTCGCTCTCGCGCATTGACTGCTCGGCGAGATGTCTTTCGGTGATGTCGCGGATGCTGACGATGTAGCCGTCGCGCCAGTTGAGCTTGGCCTTGCTGACCGCAATCTCGACCGCGACGCGATTGCCGCCCTTGGCCCGCCCCCAGGCCTGATGAGCCGCGAGATCCACATGCGTGTCGTCGATCTTCACGGCGAAGCGCTCGAGAAAATGAGTGGTTTCCTGACCGATGTCGGGCAGCAGGAAATCGAGCGAGCGGCCCAGGATCTCGGCCGGCGCGTAGCCGAATATGCGCTCGCCGGTGGGATTGAAGGTTTCGATGTGCCCGGCGTCGTCGACCGTCACGATGGCGTCCTTGACGTTGTCGAGGATGGCCTGCAGATGCGAGGCGGTCTGCTCGCGAATCTCGCGCGTGAGCGCCTGTGCCTCGTCGGACATGAGCTGCATCGAGCGCACGATGCCGCGCCGCTCGCCGTCGATCCGATCGTAGTGCGCGCTGACGGCCTTGAGCAGGGCATCGAGGTCGAAATCCGCGCCCCTGACCCGAGCCTCCTCGATCTGGCGCTCGAGCAGGGCGTTCAAGCGTTCCGCGGACTGCGGTGGCTCGCTGCGAATTGCGGCCGCGTTATCGCGTGACAAGTCCCTGATCTCCCGCACTGAAATCCGAGGCGCGGGCGGCGCCCCAAGAGTCCTTAGATGTTAGGGAGATCCCGCAATGACGGCGTGACGGGCGTCTCGGTTCGGCCAATAATCGGTTAAATATCAGATCCCTTGATCGGCGGTTTCGCGCTCCGAGCGCTTGCGGTCGGTTTCCCGCAAATTGCGCTTGCGCAGCCGGATGGACGTGGGGGTTACTTCGATGAGTTCGTCATCGTCGATGAACTCCATCGCCTGCTCCAGGGAGAAGCGGATCGGGGGGGTCAACACCACGTTTTCGTCCTTGCCCGCGGCGCGCATGTTGGTGAGCTTCTTGCCCTTGAGCGGGTTCACGACCAGGTCGTTGTCGCGATTGTTGAGGCCGATGATCATGCCTTCGTACACCTCTTCCCCGGGACCGATGCAGAGGCGGCCGCGCTCCTGCAGGCTGAACAACGAGTACGCCAATGCCGTGCCTTGGCCGTTCGCGATCAGGACGCCGTTCGGGCGCTGTCCCAATTCCCGCTGTACCACCGGCCCGTAGTGGTCGAACACATGGTGCAACAGCCCCGTGCCGCGGGTCATGGTGCGAAACTCGGTCTGAAATCCGATCAAACCGCGCGACGGGACCATGTAATCCAACCGGACTCTGCCGCGGCCGTCCGCCTGCATGTCCTTGAGCTCCGCTCCGCGGCTGCCGAGCGCCGACATGATGTCGCCCTGGGCATCGGCGTCGGCATCGACCGTGACCTGCTCGTAGGGCTCATGGGGCGCGCCGTCGATCTGCTTGATGACCACGCGCGGGCGCGACACCGCCATTTCATAGCCCTCGCGGCGCATGTTCTCCAAGAGGACGCCGAGATGCAGTTCGCCGCGTCCGAACACCACGAACTTGTCGGGGTCGCCGGTCGGCTCCACCCGCAGCGCCACGTTGTGAATGGCCTCGCGCTCCAAGCGCTCGCGGATTTGCCGGCTGGTGACGAACTTGCCCTCTCTTCCGAGGAAGGGCGAGGTGTTGACCTCGAAGGTCATGCTGATCGTCGGTTCGTCGACCGTGAGGCTGGGCAGTGGTTCCACGGTCGCCGGATCGCACAACGTGTCCGATACCTTGGGCTCGGCGATGCCGGCGAAGGCCACGATGTCGCCGGCGCTCGCCGATTCCACCTCGACGCGGGTCAATCCGTGGAATCCCAAGATCTGCGTGATTCTCTCGGAGCGCTGCTTGCCCTCCCGATTGACCACGGTCACCACCATGCCGCGTCTCAGCGTGCCGCGCTTGATGCGCCCGATGCCGATGGCCCCGACGTAGCTCGAGTAATCGAGCAGCGTGACCTGCAGCTGCAGCGGCCCGTCCGCATCGACGTCCGGGGGCGGGCAGTGCTCGACGACGGTCTTGAACAGCGGCTGCATGTCGCCGCCGCGCACGGTCGAGTCCAGACCCGAAAATCCGCGCAAGGCGGACGCGTATATCACCGGGAAATCCAATTGCTCGTCGGTCGCCCCCAGGCGATCGAACAAATCGAACGTTTGATCCAATACCCAACCCGGGCGGGCTTCGTCGCGGTCGATCTTGTTGATGACGACGATGGGCCGCAGGCCGTGCTTGAACGCCTTTTGCGTCACGAAGCGCGTCTGCGGCATGGGGCCGTCGACTGCATCGACGAGCAGCAGCACGCAATCGACCATGGCCAGCACGCGCTCGACCTCGCCGCCGAAATCGGCGTGGCCCGGAGTATCGACGATGTTGATGCGGTAGTCGCCCCAGGTGATCGCCGTATTCTTCGCGAGAATGGTGATGCCGCGTTCGCGCTCCAGATCGTTCGAGTCCATGACCCGCTCCTGCAGGTCCTTGCGCGCATCGAGCGTCCCGGACTGGCGCAGCAGTTGATCGACGAGTGTGGTCTTGCCGTGATCGACGTGCGCGATGATGGCGATATTGCGAAGTTTCTGAGTCACGGGTGGGGCCCTACGGGAAACCGCCCATTATAGAGCTTTATGGCACCCCGCGCCTCAAGTTTCAGCGGACGACGATGATGGGAATGGAAAACGCCTGTGACTCGGAGATTTCATCGTGTTTCAGGGACAGGGTCAAATTCAGCAGCAGGACGCCCTCTGCGGTGGCGCTCACCTTGACCGATTGGCGGTACACCTGTCCCGCCTCGACGGCGGGCAGATCCAGCGTGCCCGCGGCGACGTTGAGTCCGTCGCCGCCCACCACCTGGATCTGCGCCGCGCTCGCATCGATTTGCGGCACGACCGCCAGGTTGATGTCGAACGTTTGCCCCACGATCGGCTTCTGCGCGATATCGAACTTGAGCAGCACGGGCACTTGGGGTTTGCCCTGGATCGCCGCCTCCACCATGCCGGCCGTGAGCTCAGCCGCGCTCGGTCCCTTCCTCACGGGCGGCGGGGCGGCAATGCGCGGAGCGGGTTTCGGCTGGGGCTCCGTGTCCGACTCCCGATGACAGGCCCCGATCGCCGCAACGGCGCAGAGCATGAGAACTGTCGCGATCTTCATGACCGTATGATTACCAAATACGGCGCCGATCACAACTCGAGCGGCTCATCCATGACCGCCGCCAGCTGTTCTTCGAGCGACCGATGGTGCTGCTCCCAATAGCGAGGCTCGGCGAACCAGGGAAAAGCCCGGGGAAAAGCCGGGTCGTGCCAGCGCCGCGCAAGCCACCCCGAATAGTGGATCATGCGCAGCGCCCGCAGCGGTTCGATGAGCGCGATTTCGCCGCGATCGAAGGGCAGAAATTGCTCGTATCCCTCGAGCAGATCGCCCAACTGCGTGCGCATCTCCTCGCGGCCCCCGGCGAGCAGCATCCACAGATCCTGAATGGCGGGCCCGGTCAGACAGTCGTCGAGATCGACGAAGTGCGGCCCCTGCTCCGTCCACAAGATGTTGCCGCGGTGACAGTCGCCGAGAATCCGTCCGAGAGCGGCTCCGCGCCAACCCTCCGCGCGCACCTCGACCTCGTGCAACAGTTCATCGGTGACGTCGGCGTACTTGGTCGCCAGGTAATCGGGCATCCAATCGCCCTCGAGGACGAAATCCCGCGACTGCCGGCCCAGGACCTCCACAGACAATCGTGCTCGCTCGTGGAAGCGGGCGGCCCGGCCCACGGCATGGATCCTTCCCAAGAATCGCCCGACCCACTCCCGATCGCCGGCGGTGCCCAACTCCGGCCAACGCCCGCCTCGCCGCGGAAAGATGGCATAGCGAAACCCGCGATGGACATGGAGCGTTGCGCCCTCTCTGACCAAGGGCGCCACCACCGGAATCTCCTGTGCCGCCAATTCGCAGGCAAATGCATGCTCCTCGCGAATGGCCGCGTCGGTCCAGCGGGCCGGCCGGTAGAACTTGGCCACGACCGGCACGTCCTCCTCGATCCCGATCTGATACACCCGGTTCTCATAGCTGTTGAGCGCCAATACCCTGCCGTCGCAGCTGAACCCGGCCGCCTCGATCGCATCCAGGACGGCCTCCGGCGATAGCTCGGAATAAGGGGTATCGGTGTTCATACCGCGAAGTCTACAGGTACGACGCAGGCACTCCCTTGGGCTAATCACGCTGTTAGAATGCCCCGCATGCGATTTCCTCGACCGAAATCATTGAGCGGTCTGATGTTGATCGGGTTCACGATCGTGGCCGCGCCGCTGCTGTTCGCCATCGTGAACGCGGCCGTGCAGATGAATCGCCTGTCCACCCAAAGCGAACGGCTGGTGGTTCACGGCGTGCAGGGGACTCGCAACAATCAGCGCATGTTCGAGGAGATCGGCGGGCTCGAGCGCACCGCCCGGCTGTACCAGATCATCGGCAGTGCGGACTTGCTCGACGTGTACGCCCGCACTCAACAGCGCCTGACCGGCACCCTGGATGAGCTGCTGGCGATGCCGCTCGACGACAAGGCCCGCAAGGAAGCCACGGGTCTCAAGGCGGAAGCCGAGCGGCTGCACGAGGAATTGAAGCTCAGTTCTCCCAATTCGGCGCGCATGTCGGCGCTGGTCAACGCATTTCCACAGCTCTCGGCGATGGCGTCCCAGGTGTCGAACCGGGTCAACGCCGAAATAGACGGCGAGTTGAGCACCTTGCAGACGGCGACTCAACTCGCCCAGCGGAATCTGTTCTGGGAGTCGCTGCTGCTCATCCCGCTCACGCTCGCGGTCGTGGGCGTATTCACCTATCTGTTCGGCAGACCCATCCGCGCGATCGACCGCGCCATCAGCGAATTGGGAAGGGGCACGTTTTCCAGGCCCATCGTCATTCGCGGACCGGCGGACCTCGAGCGCCTGGCGGCGCAGTTGGAGTGGCTCCGCGGGCGCCTTCTCGATCTGGCGCAGGAGAAGAACCGATTTCTGCGACACATGTCGCATGAACTGAAGACCCCATTGGCAAATATTCGCGAGGGTACCGAACTCCTGATGGACGGCGCGGTCGGTGAGCTGCAGAGCGCACAACGCGAAGTCACGGCGATCTTGCGCGAGAACGGGATGAAACTACAGCGGCTCATCGAAAACCTGTTGTCTTTCAGCGCCTGGCAGGCCAAGAGCGTCGGCCTGGAGATTTCCGAGTTCAAGTTGCGGCCCTTGATCAAGAGCGTATTGGAGAATCAACAGCTGACCTTGGTGGCGCAGCGCGTGCGCCTCGATGTCCAGGTCGAGGACCTCGCGCCTCTCGCCGACCGCGGCAAGATTCGCCTGATTCTCGACAACCTGCTGTCGAACGCCATCAAGTTCACGCCTCGCGGAGGCACCATTTCGATCCACGCGCGGAACGAGCGCGAGCAGCTGGTGCTCGACGTCATGGACAGCGGCCCGGGAATTCCGGCCGAGGAGCGCAATCGCATATTCGAGGCTTTTTATCAGGGAAAGACGCCGCAGGGAGGACACGTCAAGGGAACGGGAATCGGACTGTCGGTGGTGACTGAATTCGTCAATGCACACAACGGCAGCATCGAGATTCTCGAAGCCAAAGCGGGAGGCGCGCATTTCCGCGTGCGTCTGCCCATGAGGCAGGCGGCGCCGGCTTCCCGTGAAAAAAAAGCTCATGCCGCATAAATGGTGGCGTCTTGCAGCATGCGCGTTGATCATCGGCCCCATCGGCGGCTGCAGCTTGGGCGATATGTTCACCCGTCAAAAGCCCGCCCCTCCGATCGAGCAGGATCGCACGACGCCGGACTTGGGTCCGATTGCGCCTCTCCTCGACATGATGAGCAGCCTGCCGCAGGGCGATCCGGCTCGTCAGGCCGAGACGTTCCAGGCGGCCAAGGACGCCGCCGAATTGACCCCGACCACGAGCAATCGGCTTGCGTATGCGCTGGCTCTGGCGACTCCGGGCCACAGCGGCTCGGATCCCGTCGCAGCCCAGCGACAGTTGTCGGAACTATTGGCCAGGCCTGAGACTCTATTGCCCATTGAGCGCTTATTGGCCTTGGTAACGCTCAAGGAAGTAGAACAGAGGCTCATACTGCAGGCTGAGAATAAGCGCATGCGGGATGATGCAACGCACGATGATTCCCGCGATAAATTGGCGGCGATCAACCGTAGGTTGACCGCGGAATCGGACGAAAATGTGAGGTTGCGCAAGGCCTTGGACGAGGCCCGTGCCAAACTCGACGCAATCACGCATATCGAGCGGTCGATCAACGATCGCGGATCGAGCGGATCGCGGACGCCGTAAGCTTAGGGAGAGACCGCCTTGAATGCCTATTCGATTCCCGCCACGACTCCCCTGTCATTCGGCATGAATCCCGCGTCCCGCGACCAGACGCCGCAGAAGCGCAAAGCGCGCATCTTGGTGGTGGATGACGACCCGGGACTGCTGCGGCTCCTGACCATCCGCCTGCGCGCCGAGAACTACGAAGTCGAAGCGGTCGAGAGCGCGGCTGCGGCGCTCGCCGCCTGCGTGCGGTTCCGGCCGGACCTCGTAATCACCGACCTGCGCATGGACCAGATGGACGGTATAGGGCTGCTCAAAGAGCTGCAGAGCCGTTGGCCGGGCCTGCGAGTGATCATTCTGACCGCGCACGGCACCATTCCGGACGCCGTGCACGCGACCCAAAGCGGCGCCTTCGGGTTTCTGACCAAGCCGGTGGACAAGCAGGATCTGCTCGATCATGTGCAAAAGGCCCTGAAAGTGTCGGGCTTCGCACACGTCGATGAGGATTGGCGCGCGAACATCATCACGCGCAATCAATTGATGGAGGACAAGCTGGCCCAGGCCAACATGGTCGCCGGGACCGATGCACGGGTGCTGCTGACGGGCGAGAGCGGCACGGGCAAGGAACTGCTGGCGCGCGCGATTCACGAAGCCAGTCCCCGCCGCAACCGGGCTTTCGTCGCCGTCAATTGCAGCGCGATGGCCGAAAATCTGCTCGAGTCGGAGCTGTTCGGCCACGAGAAGGGCGCCTTCCCGGGCGCCACCCGGGCGCAGAAGGGCCTGTTCGAGACGGCCGACGGGGGCACCTTGCTGCTGGACGAGGTCGGCGACATGCCGATGCGGCTGCAGGTGAAACTGCTGCGCGTCCTGCAAGAGAACCAGATCCGCCCGGTGGGCGGCGCCGACGCCGTACCCACCAATGTGCGCATCATTTCCTCGACGCATCGCGACTTGCACGAACTGATGGTCGGCGGTCAGTTTCGCGAGGACCTGTACTACCGGCTGAACGTGGTGCACATCGAGGTGCCCACGCTGGCGCGCCGCCGCGAGGACATTCCGCTGCTGGTAGCTCATTTTCTGGAACAGATCGCCAAAGAGAGCGGTCAGCGAAAAATCTACGCGCCCGAAGCGGTGGAGCTTTTGGCCACGGCGGACTGGCCGGGCAACGTGCGCCAGTTGTACAACGTGGTGCGGCAAAACGTCGCCCTGTCGCATGGCGCCATCATCACCGCCGAGCTCGTGCAGCAGTCCTTGGGCGGCAATCCCACGCGTCTGCCGTCCTTCGACGAGGCGCGCGACGAATTCACGCGCAACTACTTATCGCAAATCCTGCAGATCACCGGCGGCAACGTCAGTCAGGCGGCGCGGCTGGCCAAGCGCAACAGAACGGACTTCTACAAACTACTGTCGCGCCATCAGCTGCTGCCCGACGATTTCAAGAAAACCTGATCCGGCGCGGCCCGAGCAGGCTAATCCGCGCGGCCTTGGGTAGCTGATCCGCACGGCCCGGGCTGGCTGATCCGCACAGCTCGCGCTCTACCCTCAGGAATAGAACTCGGCGACGGTCGCGACCACGTGCTCGAGTTGCGCCTGCTCCAATTCCGGATAAATGGGCAGCGCCAGAGTTTCTTCGGCGGCCCGCTCGGAATGCGGAAAGTCTCCGGCGCGGTATCCAAGATAGGCGAAACACTCCTGCAGGTGTAGGGGCACCGGGTAGTAGATCTCGCTGCCGATGCCGCACTCCGTGAGCCTCGCGCGCAAGGCGTCGCGATCCCGTGCCCGCACGACGTATTGATTGAAAATATGCCGGTAGCCCGGCACCGCGACCGGAGTGCGTAGCCGGTCCCCGAGGTCCGCGGCGGCGAAGGCTTCGTCGTAGTAGGCGGCGTTACGCTGGCGTCCCTTGGTCCAGCCATCGAGGTATTTCAACTTCACGCGCAGCACCGCCGCCTGCAACTCGTCGATGCGAAAGTTGCCCCCGATCAGCGGGTGAAAATACTTCGGCTTGCCGCCGTGCACCCGCAATACCCGCAGGCGCTCGGCCAGTTCCGCGTCGTTGGTGGTGCACAGCCCGGCATCGCCGAATGCGCCGAGATTCTTACTCGGAAAGAAGGAAAAGCAGCCAACGTCGCCGAACGTGCCGGCATGTTCGCCGTTCTGGTAGGTTGAACCGATGGCCTGCGCCGCATCCTCGATCACCCGTAGGTCATATCGGCGCGCAATAATCATCAAGGGGTCCATGTCCGCGCACTGGCCGTAGAGATGCACCGGCATCAAGGCCTTGATCCGCCCGCCGGTAGCGC
>Ga0210391_10000861_pt1 | contig 29587 bp, 27 predicted proteins | sample IncBWC12OmetaG_FD_160573 | JGI IMG/M metagenome (GOLD analysis project Ga0210391, IMG submission 160573) | Forest soil microbial communities from Barre Woods Harvard Forest LTER site, Petersham, Massachusetts, United States - Inc-BW-C-12-O ... | reverse complement strand
TGCCCGCTCAGCGCGTTGGCGACGCTCGATCTAGGCCGTGCGTACGCGATGGAAGCGGGCAGAATCCCAAGCTCGGAAGGAATCAAAGACAAGAATGTTATCGCGCGGCCTCGGCCACAGCCCGGCGCTCTTGCCGAGGCCCGCAAAAACTACAAAGATTTCCTGACGCTTTGGAACGATTCGGACCCAGCTATCCCGATCGTTAAACAAGCCAGATCGGAGTACGCGGCGCTGCAATAGTCTGGTGTGCAGGCTGGAGTCAGACGGAATAGCGATTCATGGAAGGGTCTTTTATCATCAACTGTTGATCTGATTTTAATGACACTATAGCCTGCTGAGCAGGACGCCTAATTACTTCACCGGCGTCTCGAATACTGAAACGCGCCAGAGCATCTTTCCACAACTTATCCTCCGCATTCGTGTTGTACGAATCTAGGCATGGGCGTGAACATACAGTCTCTTAATGCTTGCCAAGGGTTCGGAGCCACGGGCCAATTGGAAGTATTCCGGGTCAGAAGTCAGCATCTGGGAAGTCACCTCAGAAGTCTGCCCGTCTCCGACTGACCGATAGTCAGTAATCGCTCCATTCGAGTTGCCGAGTTCGCCGGGCAAAATCGTGCACGCAACTGGCACACAAGGAAGTGCCTGGAGAAACTCTCCTAGCTGAATCAGGACTGTTGGCCCGCCCTTCCCACAAGCCCGTTTCTGGCTAACTTACACGTCAAGCATCGACCGGTTCATGACGCCGGATTGGGCCGCGAAGGCCACTTCTGTTCCCCATGCCACTTCGGCGATCCCCAGACCCTTAACCTGTATGGGTACGCCCACAACAGCACTTTATCGAAGACCGATTCGGATGGTCGTTGTGTGGAGGTCATGACTTGCACAATAGAATTCGGAGCTGACGGAAGTGTATTTGGTTCCAGTTAAGGCATTCCCTTCGTCAAGATCGCCGACCATGTCGAGGCGACTGTCAACCTCAAGGGCGAGCCGGTGAGCGGCCCTTCAACTTCAGTAATTTTTAAGCCGCTTCGAAGCGGGTATACTCATCAATCTACGGGGATTTAAATGCGTGTTCAATTCGTGGCGGCGGTTATTCTTGGACTCACCTTAATCCCGGTGCGTGTTTTTGGTTGTACGTGCGCTGCACCAACGACGCAGGTCAAGACTACGTCAGGATTCGCGGCGCAGAATAGAGCTGACGCGATATTTGAAGGTAAAGTCGAAAGAGTTGAATTGGGATGGAAGTTGAAGGAGGCGCAAATTGGAGATGTCATACCTACTGTAGCTACCGACCTCGACCGAGATAGTCCCGTGCTCCTGGTCTCGTTGCAAGTATTGCACTCCTATCGTGGTGATCAGCAGAAGGCTACGCGGCTTAGTACGGGCCTGGGTGGTGGCGACTGTGGATTCGATTTTGAGGTCGGAAAGCGGTACCGAGTGTATGCCTTCAAAGACGAGGCTGGCGAACTTTCAACAAACATCTGCAGTGGGACAATACTATTGGAAAAGAGCGGCAGGAATTCAGCGGATCCCCACGGGAAGCACGTGGCACCTGTAGCGAACAAAGGAGTAGCGACTGCAACCAACAAGCTATGTGGCCGAGTCGTTCCGACGGACGCAAATGGTTCCATTGATAGTCAGATCTTGCTTGTCCGACTAGGGAGAAAATCCCCGGTTCCTGATAACGAAGCTGGGGCTGATAGGGATGGATCGTTTTGCCTCACGGACCTCAATCCCGGCAAGTATCATCTGCTCTTCGTGAATAGGATCGAGGAATCCCTGACCTCATTTGTTTACTTCCCCGGTGTTACCGATCCGTCTGAGGCAACCGCGATAGAAATCATCCCAGGTCACCCTCCGCCCGATCTCGTATTCAAGATTCCGGCTCAGGCAACATTTTCAGTCAGCGGAACGGTGTCCAGTTCCGACCACCCCCAGTTGCCGGCTGCAGTCAGAGTGATATTGATGAGCGCGAGCCAACCTTTGCTCGCGTACACAGCAGACGCTGCGACGAATGGCTCTTTTGTGTTTAATAATGTCTTGCCTGGGGAGTACTGGGCCACTGTGACTGTCGATCCTAGCGTCGAATCGAAATGGTCGACCAGAAAGGCACAGGTCGAAGTCGTAGGGGACACTACTCACCTCTCTTTGGAGCTAATTGCGAATTAGCTGCTCGGCGCGAATCTGTCGGGTGACACTATTAGGATTACCAGCAGGCTGGTCCTACGAGACCTAAAGGGCAATATCGGCGACTGGCACAACTGAATCGGCGACTCGCACAACTAACAGGTGCCGGACTGCCTGTGCCCTTTTAGCTGATCGCTCGGGGCAAGTCCCTCACCAGAAATTTTCAACTGGAGTGAGGTCTCTTAGCTTGGCGAATACCATGACCCAGATCCCCGTTCAGCTCGAGCCAAGCTTGAATGCCGCCCGTGATGCTGCTCGCCGCCGATTCTGGTTAGCGATGTTGGGCTTTGCCATGGCGCTTGCGCTCCTGCCATTTTCCTACAAAGTCGAACGTCGCCTAGAGACAGTTGTTCACATCAAGGGCGGAGAATCCGAAAAAGTCGATCTGGAACTGGCACAGCGTTTCCAGTCTCCCTATGCCCACCGCCTGGTTTTGGTGATCACCGGTGTCCCCGATCCGGATTCAGCCAAAGGCTCAGAGGCGTTAGCGCTCTTAACCAGTTCATTGCGTAGCGTGCCAGGAGTGTCGGGTGCCGTCTCGAGTTTGGATTGGCCAGATTCTCTGTTCACAGGAACCAATGGCGGGGCGTTGATCATCGTCGGGTTGGACCCGCACGATGAAAGTATCGAGGCCTTGATCCCAAAGCTGCGGGCACGAACAGATTGGCTGGAAGGCCAGCTTAGGTCGCAATACCCCAATGTCAAGCTAGAGATTACGGGCGAAACGCCACTGAACTTCGATCTTCGCAAGGTGAGCGCAGATGACGTCACTCATGCCGAGGAACGAGCGATGCCGGTAACTCTGGTGCTGCTGTTGCTGGCTTTCGGCAGTCTTGTGGCCGCGCTATTGCCGCTGGGAGTTGGAATACTTTCAATCTCGATGGCGATGGGTGCGGCTGCGCTCCTCGCGCATTATCTTCAGCTGTCGATTCTGGTGCAGAATCTGGCAACGATGCTCGGCCTTGGCTTGGGCATCGACTATGGATTGCTGATGGTGACCCGGTTTCGCGAAGCATTAGCCGAGGGATATGATCCCGGCCACGCTGCCGACATTGCTGCTACGCAAGCAGGGCGGACACTGATAATCTCGGCCACAACCGTGGCAATCGGATTTTCAGCGCTCCTGACTGTGCCCATCAGCGAACTGCGCTCCATCGGCGTAGCTGGCCTGCTGGTAACCGTTGTAAGCGTCATGTTGTGTACATGCATTGTGCCTTGGGTGCTTGGTCTGGTAGGGCATCGCATCAATGCCGCCCGAGTGCGTCTCCCATCTAAACGATTGGAAACGCGGGAGAGCCTATGCGCCGCCAGTGAGCGCTGGGTGCGGTGGGGCTGCATCATAACCCGCCGGCCTCGGACAGCTCTGCTAGTCGCAGGGATTCCGCTACTGATCCTTGCATTCCAGGCGCGGAAAATCTCTCCCGGAGTTCCTGACCGTCACTCTCTCCCGGCCACAGCCGAGTCGGTGCAAGCACTGCACACCCTTCAAAGAATGGGGCGGTCGGGTATTGTGCAGTCCCTCCGCGTAATCCTGGAGTTGCCGCAAGACTCGCCGCCGCTCTCTCAGGCTGGCTGGCTTGCCGTCAGCCGTTTGACCCAGCACTTCCAGAGCGATCCTAGAGCGCAAGAGGTCTTATCTCTTCCAACCCTCGCGGGAATGTCCGACACTCCGGGTGCTGTCAACGATGTGCCAGAGCCAATCCGCAAAAGTTTTCTTCGCAACGATGGCCACGCTACTTTGATTGAGTTGCTGCCCACCGCCACTCTTACACCCAACGAACAGATACGTTGGGTACGAGAGGTGCGCTCCTCCGATGTCGCGGCGATAACCGGTGTGCCCGGCGCTGTGCTGCGCGTCGGCGGCGTTCCCGCATTCGAAGCAGATTATGACTCGGTGGTAAAAGAGCGGATGCCGAGGGTGGTCCTTGGCGTCATACTGGGAAGCTTGCTGGCGCTCCTGATCGGGTTACGTTGTCTATTTGCGGCGGTCAAGGCAGTTCTGCTCAATCTGCTCTCGGTTGGCGCTTCATTCGGTGCGTTAGTCGTCGTTTTTCAGGAAGGCCACGGTAGCAAACTCTTTGGGCTCGACGGACCGACCGGCAGCGTGTACCCGATCGTGCCGATTCTCGCGTTCGCCATCGTCTTCGGATTGAGCATGGACTACGAGGTCTTCCTGGTCACTCGAGTCCTCGAGGAACGGCGGCGCGGTCTGTCGGAGAGAGAAGCGGTGATCGAGGGCCTGGCGCGGACGGCTGGGCTCATCACAAGTGCCGCGGCAATTATGATCGCCGTCTTCACCGCATTTACGCTGGGAAGCTTTCTAGTCGTCCAAATGCTGGGCTTCACCCTCGCCGTGGCGGTGCTCATTGACGCTACAGTTGTGCGGATGGTGGTTGGGCCGGCACTCTTGCAACTCGCCGGCGATTGGAATTGGTGGCCCTTTGGTCTGCACGGTGTGCCGGCGACCGCAGAAAAGGAGCTCGTCCCATGACGGCGGAAGGCTGGCCGAAATAGATGGACATCTTGGAGTTAGTAGTAGGAATCGCGATTATCCTGCTAGCGGTATGTCTCCGCTATGTTGCGGGTCTACAGTCCGGATGGGAAATCGTAATATTCTGGGTATGCTGGATCGTCGGCCTCTTCTTTATCAGGGATTCTAGGAAACGGAGAAAAAACGGTTCTAGCTAGGCCGCTACTCGATTTCAGCGGGTTGCGTAAAGTGCATACTTCCGTTAAGCGATCCCACTCATTTCGCGTTCTCTCCTTGAACGCTGGACTGGCCGATATCAAAGTCCTTGCGTCCAAGATTTGCCTTTCCCGAGCCCCCTTCGATTGCCATAATCGAGGAGCCGGGCTTGCCCTGCAGCTTTGCCTCCACTTGCGACGCAGACCAATCGCCGCCGACCTGCCGCAGCCCATAGTAGATGAATTCCTTCTGCAGTCCCGTCCTGCGAAGCGTCTTCACCACATGCACAGGGTACAAAATGCTGCGGTCAATCCACGATGTTACCGAATCATAGTAAGTCCGGTCCTGAGGGCCGGACGTGCTCTTAAGGACAAAGCAATCCCGCGCGCCGTATTTCTCCGGTGCCAGGAGTTCCTGACTCTTCCAGAAGAACTGGTTCTCTACCATGTCTTCATAGGAGAAGTCCGTTCCCACCAGTGGGTCGTTCCAACGTTCGAATGGCACGACGCTAGCGGCCTTCTCGCCAGGACGCACCGCCTCGATGGTCACGTGCCCGCTCACGCTCATATGCAGAAGAAGGGTAGTCTTCTCCGAGCCAGGTCCCGAGATCTCGCATAGCACGCGCAAACCATCGGGAAACCAGTGAGCCTTGGCGACAAACTTGTAGCTGGTGCGCTTGCCATCGGCTTCCACTCGTGTGAGGTGCCCGGTCGCGCGGTAATCCAACTTCTCAATACGCTGACGCGAGCCAGTCAGCACGGTCTCCAGGTCAGGATTCGCCGCGAGCGTCCGCGATGGATGCCCCAGCGACAACAGCACCAGCAAAGCGATGGACACTTGAATCGGCCCAAAGGCGCAAACCGCCCATCTGGCTTCTGAGAACCGGCCAAACTTGCGGCGGTGAGAGAGCATTACGACGCGACGCAGAAAGATCATAGTTATGTATACAGCCAAAGTCGATATTGCACTGAACTGCGTTTTCGGATAGCTTCCCCCCACCTTGAGTCGAAGCGCCACTCAGCCCCCGTAAGCCCCAAGACGAAATTCTAGCTCAGATGGATCCCTGGGTGGGCAAACGTTGGGCATCGAGTAATGTTCAAAACCCTGGAGCTTTTAAGGAGGTCTTTCCGTTAGGTAATAGTCAAGACGAGCGCGTCGCTGGTTCCACCGCTGCTACAACCCAAATCTCCCGAATTCCCGCTGGGAGTGTTGACCGTCACACTGGCGGTTCCAGGCGCGGAGATCACAGCGGCAGTAATCGTCACCTGCAACTGCGTACTGCTTGTGACCACAGTGTTCAGATCGGTTCCGTTGATGACCACAACCGAAGACGAAACAAACTTGGCGCCGTACACATTGAGAACATAGCCCTGCTGCACTTCAGCCAGAGTAATCGTGCTGGCGGAAAGGGATCCAATGATCGGGGCTGGCCGAGCGCTTCCGCACAACGGATTGACGGCATTGCAGGACTGGAAGACCAGCGAGGCGAACAGAAGCACACTCAGAGACCGCAAGAAGGCGCTGATTCTTTCCATAGGGGATCGTACCACCGGGCCGGAGTAAATAAGCATAGTCAACCAGTCGCACCAGTTCGCCACTTGCTGGAATGCGCGCAGGAGACTGGGGTGCGATTTCAAGATGGAGATCCTGCTAGAGCGTATTGGGCGGCTGTTATCTTTACGATGCGACAATCGCGAAGAGTGATCACACGATCGCAGAAGCTCTCGGATTAGTAACTAGAAGTCGGCTTGCATTTACCGATGGAGCGGAGTGGCGGTTGCTGGCTCAGCATCAGTCACGGGCAACCCGGAAGTTTATGTCCGGGCCACAAGTCTGTAATCGGATAAATTAAGATCTCTCTGATTCCCGAGAAGTCGGCTTCGGGGAGATCGCCATCTAATCTCCTCCAAGCCCGTTTCCGGATTGCCGACGATCTGGCAACTGAAGGTACACGAAACCGCACCGCCGAATCACTTGTCAGCGACTCTCTGAGCGGATGGTTTCTCTGATCGAGAAACTTACGCTCCTGAATTTCCAAAAGCATCGATGCCGAGTGCGAAGCAGACTTGTCACTGGTCAGCCATGTCGGTCGTGAGCCCAGAGGAACCACTTCGTTGAGATCGTAGAGTTCTTCAACCAGTTTTCGATACTCCGACGAGGAGTCCGAGCGAAGGTCCACCCCGTGAATTCCAGACAGGGCAGTAGGAACGGAATCGTTCCATTCGCCGATCCGCAGGATTGGAATGAACTTGTTCTTTCCGACCTCGTTTACGATTTCCCCAGTAATGATATGGCCCTCATATCCGGCGCCTCCCTTTCGATGGTCGAAGCGGCGCTTATACTCCGGGGTACAAATGACGAAGACTCGGTCGCTATCTCTTACGGATGTTTCCATGAACTTCGGGGCGCGTGCTCCCAGCCGTAAGTTGAGTGCGTCGATTATGGCTTCGAATCCATCGCCTCTCAATCGTTTGGCGAATTCGAGGGCCCACTTTTTGTGCTCTTCACTATCCCAGGAATAGGAGAGGAAAACTCGAACGGTTCGCTCTTGGGATTGGTCCTTTGGCACTCGGGGAGCGTATCAGATTCCATTCCAACACGTGTTAGTCTACCCATTTTTCTTCACCAAACTTTAGCCATACCCACAAAAACGGATAAAGCCTGGTCAAGGCAAGGAAGATAAGGGCCGCCATGCGATCTGGTCGACTCTTTAAGCTTGAGAATCTTCCTACCTGACCCCTGGCAAGGACAAATAAAGCCCACAGTCGACACACGGACATTTCAATAAATCGAGCCCTTTTTTCGCTGGACGACTAATGGAATGTCAGTCGAAATCACTTTCCACAAGCCGACTTTTCGTTACTAGTCCAGCATCGATGAGTTCATCGGCGATAATGCGTTCATCGACGATCCCGCGGAAGATCCCGACGCGGAAGCCCCGGTTGTTATTTATCAGGGAATTTAACCGAGAGCGTATTTCCAAGCAGACAATTTCTCATTGCACAGTCTCTCAAGGAACAATGTAGCTGTTAACGTGGCAGGGCCACCGCGTGGAGCTTTTGGATTCTGTCCTCGAGTTTGGATTCCTGGCTACTTGGCACCACCCCCAATTATGCTCTGAACAAAGTTGCTGAGATTAAAGGTTGCGCCGATGAACAGCCCATAGTGAATGGTCGAGATTGTTGCCACTGTTGGCGGAGTGCCTTGTCCGCCCCAGATCTGTTGGGCGCTGTATGCGGAGAGACGGCTCTGTTGATTGAGCAACGAGAGACCGTAAAAGATTTGCAAGTTCCGCACGCCAAATTCATTGCTCCCGCCGAGATAAAAACTGCTTGTTGGACTCGTAAGAGACATTCCAAAACTAGGTGCAGGCATCCAATCTCTCCAGGCTCCGGGAGCCCAGAACTTCCATCGCCACGGAACTTCTACGTCCACCGGAAAAATATATGCCGTAACGGCCAATACAGCATCAACCGGCCTCGTTCCGGTGCCCGTCTTGATCGGACATTCATACACCGGTAACACCCAAACCGGACTCGTGGCGCTCGCGGCTGCCACATTTTTATTCGCAGCGTACGGACTCGTGTCCTGAACCGGCGATAGGTTATAGGTGCATTGGGACTGTGGCTCGACAGAAACGGTTGATGCACTCGAACCCGTGGTGGGTACGGTGGTTGCAATCGGAGCTTGGTTCGATCCTGTGGTGATTGCCCGCGCGGGTACGAAATAAGCAGTGACCGGGCCCGAGCTCGTGGATACTCCTACTCAGGGTGTAGGCAGGTTCACGCCCGCAGAGGACGGAAATACCCATCCGAAGGTTGGCGGCCCGATCATGAAGCACGAACCCGGCGCCTGCTGAAATGTTGAAACGGGCTAGCGTGTGCGTTTGCGGTAGAGTCAGATTGATAAGCGAGACTGTCTGGTCGGCAGGCTGGCCGGACGAAATGGAGGCGGGAGGAGTCGTTCCCGAGTCGAGCCACGTAATGACCATGGGTGGAATGATGTTTGTGAACGGAGAAATTGGCCCGAGCTCTCCTGTGGAGACTGGCTTGTAATACCTGCCACCCTCGACCCCAGGCTCGTAGATTACTACGTCGCTCGTAAGCTCGAGTTTCGAAGCAGGTTCTAGTTTCGCAGCAATGGCGTGAAGACTCTCCCATGTCGCGAATGTCTTCGCGTCCCTACCGTTATCCATGGCGAACTCCGGATTTGCCGCCCTTAATGGCGAAGTAGTAGTAAAGGTGGTAGCCGTGTTTATCGAGTTCCTTTCTTATGTTCCCTCTATCATCCTTGCACGGTCCTGTAAATATCGATCGGGTGGTATTTGGAGCCAAATTGGCGACCCCGACCCGTAGGACTGACTCCAATTCTGCTTGTAGATTTGACATGTCTTCGTTGTTGCGTGATTTGTTGTTGAGCGCTGATGTCAGCTGTTCGTTTAGCGTTGATTTCAGCTCGGCGCTCAGCTTGCTACCTTATCGTCGTTTAGAACTCCATCGTTGTTGTCTCGGCTGACACAAACTAGGTCTCCTGGTTTATACCGGGTGGGGCTTGGCTCCCAAAATGTAGCGCTCGAAGCGAGGTCAGGGCGAATCCCACTTGCTTCCTGCCAAACTACTTCACCGTCAATAATTCGATCAACTGTTTGCTCCGATGGGAACGGGTCGTGAAGGGCGTGGCCCGAGCCTTGCCAATCGTATTCCTTACCTGAGGGCGAGCGATACTTACCCGAGCAACCTTCGCTTGATTCCAGTTTCTTGCCTAGTCGCAACCGATAAAAGTTCACTCCCGTAGCATCGCTCACGATTGCGCCGGCGCAGTACAGCGTATTGGCCGTCCATGGGATTGGCCCGGAACTCGGCCCCTTCGGTGCCCTTGTCCCGATGTAGACCCATTCTGGCCCCGAACCTTGGCTGTCGTCCCTTACATAACTACCGAGCGCCCCGGCCGCTCCGCCTCCAGCGCCCGCACTCGAAGTCGTTGGAAAACTCGCTCGGACGGGAGCCGGATTCAAGGCTGCCCCCTGCTGGTTGGTTACATTCAGGTTGAATATCTTCAGTTGATTCCGATTGGGCCCAGTGAGCTCGATACTCGTATCTGGGCCTGCTTCTCCGAAGTCAGATATGTCAATACCGACCACTAGAATCTGATTTGCCCTGAGTGGGGGAGGGGTTTTTTGAAACTCGGAGCACGGGCTCCAATGAGGATCGTCTTTCGGGCAAAGGCTTGGAGACGAAGAGGACAACTACAATTTCTGCCACCCCGACCAACAGAAGAATCAACGCCATCCTTACTGCCCACTTCAGATTCTGGCGGTTTATCCGCATGAGTCTCCTCCACTCGTCCAATAAACGGATTTTACAGGATAGACAGAAAGAGGTCGTAGCGCTCAAAATGCCTCGATGAGCGCAATGGCGATTTACGCCAACCACGCTAAGGCCGGCAGCCTCAATCTCCCGGTTCTCTGTCAGCAGAAGTTAGTTGCTAAAAAGCTATGGCATGATCTCAAACACTGACCCGTAGGTCGTGATGTTATCGCCCTCCGTCGTACTGTAGATATCACCCGCCGCATCGAAGATCACGCCAGTCTGGGGATGGGCTCCTGGGTCGTCGAGGAAGGTGTGCAGCACGGTCTCGCTCCATGTGCCTCCGAGTTCGGTATTAGCTTGAAAACGACGCCACAACCGCCAGAGAGTTCCGTGCAGTAATTGTGATTCCCGCCCCACGCCGCTGTTCCGTAAAGATTTCCTGCCTGGTCGAAGATCAGTCCGGCAAAGGGAACGCCTCCGTCCCAACTACCCGTGAATTGGTGAAGCACCTTCTCTGTCCACGTTCCGCCGAAGTTCGGCGTCAGCTCGAAAACGACACCACAGCCAGCCTCATCGACACATTGGCTCGGACTGCCGCCTTCCTCGGTCGTGCCGTAAAGATTTCCCGCTTGGTCAAGAAGCAATCCAGGCGCGGGAAACCCTCCGTCCGCGCCGTCTGTGAAACTGTGGAGTATTTTCTCCTTCCACTCTCCGTTCCCGATCGGTACCAACTCGAAGACGATGCCACAGTTGCAATCGCCCCCAAATAGCGTCGTGCCGTAAAGACTGCCTGCTTGGTCGAAGATCAATCCGTCCGGGGCGGAGCCCTCTATGCCGTCGAAGGTGTGCAGCACCTGAGCGGGCTTGGAGCATATTGCACCCCATGATTTGCGGCGAACCTGTGCGAAGCTGTGTCACTCAAGTGGGGGCGAGCTGGAGCAGATTCAATTCTTGCTGGGACATGCATCCGTCCAGACGACGGAACGTTATCTCGGCTGCAAGCAGAATCTCGGGCATCCCGTGAACGATCTGTTTAACCTTGCAACAGACGTACAGTCGGAGGAAATGAAGCCTGAGTCTGTCGCGGCGAAAGGGCCTTGGCTGCTTTCCGAATATGTTATGCATGACCCCTTGTCCATTCCCTTCCTAATTGCGGCATTTTGCTCGCCAGTTCAGGCCAGGCCTCGCCACCCACAGTGCGCTCACGCGAATACTTCTCCCGACGGATCAATTCTTTCATTTCAGAACACACGCGGCCGTTTGAGAGAAGAGCATCCAAGTTGACAAGCGCCGTCCGGAAGTTCTCATGGCAAACAGCATCAAGTATTAAGCCTCCAACAAAGTTATCTACACTCGGTATGTAGCCGACAAATTGGGTAACTTGCTCATCGGAAAGAGAACGTGCTAGCAGGCGCATCGGGATTCGCAATCGATGCAAAATTGCGTGTCTCGATTTCCTCCCCAGTTTGCCGACACCCTCTGAGAAAAGCAGCTGTTTGCCGAACTCCAGAGCAGCTTCCACATCGCCAGACGTCAGAATCTGGTCAAGAACGTACCCGCATTTGCCAACAATTCTCGAATCGACTGGGGGCCGCAGTACTATAGCCATCACATCAAATCCGTGTTTCCGTGCATCAGTCGGCGATTTGGATATTGCATTGAGAAGAGCCAGGCGCGCATTCGTTCTCACATCCTCGATCTCGCTCAGGGTGTATCGTCGGATCGCTTTCACGAACGCATCCAATTCATTGCTGGTTTCAGCAGCCGACATTCCCAAGAGTCTCAATAGTCCAGCTCGCGTCTTTTCATCGCTTTCTCGCTCGAAACGATTAAATAGATCGCTGAGCGAAGGAACTGATTCGAGTCCAAGGCGAATCAGTTCCTGCCACAGGGCCACTGCTCCACGCCGAGTTCGACCGGACTTCGAGGCAAGCAAGCGCGCGAGCAAGCTTTGGAGAATGTCCGTGGTTCCAATCAATTCCTGAGGCCGCAAATCCGCGATTTTAACAAGAGCTTCAGTCAGCCCAGACGTGTCTTCCAAAAGGACAGTGAGTTTTAGATACTGGGTCCAAGCGTTTTCGTCGCTCTGGATATGCTGAGCAAAACGGCTACGCGTCGACTCAAGAAGATCCCGGTGCTCTGAACCACCCGTAACCGCAACCGCAAGCGCGTTACGAGCCTGGGGGTGACCCGCCAATACCGCATCCGCAAGGAGCATTCCGAGTTGTGCCTTATCAAGCCAGTAACTCGTGTCATTGAAGTCAGCGAAGGGGATCAGTTCGCGCAAAACCTCTGCCGGAATCTGTAACTCCCACAGCATCCGACCAGTTCGCTGCGCCAAGTCATTTTGTGCGTCAGTAATGAGTCGTCCCAAAATGCCTCGAACCACCGTTCGTGCCTGAATCGCAATCTTGGGCGCTTCTTCCCGCGACGCAGCTTCGCCAAGACACATCAACCGCTTGAGGACAACGCTGACCCAGAGCCATCGGCGCTCTGGCTCGCGCTCATCTTCGATTTCATGAATGAGGTCTAACACCTCGAAACTGTGGCTGTGAAGCAAGAGAGGCACGAGCCCGGCTAGTTTAGCTCTGAACGCCAGGGGATCAGCGGTTTGTTTGATATTCTCGCGAGCTTTACTCCAAGTGTAGTTTCTTCGTTTCCAGAGGTCGAACCAGAATTCTCCAAATGTGGAAGCAAGCACTTCGAAACCGCGCACTTTCTTTCCATGCCATCGTGGAATCTGATCTCCGATCTGATCCACCAGCTCTGACTGAGTGGCGATTCTTGCACTCTGGACTAGCCCTTGCATTACAGTTACCGCGGCATCCTGACCTGAGGTGCGCGTCCAAACGCCAGAAAACAATGTCAATAGCCGAGTAACACTCCATTCTGTGTCGGTTCGGGCTAAGACTACCAGACTGCGAACCAATTCACGTTCAGCCGCAGCGTTTGGATCCGAATCAATTGCGAAACGCACCACTTCGTGTTGATCGATGAACTGCCTTACGAGAGTGGGCTCGCGGTACGCTAGGCGCTCCAAAAGCGCCAAGATTCGTACTTGCTCTACCCATCTACTTCGTGTCCAAACAATATCCAGTGCATTCGAGACTTCACGAACGCGCTGACCAGAAATATTAGGAGCGAGTCTAAGAAAATGCTCTATTAACGGATAGGGTGCAGCTGCAAGCATTTCCTGCATGAGTCGGGTCGCATCCCTGGTGACCCCGCGTCGGTGAGTATAAACGTAGATTCCTGAGTTCTGCGCGACCAAACTACGGTTAGCCAGTAATGCCGTCAGTTGCTTGCTTGCATCTTCTCGGAGAGGCCCGACTAGGTCCTCTCCGAGCAACAACGCCTGCTCGTATATCGGAGCCAAGAATAAGTCTGACCACGATTTCGATATCCGTTCTACGAGCGTAGTTAATGCGCTATCGCCAAACACTCGCATTATGGCTCTTGCCGCACTGTGTTCAAAGAATGTTTGATGGAAAAAGTTAATTACTCCAGTCTCCGATTGCCTGATAATTCCTCGCGAAATCAGATCGCTCACTTGGCCTACTGGCAAACCAATCTGCGAGATCGCTTTTATTACTACTGCCGATTCGACGTCCGGCGATCCGACTGACAGCAGCAGCAGTGCCAAGGCACAGCTTACAGCTTCCCGACTCTCTGATTTGCCTAGCGGTTCACCTGCACGAGCGTCATCCTTGACCCGCAGGTTCCAATATGCGTCATACAAACGAAATGCGTGAATCTCAGGTGGAATCTTATCCGGCGCATACAGCCTAAACAACATCCTCAACATCAGTGGACTTGCGCAGATCTCTCGCAATGGAAGTCCGCGAGCAACGGCTTCTTGAATGTGTTGCAGATGAATGCTACTCTCGTCAGACAGCGAATTCCGATAAAAGCGCTTCACGTGACGCTCCACTGCGTCTAATAACTCGTCATCGTCGTACTTGTCCAGGAGAAGCGATTTCATTCGAAGTGGGGTCAGTAATGCAGCCTCCTGATGGCGGCAAGTTGCGATGATCCCGCAGCCCAAATCGTTTATTTCCTCGACGAACTCCAAAAGAAATTCCCGGTCTCGATCATGATGTAACAGGATATCGACCGTATCCAGCAAAATGAGTGGCTTGCGATCGCTCATGTTGGCGCCAATAGCCTCCGCGATATCCTCCCTCGTTAGGCTGGGCTGACCACTACCATCTTCGTGCTGTCGGCGAATCAGAAGGGATGACTTCAAGAACCATGGCTCCCAGTCCGGTAACGGGAGAGTACGATGCAGGTGCCAGAGAAGACTCGTCTTGCCGTATCCAGCTTCACCTACAATCAGAATGCGTGCAGGAGACCTCGCAAGAGACCCAAGCTCTTCAAACACTGTTTTCTCGAGCTTTCGCTCCGCATACAATTCGTCATCCAGTCTCAAAGGTCCGTTGGAGTGAGGTAAACCAGACAAATCGACGATATCGGCGTCAGCAACAGATATGGAGCTCAACCGACGGATATGCTGTAGAGAATCTGATGTTTTCTTCCCGACTATTTTTCTGAATGGCGAGCTTGGGCTTTCGCCGCAGGGAACCGTTTCCAACAAGGCCCTAGCGTACGCCGCAGCGACAACTGCAGCATATCCTTGCCATACATCGTTTTTCCATGGGTCGCCATAGTCTGACACCCCGCGCACGAGCAAATAGTCTTTCCCATACGCCCAGGTTGCATCAGCGATACCTGAGCCTTCCATTTCGACAGCCCGAACACCGTGTCGTCGAGCAAGTTCGTCTCTATATCTCGGATCTCGGAGCAAAATGTTTGCCGAACCGATACGTCCATAATGTAGCTTTGGCATGCTTGGGTGTGCCGACCTGTAAGGATCTCTTGGATGGGCGATCTGGTTGCCGTCTACTGTAAAAAGACGGTCCGTAATCTCATCAGGACGAGAGGCACCTTCGAGACTGCTACTGCGACCGATAAACGCTTCCCACGGATACTTACCGGCGATCCGACTAGCCTCTAGTGCTCTTATGTGCCGAATCAATAGTGCCGAAGGAGGGGGAGATGTATCCCGTACTTCTATGTTCCCGGGGGCTACCTTGAGATTGTCGTACTGAATGACTCCCGTTTTATCAGATATGACAATATCGCCGAGTCGGACATGCTTCTCCAGTTCAGCAGGTTGCGGGATGCCACAGGCGATGCCCACCATTAGCACGTGTTCAATCGAGGGATAACTACGCAGCAAATGAGCACAGGATGACGCTGCACTGTTGTTTCCCATGTCGGTCAGCAGAGTGATGACTACGCTGTGCTTCCCACCGGGCACGGGGATCTCGCCCAATTCATAAATATTTGGGTCCGCTTCAGGAGAATCTGGTGCCGATCTGTCCAGCATCACCCGAACCGCTGCGAACTCCTTGGGTAGGGCTGTGACAATACCGAATCTCGGTAGCTCGGACGGCTTGAGCAAATTCACATGAATCCTCGTCGAGGATTAACATTCTTATGCGCAGCGCGGACCTAAGTCAATGAAGGCGTAAGGGAGCAAAACGGGAATCGGTCTTTTGTAGAGACGGCGAATTCTGGCCGCTTGGAGTCCTCACATTTAGGTGCACGACCCGACGACGTTGGGTGCAGCTAGACTCTCCCCACCCGCCGAGGGCCAGAACCGAACTTTAAGGGTACAGCTACCCTTAGGTATTCTCCGCAGTCTTGGCACGGACTGCATTCTTCCCATTCTTCCGTGATCAATCGATCCGCCTCAAAGATTGACTCCCCGAATAGAAAGAGCTGCGGTAAGATGCGTGGCGATGTTTGTTCCGAAACGAGATGGACGCTCCTAAAGGGGGTGTTAGGTGAGAAAACGATCAAATCCGCCCTTACGAGCCCCTGACTCCTGAAAATGCGGCGCTTGTCCTCGTCGATCATCAAGTCGGCCTCATGTCGGGCGTCCGTGACTATTCAACCGGCGAACTGAAACACAATGTAGTAGCCCTGGCTAAAGCGGCAAAAGCGCTGAAGTTGCCGATCGTCGTTACCACGACGGCCCGCGACAGTATGTGGGGACCGACATTCCCCGAACTCGTGGAGGCGCTCCCAGGCGTCGAGATCATCGACCGTTCATCCGTCAACGCATTCGACGATATTCGTGTGGCTCGCGCGATCGAGGCAACCAAACGCAAGAAGCTGATTTTCGCTGGCATCTCGCTCGAAGTGTGTGCGGCTTTTCCGGCGATCACCGCCGTAGGAAAAGGACTCGACGCCTATGTGGCGGTTGACGCCTCCGGAACATTTAGCGAGACCAAGCGGCAAGTTGGGCTGTTACGCATGTTTCAGGCGGGAGTTATTGTCTCGGACTACGCAACCTTGATGGTGGAAATCCTCAAAGACAATGCGAGACCGGAGGCCGGCGAGGTCTACGCGGCCATGGATATGGGCTGGGCTAAGCTCGTCGGCCAGATCGCCCAGGCCTACGGAAAGTAAGTAGGATCGCTCTCCGGGTTACATGTTGTCGCTGACAACGCTGACGGCGGCGGCCTGCTGCAGCCGCTGTCGTCCTTCATGACGAACCCTGCGGGCGCTTTCGAACTTGCCTTTCATGAGTGCGACAACCGATCGCAAAGCGGCCACCGCGGCCGAGTCTTCCTCGCTGAGCGGATGTATAACCGACCATGGGCCTTCCGCGGCCGTGTTTTTAGGAAGTTAGATTGCATTGTTCCCCTCCTCTCAAATCACCTTTCGCTAAGCAACCGAATCGGCGCGGAAAAAGGCGTGACGCATTGCTCCCGAGAATGGTGCGCTTTTCTGAATCATTCAACGCAGGGCTCTGCAAGATCCGTTGCTTGGAGCTCACGGCGAGGTCTCGGCGCAGGTACGGAAAATCCGTTCCATACAGAACTTGATTGACTCCCGCTACGTCGCGCAGCATGCGGAACACAGGATTGCTTGCAGCGAGAGCCGTGTCCCAATAAATACGATGAAACATGTCGGCAGCGGTGCCTCGCTGCTCGCCGCCCACGATGAATCCCATCTCATCGATGATCGCGAAACGCGCAGCAAGGTATGGAATCGAGCCTCCGGCGTGAGAGAAGATGTACTTCACATTTGGCGGGCGGGCGAATCTGTTCGTGTAGTGCATCTGCGCGACAGCCCGATTGGTGTCTGTCGGGAAGTCAAGCAGATTGTCGGGGAGCCCCAACGAATGGACAACCGCGTCCGGTGAAGGATTGGGATGCACATAGACGACGGTTTTGCGGCGCTCAAGTTCTTCGAAGACCGGCTCCAAGGCAGGGTCTCCGAGGTACACGCCGTTGGAATTAGTAAAGAGTACAAAGCCGTCCAGTCCCAGGACGTCGAGTGCGTAGGAGAGTTCCTCAAGGGAGGCATCAACATCCGGCAAGGGGAGGCACGCGAAACCTCCAAAGCGATCCGGTCGTGAACGAACTAGTTCAGCAGAGAATTCGTTGCAGCGCCGCGCCAGAGTTCGTGCTTTGGCGCTATCTCCCGCGTGCACGCCGAGTGTACTCAAAGAGACGACGGCAACGTCGATGCCGGCGTCATCCATGACTGAGGTGGTTGCTTCCTTGGACCAGCGAAGCGGTGCAAGCCCGCCGACAGGGGCATGCGCGTTCTCCGTCTCTTGCCAAAAAAAGCTCGCCAATATGTGGTGATGGGTGTCGATGGTCAACGACTTATCTGGATTGCCGGTCATGTTTGCGCGCATCCGCGATCCCCTATTTCAGCCGAGAATCAGCTTGGCGGCGCGGCCCGCGATCATGTGAGCCGACGCGTTTGTCCCCGGCCCCGTAATGATCCTTGGCATTACCGAGGCATCCGCAACACGTAAACCCAAAATGCCATGCACGCGAAGCTCTGGGGCAACAACAGCGAGCTTATCCACGCCCATTTTGCAGGTACCAACTGCGTGTCCAAAGCTCGCGGAGGCAAGCCGAGCAAGTTCTCGAATCTCCTCGGTGCTCGCTTTGGGCCCGGGAATGAGTTCACTCTCGCGCAGATTGTCGAAGGCATGCTGATTTCCGATTTCACGCGAGGCTTCTATTCCGTGCACGACAGCCGCAAAATCTTGATCCGTGCCGAGATAGTTGCCATCGATCACAGCGGCATCCTGAAAGTTGTTGCTCGTCAGACGGACGGAACCTACGCTAGTTGGCTGGACAAGAGCTGGCGCGATTGTGAACGCGTCCGCTGGAGGAGTTCCAAAGCGCGAGGCTACTTCGGGCGTAACCACTGGTAGTTGATGAAGCACAAGACTAATGTCTGTGTCACCCGAAGGACTGCTTGACAAGTAAGCCTCTGCCTCGACGGCGTTGCTGTCGGCCGACCGATCCGGCATCTTGCCTTTGTACTTGAACACAACGCCGGAGACGAGCACATGGTCCTGCAAATTCTCGCCAATGCCGGGCAGGTTCTCGACGACGTCGATTCCAAGGCTGCGAAGCGCCTTCGCCTCCCCGACGCCTGAGAGCATCAGAAGCTTCGGACTATGGATGGAGCCCGCAGCAAGGATCACTTCCTTGTCGGCAGCGATGTCTTTTACGGTGCCGTCTGTCATTAGCTTGACACCCACGCAACGTGTGTCTTGGAAGTTCAGTTTCACCACGTTGGTGTTGAGCAGCAGGGTGAGGTTCGGCCTCGACAACGCCGGGCGCAGGAAGGCGCGAACGGCGCTCACGCGAGTCCCATCCACGGCGATGTTCATATTGATGTAGCCGGCGCCGGGGCGCATCGGTCCGTTCACGTCATCCAGAATGGGCATTCCCATCTGTCGTGCAGCATCGATGAAGGCCGGCGCTGTGGGATGAGGATCTTTCGGCCGGCGGATGTGTATGGGGCCACCGGCTCCGCGCCACTCATTGGCGCCGCCTTCCCAATCTTCCTGACTCTTGAAAACCGGAAGCACGTCGGCGAAGGCCCATCCCTTGGCTCCGTTCTTTGCCCACCCGTCATAATCCCGTTGCATTCCGCGCATCCACACCATGGCATTGATGCTGGTACCGCCACCAAGCACGTGGCCGAGGGCCATATTGAATCTGCGATTGTTCAGTCGAGGCGAGGGGGTGACCGGCAAATGGTAATCGAGCGGGCCGCCGACATTGTAAAACCAGATGCTGGGGTTCATGATGGTCGGCGCATCGTCCGGGCCCCCGGATTCTATGACCAGTACTTCCGCGCCGGAGGCGGGCAATTCCGCGGCAAGAACTGAACCGGCCGCGCCCGCTCCCACGACGATGTAGTCGTAGTGACTCTGGATTTCTTTATTCGATGTGTCGATCATTGTTGGATCTCCCGACGTCTAAAAGCCGAATTCCACCATGGCAAAGATCTTCGCCAATGGCCTCATTCAGGACTGAAATAGCTTCTGGTCAATGAATGTATACAGCCTTGACACGCGACCATCACGCTCTTCGAGGAAGTCTGTTCCCGTGTAGTGGAACGGTTGACCTGGCATCCCGCTTCCCCACCGGCAAGTCGCTACATTGTGCATGACTGGATCTCACCCGTAACCGTGTAGCGGTATTCTGGGAAGTGTTTGCGAATCTCTGTAGCCGCTTCTATTGATACCCTCGCGGCCCACAGCGACCGCCGGGATGAATCCAAAGGCAATCCTCGGTGTAAGACTCCGCGAGCAATGCCGCACGCTTGAGGGCATCGAGCTCTATAAAAATCTCATTGAAGTTGCGCATAAGCAGTTCAGAGGAAGTTGACTTCATAAATGGATCCTCCTTAAACATCGTGCAAGACAATTTAACTAAATAACCAAATAGCTGCTAGCCGTTGGCTCGTCAAGCATTGAACATTGCTAACCTACTCAGCCTTAGATCTCAACCTCTTTCCCCGACGGATCGCTGTGGAACCGTGTGACGCCCCCTGTTTTGAACGAGCCTACAGTGCCGTAGCTGTCCTCGAGAAACTGGACGTAGGCAACCTTATCCCCTCGAAACGCGCTAAGAGACCAAATGGAGATGTAATTTCCTTCCCGGTCGCGTTCGATTTGTAGGTGAACGAGCCGAAGAAAGCGACGCGGCTATCCTGCTCAATGGTATCGGTGATCTTGAAGTCGAGTGTTTTCCAGAAGCGTTGCATTGCCCCAAAGACATCGGGCAGCGCCTGAGGCCCATTGTGAGTGCCGGTCCAGGGCATAATTTTCTTCAGTTCAGAGTTGTCGAAGCTCAGTGAAACGTAGGTGGCGTCGCGCGTAATGATAGGACCGATGATGGTTTTCGGGTCCAGGGGATCACCTGCCGACAGGCTGTTGGTCCGAGCCACAAACTTGCCGAGGAATTCTTCGTAGATCTTGCGCTGAATGATGATTCGGCGCGTATTGAGGCAGATCTGGCCTTGATGGAAGAAGGATCCGAACGTCGCAGTGCGGACCGCGTAGTCCATGTCGACGTCGTCGAGGATAACCATCGGATTGAAACCACCAAGCTCCATCACGGTCCGCTTCAAAAGGCGTCCGGCGCGCTCCGCCAGCATGCGCATAGTCTTGACTCCGCCGATCAGATTGATGACTCGAACTTCGGGACGCTCGAAGAACTCGTCCGCAATGGGACCAGCGGATCCTGGCGCATGCGTAACGACGTTAATCACCCCTGCTCGGAAACCGGCTTCCTCTGCGACTTCGGCAAGCATGATTCCAGCGGAGACGGGAGCAAATTCAGATGGCTTGACCACGACGGTGTTTCCGGCAGCCACCGGCGATATGACGGCTCGCCAGGATCGCAAGCTTCACTCCATGGAATGGCGCCAACATTCATTCGACCGTTTCATTTTCAGACGTTTGAAGCAGCGTTTTGGAGCATTGGCATTGTTCACTTTGGCGACTCATCGCGAACTCGGGGGCAGAGCGTCGTATCTTAGCGAACTTCTTCGGAAATACCGGTTCACAACGCAGGCAATCCCCAATCGCTGAACACGATTCGGCAAGCGCCTTACGTTTTCGCGGGGAAAGCTCCATCTGCTTCTGCTGCTCATTCAGAGTCTCAGGATCGACACGGGAGCCCAAAGCCCAGCAAACTACTGCAGAGCGGGCCGGTATAATCGTTGCGAGTCGATCATGACAATCAATAAGCTTTTTGCTTCTGAGTCCAAGTTGGCTGAAGTAAGACTAGGTCCGCTTGAGCGTAGGATCCTCGAAGAGGTTTGGTTGCACAAAAGCTTGACCGTTCGCGAGCTGATAATTAACGGTAAGATTCCGTTCGCTTACACAACGGTCATGACAACCCTGGACCGGCTTTTCAAGAAAGGTCTGTTAGACCGAGCCGAAGAGGGCAAGGCGTTCCGGTATTCTCCTACTTGTACTCCCGCAGAAGTGCCTCGTTTGATGGCCGTCGCAGGAGTGCGACGATGGATCGAATCTACCCGCCCTTCCTCGCTGCCGCTGTCGTACTTTGTGGAAGCCATCAGCGCCCATGATGCGCGACTGCTGGATGAGTTACGAGAACTGGTGGAACAGAAGCGTTCGGAACTGAAGAAGCGGAAAGGCAAACATCTATGATGTTCGTCTTCCGCGCGACGATAGTGACGCTGGGATTTTTTGGGGTGTTGTATTGCTTACTTTCGCTGCTGGTCGTGTGCGCATGGCGATCCGCGAGTCTACTGTGCCGAAACTCTGCTGTCAGATTGGCCCGCTTACTTTTTGCGCTCCGAATCTTTCCGCTGCTGGGTGCCGCGCTCGTTACCCTGACTTTCGCTTTGCCGGCATTCGCTCTCCTGGAGGGAGGGATGGATGAGGACATGGGAACAGTGCTGTTCAGCGTAGGCACTCTTTTGTTGTTTGCAGCTGGTCTATTCCGCATGTGGACCGCACAAGCTGGTGCGTCGCGAGTGGTAGCGAAATGGCTCGAAGGAGCCCGTGTTCTGTACGTCGACGCAGCTGAGCTGAAGCTTCAGGCACGACTTGATTTGCCGCCGCTTCTGCTATATGGCGTTTCGACGCCTAAGGTACTGGTTTCCGAGAAAGCCGTTGCTCTTTTGAGCCCGGACGAACTGCGGGCGGCGGTCCGGCATGAGGTCGGACATGTGCGGTCACGCGACAACCTTAAAAAGCTAATCATCTACGGGTTACCATTTCCAGGTATGAGCGGCTTGGAGCGGTCATGGCAAGAGGCGGCAGAATTTGCGGCGGACGAGGCTGCTGTCTCGAATAGCGATGAAGCGATTGACTTGGCGTCCGCTTTGATTAAGCTTTCCGATTTAGTTCCGTTGCAAGATCCGCCCTTATTCACGACTGGACTGGTGAACATCAGGGCGCTAGTAAGATTGCGGGTAGAACGCCTGCTCGCATGGGATGAAGCCAGTTCGCAAGCTGCCCAACTACGTTGGTGGCGCTTGCTTCCTCTGGTTCTCCTCACTGCTCCGCATACTGCCGCTCACTACGGTCAAGCATTGTTGTTCACCCACCGCATTACCGAATGGTTCATTCACTGAAAGAGGACGCCGCGTTCAGCCTTGGGAGGTTCAGAGCGCCAGGCGACATCGCTCCTCTCGGTTCTCGAATTTCTTCCGTCCCACCGCTAACGTCCTTCTATTTTCTATCTACGAGTCCGCTGGTAGTAGCGGAAGGTGTCCTGCTATTTTTCGTTGATCCGGGGCCCGCGCAGAAGAGAGCTGAGAAGTGTAACTAAGGGGGGCGGCGTATGCGGCCACGAACTAGGTGGACCTTTTGCTGGAGCAGTGCTAGCTGGAAAGGCAGACAGTTCGCGGGTTTGGTTGGGGTCATGCTGGGGCTTGTGTCATGGTCACCGGCGCAGGTGGACCGTACCGGATTGGACGGTACCGTGACCGATCCCACAGGGCGAGTTTTACCGCAGACCCATGTCATCGCGGTGCATAATTCCACCGGACTCCAGCGGGAGACTACATCCTCATCCCGCGGAACTTATGACATTCCCGAGTTGCCGGTGGGTCTGTACACGGTGACGTTTGCCCACGATGGCTTCAAGACGCTCACTTTCGTGGATGTGGTGCAAGCGGTCGGGCGGACACGCACCCTCGACGCAACCCTGCAGGTAACAGGGGGGAAGGAACGCGTGGAAGTGTCGGCCAGTTCCGAGCAGATGGACAAGACCTCCGACGCGCTGGGCACGCGCGTCGAGCAGGCACAAGCCAAGGAACTGCCGCTGAATGGTCGCAATTGGGCAACTTTGACGGCCGTGGCGCCGGGAGCGGTCGATACCGGAGGCAGCAGCCAGCGTGCGGTGCGATTTGCGGGCAGAGGCCGCGACGACGACAATTTCACCTACGATGGCATCGACGCGACCAACATTGTGAACCAGCCGCAGCAGGCTTACGTGCGGCTGGCGATTCCGCTCGACACCATTCAAGAATTTCGCGTTGATTCTATGCTGGCGACGGCGGAGTCCGGAGCCACGGGAGGCCCGCAGTTAGCCGTAACCTCGCCGTCTGGCACCAATCAGTTGCACGGCGACGCCTTCGAATTTTTCCGCAACAATGCGTTCGACGCCGCGCAGCCGGTGCCGGTGAATACCACGTTACAGCCTTTTCATTTGAACCAGTTCGGAGCTTCGCTGGGCGGGCCGATCGCACGCAACAAAACCTTTTTCTTCCTGGCATTCGAAGGATACCGGCAGATCTGGGGATTCCCGCTGCTCGGCTTCGTGCCCAGCGACGCGTTTCGCGCGCAGGTAGCAGCGGATTCGCCGGTGCTCGTTCCGATTCTCAATGCGTATCCAGAAGGACAAACGGCGACCAGCAATCCTGATGTCGTACAATTTTCCAGCGAAGGCAGACAGGTGGTCAACGAGAACTCCGCGATGGTCCGACTCGACCATATCTTCTCGGAAAAAACCACAGCCTACGTCCGATTTAATATTGATCGAGCGGTGAACACCCAGCCGCTCGCTAGTTCCGGCAACTATCTTGCGGACCGGCAACAGCTTACTTCCGCTCCAGTCAACGGCGGCATCGAACTGCTGCACATATTTTCCCCGTCGCTGGTAAATGAGGCCAAGTTCGGATTTAATCGCGGCACCGCCGACACTACCGACATCAATCAAACCGGATTGCCTTACACCTTTGCGGTTTCCGGCGCCTTTACCACGCTGAACAACAACAAGGTCAGCACCGGCGTGGGCAACTCATTTTCCGAAATCGACAACTTGACGTGGGTTAAAGGACGGCACACCGTGAAAGCGGGAGTGGAGATCCGGCGTATTCAGCTGAATCAGGGAAACACAGAGAGCGGGACAGTGGTCTTTCCCTCGACGACTGCCTTCGACGCCGACCAGGTAAGCACGGCCAGCCTCAACGGCGCTCTTCCTATCAACGGCCTGCGGAAGATGCAGTATTACGGCTACGTCCAGGACGAATTCAAGTGGCGGCCGAACCTCACCGTGAACCTGGGAGCGCGCTACAGCTTTTTCAATATTTTTCATGAAGTACAGGGCCGCGCCAATCCGTTTGATTTCGCGACCTGCGGACCGCAAGGTTTTTGCGGAGTGGGTGCCAGCTTCGGTCAGCCCAATTATGGCGACTTTGATCCTCGCCTCGCTTTCGCATGGGCGCCGGCCAAGAGTGGACGTACGGTAATTCGGGCAGGCTTCGGAATCTACCACGAGGACGGCCAACTGGACGATCAGAACCTTCCCATCAGCAACGAGGTGTTCGCCTATTCGTTGTCGAACAAGACGATTCCCACTCTCAGCTATCCGATCACGCCATTTCTGGCCGATACAACAGGGATCGTTTCACCGCGCGACGACGACCGGCGGCGCAAGGATACGTACGTCGAGCAATGGGGCTTCTCCGTGCAGCAGGCGCTGCCAGCGGACTTTGTGGGAACCGTCTCTTATGTCGGGAGCAGGGGCGTGCATCTGCTCACGCTCTCCGAAGTGAACGTCGTGAATCCGCTGACCGGCACGCGGCCGTATCCGGCGTTTGGGCAGGTGAGCTGGCGGGGCAATAAAGACAACAGCGACTACAACGGGCTTTCGGTGGCGGTGAAACGTTCCTTCTCGCACGGATTTCTGCTGTCGGCGAACTATATGTGGTCGCATGAAATCGATGACGGCTCGGACGGCAGCGGCGATGGCGATTCGCTGGTTCCCGAGAATGTCGCCTGCCAGGTTTGTGAACAGGCCGATGGGATTTGGGACGTTCGCCATGTATTCAACGCCAATGCGGTATATCAGCTTCCTTTCGGGCCGGGTAAGCAGTTCTTGAACCAGCCGGGAGTCTGGAGCGGCATCGCTGGTTCCTGGGAACTGACATCCATGGTCGTCGCGCGTACGGGGTTCCCAGTGAACGTTACGATCGATCGATCATCGTCTGCTGTGCCCGACGGGAACACTACCGATCAGCGTCCCGATCTCGTGCCTGGAGTTTCGCTGACTCCGCCGGGCGGGAAAACGATTGGGGAATGGATTAATCCGGCGGCCTTCGCGGCACCGGCGGCGGGCACGTTCGGCGATGCTCCGAGAGATGTGGCTCGCGGGCCGGGCGCGTGGCAAATGGATCTGGGAATTGGAAAGCACATTCCGGTGACCGAGCGTGTACGACTTGAGTTTCGCGCCGAGTTCTTCAACATATTCAACCACCCACAGTATGGTCTTCCACAAGCGGATATTTCGCCCTTCCTGGCTGGAACCCAGGGAGTTTTCGGCAACATCATCCAAACCGTAAACACCACCACTCCGGTCAGCCCGGTAGGAACAGGGACGCCACGCGAAATGCAGTTCGTGCTGAGGGCGGTCTTTTAGAGTGTTTCTTTTGGGATCAGAACGGTACCAGTTCCGGGAGAAGTTAAGATTTTCGAGCCTTTCCTCAAGACGGGTCGATATTCACTTTTTCTAGTTTTTAAAGCCAGACGACACGCCGGACCACCCGCGCTCAGTCGTGAGTGAACCCCGATGCGGTAAGATGTGTGGCGTTCTCGATACAGGAATTCCGATTCAGTCGTCCCCAGGAGACCCACTTGAACCACAGCAAATGGTTCGTACCGTTATCTTATTTTTTCTTGTGCATCCTGGTTTTCATGCCCGCGTCGCAGGCACAAATCGACGACGCCACCAGGAAGCTCTCTTACGACATCTTCAAGCAACTGATCGAGATCAACTCCACTGACTCCGTCGGCAGCGTGACAGCAGCTTCCGAGGCTATGGCGCAACGTTTTCGCGATGCGGGATTCCCCGAGACCGACATTCAGATTCTCGGTCCCAACGATCGCAAGAAGAACGTGGTCGTGCGGCTGCACGGGAGCGGAAAACACAAACCCCTCCTACTGATTGGTCATCTTGATGTTGTCGAGGCTCGCCGCGAGGATTGGACCACCGATCCCTTTCGTTTTGTGGAGAAGGACGGCTTCTACTACGGCCGGGGCACCCAGGACATGAAAAGCGGCGACGCTATCATGGCCACTACTCTGATCCGCTTCAAGAAAGAGGGCTACACTCCTGACCGCGACATCATCTTGGCGCTCACCGCCGATGAGGAGGGTGGCAAGTCGAATGGAGTCGATTGGCTGGTCAAGAACCACAGGGACCTCATCGACGCCGAAATCGTTTTCAACCACGACGGCGGAGGCATCCTGAGCGACCACGGCAAGCCTGTGATGATGACGGTAGACGCCACCGAAAAGTTGTATGCGGATTTTCAGCTCTCCGTGACCAATCCGGGAGGCCACAGCTCGCTGCCGAGACCGGACAACGCCATCTACGCCCTCGCTGACGGGCTCACGCGGCTGCAGCATTACCAGTTCCCGTTCGAACTAAACGACGTGACGCGCGCTTACTACGAACGCATGGCGGCGGTGGAAACTCGAGAGCGCGCCGCCGATATGAAGGCGATGCTGAGAAATCCGCCCGATACGGATGCGGTGCAGCGGCTTTCGCAGGACCCAATCGACAATTCCACCACCCACACTACCTGCGTCGCGACACGTCTCAATGCCGGCCACGCCAACAATGCTTTGCCACAACGCGCCGAGGCCAATGTGAATTGCCGGATTGAACCTGGCCATTCCGCGGAAGAAATCCGGCAGGAGTTGATTAAGGTAATTGCCGATCCGAAGATTACCGTGCATTTCGTCGACAACTCCGGCAACGTTTCTGACAGTGCTTCCGACCGAAAGAGCTTCCCGCCTCCACCGTTGCGGCGCGACGTGTTTGCGCCGCTCGAGAAGATCACTGCCCAGATGTGGTCGGGTACGCCGGTAGTTCCTGACATGGCCACCGGCGCATCCGACGGCATCTACACCATGAGAGCCGGCCTGCCCACGTACGGGATTTCAGGCATTGCCATTGACCGCGACGACGTCCGCGCCCACGGCCGCGACGAGAGGCTTGGGATTGACTCCTATTATAAAGGAGTCGATTTCTATTACCGATTTCTGAAGGCCGTTACATCAGAGTAGCGAGCTCAAATCCTGAGCCTTTCTTCAATGTGGTGGAAGCTCCACGGCTTCATCTTCAACCTCCCCGAGAAACCTTCTGAGAGCCTGATTGAGCAGAGCGAGTATCTGGCTTGAACGGAATACGTAGCGGAAACGTCTCAATCTTCGCAACGATCATCGTGGACTCCGAATCTCAGTCTGTGCGCCGTCGCGGAATGTCGGCCGACTTCACATCGTCAGAACGACGCGAAACTGCGCCTTGCCGCTCATCATTCGCGCGTAAGCTTCGTACGCCTTTTCGAGCGGATAGGTTTCTATCATTGGACGTACGCCGCTTAGTCCGGCGAAGTGCAATGTGTCCTCGGAGTCTGCCGGTGTTCCCGTCGACCAACCCTGAATCGATCGACTTCCACTGATGAGCTGTAGCGGTGTGACCTCGATCGGATCGAATGTCGCACCTACCACGATGAGCTTGCCGTTCGGGCCCAACCCGTCGACCAATTCAGACATTGCTTTTGAGCTTGGCGCTGTCGCTAGAATTACCTTTGCCCCGCCCAGCTTTTGCAATGCCTCTGCCGCGTTTGCCGATGTGCTGTCGATGTAGACGTTCGCTCCCAGTTTCTTCGCAAGCGTGGCGTTTTCAGACCCACGCCCGATCGCCGCGACCTGATAGCCAAACTTCTGCGCGAATTGGATCCCAAGGTGACCCAGACCGCCAACACCCTGCACTGCCACAAGGTCGCCTGGGAGCGCGTCGCTGTGCCGCAGCGAGTTGTAGGTGGTAACTCCAGCGCAGAGCAGCGGTGCTGCATCGGCATCACTTAAAGTGTCCGGTATCTCCACCAGCGCCTCCACGGGTGCCACCATGTATTCCTGGTATCCGCCGTCATAGCTGATGCCCGGAATTTTCAGATTCCGGCAATTGCGAAAATCTCCGCGCCGGCACTCTCGACAAGTGTTGTCCTGGCCTCCATGCCAGCCGACGCCGACACGTTGGCCCTTCGTCCAAGCGGAAACACCGTCACCCACTTCATCGATGACGCCTGCCACTTCGTGCCCCGGTACGCGAGGATACTGAATTCCGGGCCACAAGCCTTCTTTCGTGAGCACATCACTGTGGCAAACGCCGCAAGCCAGTACTTTGATTCTCACGTGTCCTGCCTCTGGCATGGGAATTTCGCGCTCGACGACTTCGAAATCTGCTCCCGCCTTGGGAACTTGCGCCACCTTCATCTGCCCCATCTTCATTGGGATGACTCTATTCGTTGCCATGACTCCTCCTAGTTAATCTTTAGGCATTACGGAAAAGCATGTCTCCTACTCGCAAGGCGACAACGCTAATTATCGCATCCTGAAGTCTATGATGTTTGTTTAGGTCGCGAGGACGGCGCGCACCGAGTGAGCGCCGTCCTCTGGCCAATAATTACCGAGGCAGTTGTATCGGTGATGCGATGACAAACCGATCATTCGGCTAAGCCGAGTTGACTTTTGTCAGTCGTCTTGGGTTTGTGGCGCATCTTCTCATCTCGGCGGGAATCCTGGCTTCGCCCAAGAGACAATTTGTGAAAGAGTGTCAATCGATGCCGTGGATGCGCATGCTGACCAACTGATCGATACTCAGATCGTGCATTCCGCGTGAACGCAGACCGCTGATGTATTCCGCCATTCAAATCGCGATAGGTTTCCCGTCAGAAACCTACAAAAACCCTGCACCCTCACATCGGACATCATCGGCTCCTAACGATAGGGACCGATGGAGAATGAGCGTTCTGAGCCAGCTCATCTATCTAAGGAACACGTGCCTTCAAATTGGCCTATACTTGCTATGCGATGACTGTCCATCGTGACTGACAATCCAACTTCAGCGTCGAGAGGCGGGACGGTGCCAAACCTAGGAGACCGTATCGAGGAGAGATTCGGGGTTCTTCCCAATTTCTTCCGCCTCGTATCTGAAACGCCCGAGATCACCGAGAAACTGTGGGGATTCGCGCAAGCTGCCTACCTCGACAATCCTCTGCCCTCCGTTTTTAAGGAGCG
>Ga0210391_10000860_pt1 | contig 29671 bp, 25 predicted proteins | sample IncBWC12OmetaG_FD_160573 | JGI IMG/M metagenome (GOLD analysis project Ga0210391, IMG submission 160573) | Forest soil microbial communities from Barre Woods Harvard Forest LTER site, Petersham, Massachusetts, United States - Inc-BW-C-12-O ... | reverse complement strand
GCGATGAATGAGCTCGAGGCGCTCGCCCTGGCCGCCGAAGACAACGGTGTGATCGCCGACCGCGTCGCCCGCGCGCATCGCGAGCACTGCAATCTTGCCGTCGGGCCTGACGCCGGTGATTCCTTCCCGGCCGAAAACTGCGTTGGGAGCAAACTCTACCCCGCGCGCCGTCGCGATTGACTTGGCAAGTGAGAGCGCGGTGCCGCTGGGCGCGTCGACTTTGGTGCGATGATGAATCTCGAGGACTTCGGCGTCGAAGTCGGGAAGAATCGCGGCGACTTCGGCGACAATCTTTGCGAGCACGTTGACCCCGATACTCATGTTGGGCGCGATAACGGTGCGTGTCTTCTGCGCCAGCTCGCGCGCGCGCGTTTCCATCTCGGGCGTGAAGCCGGTCGAGCCGATTACGATCGCGGCGCCCGCTTTCGAGGCGACTTCGAGATGTTCCATCGAGGCGGTTGCCGTCGTGAAGTCCAGCGTGACGGTGTCAGGCCGCGCGAGTGAGGCATAGTCGTCGGTGACCGGTACGCCGAGTTTGCCGATGCCGGCGAGCTCGCCAGCGTCGGCGCCGATGGCGCTGTTGCCGTGCGCTTCGAGCGCGCCGACGATTTTGTGCGCCGGATCGCGCGACGCGAGCGCGACCAGCAGACGACCCATCCGGCCCGCCGCGCCAGCCACGATTAGATTAGCCATCGGAAGTCTTCTCAATGCCCGCACGACGCGGGCGTCGATGCGGACGCGGTTGCGGCGTCAGGCCGCAGGAGCTGCGGCGGGTGCCGCTTCGGCTGCGGGCGCTGCAGCAGCGGCGTCACCCTTCTTGCCGTGCTTGGCGGTGAAGTGCTCGTCGCACAGGCTGGAGGTGCCGTGCCGATGCTTGCGGCATTTCTCGAAGGTGCAGGTTTTGAAGCGCGGCTTGGGCATCTCGCCGGCTTTCCAGAGGCGGAAGTGCTGACGGCAGTAGCCCTTGCCGACGGCCTCGCGCGCGCAATCTTTAGCTTTACAGTTTCCTTTGTTCGCCATGAATCCCTTCTTGGAGGCCGCTTTCCCGACGTGGGTGCCAGGATTTTGCGGCTAAGCAATCCATCTACAATAGTGTTTGGCGCAGATGCTTCATAGAGGCAGCAATTCGCCGGTAATGACCTAATTTGATTTTGGCCGCTGGATAACGTCGATGGACGTAGTCGGTTTCGCTCGTTCCTTATCGACCCATTCCCAGACCTGTTTTTCATTCACTTGAAATAGCTGGGCGATGTGCCGCACTAGATCGCAGGCCAACAGGCCGTAAACTTGGTACGTATTACACCTCTCGCTCGGGTGGAGACGAAAATTAATCTTGTCCGAGGTCTCGTCCTCGAACACGATCACTAGAGGTGTTTTGATTTCCACTTTTGTATTCGCCTCACGCCTGCCCTGTTGCGCTCGCGATCACTTCCTCGACAGACCATAGCCGATCCGTCACGCCAGCGGCCATTAGCACCACCAATTCCCTCACTTGACGGAGCGGATCGTCCGGTAGAGTGGTTCCAGCTCGCGGAAAGCGTCGACGACTTCCTCGCGATCGACGGTTAGCGCGTCGCGCACGGGCCACCCGAAACCGACGTCGAGGCCGCCGGCTTTTTTCGCGAGGGCGTCGCCAAGTTCGTCGAAGAAGTTGGCGTTGGCTGCGATCGATCGGGGAAGCGCGCGCCGATCCCAGTCCTGGTACTGCTGGATCTTAGTACCGCGAAAGGATTTTTCGAGCTCAGCCGATTTCGATTTGATCAGTCGTCCCATCTCGGTGCGATTGTCGGCGTCGGGTTTGACGACCGCGCGCGCGTGGATGCCCGCGAGCGAGACGCACAGCGCGAGATATCCGTAACGCTTGTATCCAACCTGCGACGGCCCGAACGCCGCCCACGTCTCGCCGGGAGCATTGGCAGCCCGCAGGCGCATATGCGTGGCGACGTGCGGAAGAAACTCCATGTTGAGTGTTCGCGAAAGTTCCGGCGCCAGCTCGGTCCCCAGCCGGATGAGCCGTGGCCGGACGTGCTCGTAGATCTTCTCCATCCGCGCGTTGAAGTTCTCGATCGCGAACACTTCGAAGTCGCGGCGCAAAAAACCCAGCGTCGCCATTGGTCCTCTCTACTTCGCGTCCCGGGGCTGCTCGCGCTTCTCTTTGTAGCCGACGATGCTCTGTTCCCAGTGGCGGCCGTCGAACTGGTCGAACTCGAGCTTGGCCAGATTCACCCCTTCGAGGCATCGCACGTTGACGTCGAACGCCTCGGGATCCGAGCGCGGGATGTAGAACGATGCGACGCCGCAATTCGGACAGAACAGATGCCGCGCCGTTTTCGTATTGAATGCATACGACGCGATGTTGTCGGACGGAGTGAGCAGCCGGAACGCGGCGCGCTCGACGATCCAGTGCACGTAGCCCTTCTTTGAACAGATCGAGCAATTGCATTCGGAGACGCGCTCGAGATTGCCGCGGACCTCGAAGCGGATGCGTCCGCAGTGGCATCCGCCTCGATAAGTTCGTTCGACGGGCTTTTTCTGGTCGGGTTCTTTTTTCTTCATGAACGCTTTCTTTAACTTAGCGCGCGCCGCAAGGAAACGAGTTGATGACCGGAATCGACTGACTGGCCATCCGCGATGCGTGTCAGAAAATTTACCACATTCCGATCTCGAAGTTCAGAAAAATGCTGAATTTCTCAGGAAAATCATCGAAATTCGGCATGGCACGCGAATCGCTACTGTTTTCATTCCCGCTGGTTTTGAAACCGGGCGCGAACACCGGCGTACTAAATAAGCGGGCGGAGGTTTAATGAGGATGAAAAGCACAATCACGATTCTATCGGCAGCGGCCTTGGCATTGGCGATGGCAGGACCGGTGGCGGCGCAGATGCGCCCCGATGCCGCAAAGGCTGACCAGGGTTATCTCAATTCTCATCCGCAAGTGATGCACGACCTGGAGAAAGACCCGTCGCGGATCGACAATCAGAAGTTCGTCGACAATCATCCGGGCCTTGGCTCATACCTGCACGAGCATCCGAACGTGCGACATAAGTTCAAGTCGCACCCGAATCGGTTCATGCATCGCGCGGAACAGCACGACGAGAGACACGGCTAGATCTGGCGCGAGTGATTTCCCCCTCCCCACTAGCGCAGGGGACCGGTCTCCCCCCGGTCTCCTGCTTTTTTTCATCTCGATCAATTCCGAGCAGCAACCTTCCCCGTGACGATCTTGCGCCGCGCGTGTTAGAGTCGCGCGATGGCGGCGGTATCTGACTCGCTCTCCAGTCCGCAATTCGATGCGACGCTAGCGGGCCACGGCATTGGCGCGCTCCGGCGCAAATCGCCCACTACTCTCCAGGTAAATGTCGGCAAGCTGTGCAACCAGGCTTGTCATCACTGTCACGTCGACGCCGGCCCGCGGCGGACAGAACGCATGACGCGCGAGACGGCGGAGCGAGTTATCGACGTGATCGCAGCGAGTGCGCGGGTCGGGACGGTCGATATCACGGGCGGCGCGCCGGAACTGAATCCGAACTTTGCGATGTTGGTGGAACGCGCGCGGGCGCTGGGGCGCAAGGTGATCGTTCGATGCAATCTGACGGTGACGCTCGAGCCCGGCATGGAATGGCTGGTGGAATTTTACCGGCGCGCGGGCGTCGAGCTGGTGTGTTCGCTGCCGTGCTACACGGCCGAAAACACCGATCGTCAGCGCGGCGCCGGTGTATTCGACAAGAGTATCGCGGCGATGCGGCAACTGAACGCCGCAGGATTCGGGCGCGGCGAGTTGCGGCTCGATCTCGTCTACAACCCGATTGGCGCGTCGCTGCCGCCGCCGCAGGCGGAGCTTGAAACACAGTATCGCGGCGAATTGGCGCGCAATTTCGGCATCGTATTCGATCGCCTGCTGACAATCACCAACATGCCGATCGCGCGCTTCGCCAACCAGTTGAACAGCACCGGCAGCTATTCGGCGTACATGGGTCTGCTGGTCAATCACTTCAACCCCGCGACCGTCGATGCGCTGATGTGCCGCGACCTCGTGAGCGTCGGCTGGGACGGGCGGTTCTACGATTGCGATTTCAACCAGATGTTGGAGATTCCGCTCGGCGGCCGGGCAGCATCGACCATCTGGGACGTCGACGATGTCGGCACACTGGCGGGCGCGCGTATCGCGACCGGATCGCATTGCTTCGGATGCACGGCGGGTGCGGGATCGAGTTGCGGCGGCGCGATCGCGTAAGCCGTTAAATTTCGGACGAGACCAACAAGGAGACATTCATGGCGGTGAAAATCGAAGGCACTTGCGATCCGAAATTCAGTCGCGTCAAGGACGCGTTCGCCGAGAATTTCGAAAAGAGGAACGAGGTCGGCGCTGCCGCGGCTGTTGTGCTCGATGGCAAGAGCGTGGTCGACATCTGGGGCGGGCACGCCGACAAAGCGGCGACCCGGCCGTGGACGCGCGACACGCTGGTCAATGTTTACTCGACGACCAAGGGCGTCACCGCGATTTGTGCGCACCGCCTCGTCGACAAGGGCCTGCTCGATATCGACGCTCCCGTGGCGAAGTACTGGCCCGAGTTCGCGCAGGCGGGCAAGGACAAACTCCCGGTGCGATTTTTGTTGAGCCATCGCGCGGGCCTTCCTGCCGTGCGCAAAATCCTCGACGGCGACGCGCTGTTCAACTGGACGACGATGACGGCTGCGCTCGCCGAGCAGGAGCCGTGGTGGGAGCCCGGGACGGCGCACGGCTATCATGCGGTGACGTTCGGATGGCTGGTGGGCGAGGTGATTCGGCGAATCACGGGCAAGACGCCGGGCGTCTATCTGCGCGACGAGATTGCCGGTCCGCTCGGGTTGGATTTTCATATTGGCCTCGACGCGAAGCATGACGCGCGCGTCGCGGGCTTGATCCCGTCGCCGCCGCCGGGACCGGGCGAGCCGAACATTTTTGCCGAGGCGATGAAAAATCCGGAATCAGTCGTCGCCAAGGCGTTCATGAATCCGCCGTTGATGGGGAAGCCGGGGCTGGTGAACTCGCGCGAGTGGCGCGCGGCCGAAATCCCCGCGGCGAATGGACACGGCACGGCGGGTGCGCTCGCAAGGTTGTATGGCACACTCGCGCGCGGCGGCGAGCTGGACGGGGTTCGCGTGATGTCGAAGGACGAAGTCGCGAAATGCTCGATTGAGCAATCGAACGGACCCGACGCGGTGCTGACTATCAACACGCGCTTCTCGCAGGGGTTCATGATGTCGCAGCCGGGCGCGGAGCTGGGGCCGAATGCGAAATCGTTCGGGCATCCGGGCGCGGGCGGCTCGCTTGGGTATGCGGACCCCGAGGCGAAGATTGGATTTGGCTACACGATGAACAAGATGCAGGCGAGCTTGCTGATCGATCCGCGCGCGACTGCCCTGATCGAAGCGGTGTACGCGTCGATGTGAGGAGCTAGAACGTCAGCGGAAGGGACTCGAGGCCGCGAAGGCTCATGGCGGGGCGCCATTTCGGGTGCGGGTTGGCGAGTGACAGGTTCGGCATTCGGCGGAGAATTGTTTCGAAGGCGATGCGGCCTTCGACTTTGGCCAGCACTTCGCCGATGCATCGATGGGGGCCGGCGGCGAATGACAGATGATGATTGTCGATCCGCGCGATGTCGAGCTTGTCAGGATAAGCAAATCGCAGGGGGTCGCGGTTGGCGGCGCCGAGAAATACGACCACGTGATCGCCGCGCGGAATCGTTCTGCCGGCAAGCTCGATGTCTTCGCTGGCCGTGCGGAAGGTCACTTGCACCGGGCTGTCGAAGCGCAGGAACTCGTCGAGGGCAGGCTCGATCAGCGACGAGTCTGATCGCAGACGCGCGAGTGCCTCGGGATTGCGAAACAGCGCGAGCATCCCGTTGCCGATCATGTTCATCGTCGTTTCGTGGCCGGCGAGCAGGGTGAACATCGCGCTAAAGACGAGTTCCTCTTCGGTTTGCAGGTCGCCGCGGTTTTCGGCGCTCACCATGATGCTGATCAAATCTTCGCGCGGATGCTTGCGGCGATCGGCGGCGAGGCCCGAGAAGTAGCGGCGCACGTCCGCGATCGCCTGTCGCACCTCGACGCCCGGGTCGTTCGCGCTGATAACCGGATCGAGTGGGACGCCGAGCGTGCGCATCCAGTCGCGGAACATCGGCTTGTCGACGTCGTCGGCGCCCATCACCTCGGCCAGCACGTCGATCGGAAATGGAAACGCGACGTCCTTGATCAAATCCATCGAGCGCCGAGCTTCGACCGCGTCGAGCAGGTAGTCGACGATCTTCTGAATCCGCGGTTGCAGTCCATTGACGACACCCGGCGAAAAAAAAGTGGTCATCAGCCGGCGCAGGCGCGTGTGGTCGGGAGGATTGCGAAAAACGATCGCGTGCTGCAGCGCCTCGCGCATCGACTTGAGGCCGTCGTCAGGCGGGAAGGCGTCGAGCGCGTTGAGATCGAAGGCGAGGAAGCGCTTGTCGCGCAGGACCGCGTGGCAATTGTCGTAGCGCGTGGAAAGCCAGAAGCCGATCGGAGTGCGCAGGAGCGGGTAGCGCGTGCGCAGGAATTTGTAGAGCGGATACGGATTCGACGAGAACAGCCGGCCGTACATGCGGCTGAAGACGCGGCTGATTTTGGCGGAGGTTTCCGGCGAGACCATCGGTTTACGCGCGGGAGTATAGGCGTTGCGTTGGCGGGTTGAAATACCAATCGAGCGGGGAACAATCCAATTGAATGATGCTGCGGGTGTCTTGGTGTCGATCCAAATTGCGTGGTATGTGGAGGTCGATTGCGATTCGAGGAGATGAGACATGGCAGTAAAGATTGAGGGTAGCTGCGATCCGCGGTTCAAGCGCGTCAGGGAAGTCTTTGCGGATAGCTTTGAGAATGGAATCGAAGTTGGCGCGGCGGTCGCTGCGGTGGTTGATGGAAAGACGGTTTTCGATTTGTGGGGCGGCTATGCCGACAAGGCGAAGACCAGGCCGTGGACGCGCGACACGCTGGTCAATGTTTTCTCGACGACGAAGGGCCTTACGTCGATGTGCGCGCATCGGCTGGTCGATCAGGGCAAGCTCGACATTGACGCGCCGGTGTCGAAGTACTGGCCTGAGTTTGCGCAGGCCGGCAAGGAAAAGATTCCGGTAAATTTTCTGCTCACTCATCGCGCGGGACTGCCGGCCGTCAAGAAGCAATTGCCGATGGACGCGTACTCGAACTGGCCAGTGATGTGCGCTGCGCTGGCGGCGCAGGAGCCCTGGTGGGAGCCGGGCACCGCGCATGGCTATCATGCGCTTACGTTCGGCTACCTGGTTGGCGAGGTGATTCGGCGAATCACGGGCAAGACGCCGGGCACCTATCTGCGCGAGGAAATCGCGGCGCCGCTCAAGCTCGATATCCATATCGGCGTCGATGCGAGTTTCGATCCGCGGATTGCGGAGTTGATGACGGCACCGCCGCCACCGGCAGACAAGCCCGATCAACTGGCGACGATGAGCGTTGATCCGGAGTCGATGACGTACAAGGCGATCGCGAATCCGCGGCCGTGCGTCGACGCCGAACTGGTAAACAGCCGGGCGTGGCGCGGCGCGGAGATTCCTGCAGCCAATGGGCATGCGACGGCGCGCGCGCTCGCCTCATTGTATGGAGCGCTCGCGACGGGCGGAGAGCTCAACGGTTATTGCGTGCTGACGCCGGCGAGCATCAAGCGCGCGTATACCGAGCAGGCCAACGGGCCCGATCTCGTGCTGGGCGTGACCTCGCGATGGGGACTTGGGTTTGCGCTCAATCAGCCGGCGGCGCCGATCGGGCCGAATCCGCGCACGTTCGGCCATCCGGGGGCCGGCGGCTCGATTGGATTTGCCGACCCGGACGCGCGCGTCGGGTTTGGCTACACCATGAATCAGATGGGCGCGGATGCGCTGATCGACGGGCGGGCGTCGTCGTTGTTCAACGCGATGTTCGCTGCTCTTTAGGGGAAGATAAAAAGTGCGCAGATAAAACGATGCCGCCTGTCTTTCCGACCGGCGGCCGCTTTGTCCCCTTTTGGCGGAGCTTAAACTCCGGCGGACTTGTACAGCGCGCAGCGCAGTTTGAAGAAGTGCGCCATCGAGGTCAGATAGCGGACCCGCAACGGCGCCTCCATCTTGCTCTTTCTCAGATCGAGGGCGTAGCGCGGGCCGATCATGTCGTAGGCGCGTTTTATCCGGTTGAACAAATCGTCCGAGGAGCCGGGCTTGAGCTGGGTGACGCCGCCGATCTTTTTAATCAGCTCGGGGCTGTAGGCGGCGAGCGCGACCAGGCTGTCGGCGAAGAGTTCGTCCTGTTCGACCAGATGGTTCGCGAACGCACCTTCCATGAAAGCGGTGTGGGCGGCCTTTTCGCCGACCAGCGAGCCGTAGATGAAGTGGCCGAGTTCATGGCCGAGCGTCGCTCCGACCGCGCCCGGATGATGGGCGGTGTTGACGAAAATCACGAACTTGCTTTTTTCGCCGAGGTCCGCGCGGCAGTAAAATCCCCGCAGCGAGAGGCCGGCGCCGGTGACATACCGCTCGTGGCGCAGCACGAGCTGGCGCGGACCGAATAGTTTCTCGAGATGCCCGAGCAATTGCGGGCTGCCGAGATCCTGCAGGCTGCCGTAGGTCGGGATGTGCTGCTTGATATCTTTTTCGACCACCTGCGCCAATTCCTTGAGCAGGGGCTTGTCGGGCAGCGCGGGCACGTCGCTATAGTCGGTGGAGAGAATTCGCTTGAGGTCGGAAAGCTGATTGAGGACGCGGGTGCTGAGCGAATTGAATGGAACCTTGATTTCGCCGAGCAGCCTGGAAACAAGATTGTCGACTTCGCGAGTTACGAGCGCCGACGGCTCGCGGGAGGCGATCCGTTTGGATACGGCAGGGGAGGACAGAGCTGCACTCATAAGACGACCAGAGCGAAGCGCCACATTAGCTGGCGCATTCTGTCCGTTTCAAGGAGCGGCTCACGATGGCTTTCAAATTTCATCTACGTCGCGCCCAATTCAGCAAAGCCTATGCCATACAACCCGTTGTGGGTAGATTTCCATTCCCCACAATTGATAGTGCGGCTATAGTTGCAAAGGGGCGCTTCTGCAACTCAAAATGGGCGTTTTTGAACGTTTTACAACGCCGCAACAATAGCGCAACAGAGTGCGATGCCAACGGATCCTTCGATGGCGCTGGGGTCCAATCCAGCGCCATGGAAGTCATTTGATGGTCAGGCATCGCGGCACCTGTAGAGTTTTGCTACGCGATTTCCCCATGCGCGACGTTGTCATTGTTCATCAGTGTCCAATGTTACCTACACTTAGTCAAGAGCTATGTTACGGATTGTAGGATGACTCTGAACTTACTTTGGCATGTCCAGATTAGTGACGGCTCGCTGCATTTCCGGCCTCGCGCGATTCGCGATGGGTCGCTACTCAGGGCGCTTGAGCCATCGCTCGACGAATTCGAGACGATCTTTTCCCCAGAACATCTCGTCGCCGACGAAAAAAGTCGGCGCGCCGAAGACGCCGCGAGGGATTGCGCCTTCGGTCAACGCCGTGAGCTCGTCACGGGCCGGCTTTGCGTCGGCGGCTTCGATCAGACGCGCGCCGTCGAAGCCAGCGCTCGAGGCGATCGACGCGAGCACCTCGCGACTGGTGATATCTTCGTCGCGCTCCCAGTATGCGCGCATGATTGCCTGCGAGATCGTGCGCTGGACCTGCTCGCGGGACGCGCCGCCGTCGTCGGCTCTGGCCGTTTGGCCGGCAGCGAGAACTGCGCGCAGTGCCGACGACGTCTTGATTGGAAAACGGCTGGGCTTTTTGAAGGGCAGCCCCGTCAGGTCCGCATAGCGCGCGTGATCGCGCCACAGGTAGCGAGCCTTGCGCGGCGTCATCGCCATCGTGTCGAAGCCGGTGCCGCGGAACAGCGCGGCGAAATGCGCCGGCATCCAGTTCACGCGCGCGTCGTTGCGTGCGCAAATCTCGGGCAGGAGGAATGCAGCGAAGTAGCTGTTGGTGCTGGAGAAATCGAAATAGAAATCGACGAGGCGCATTTGTGAAATAGTATCGCGAGTGGCCGGTTAAATCGCCACGGTTGCCACTATCCTCGCGGCTTGCCATTAGTGTCACTTTCCAAATGGAGAAACCCAGATCCGAGATTCTGCCCGGCACCCCGTATCCGCTCGGCGCTACGCCTGACGGCAACGGCGTGAATTTTTCACTATTTTCCGAACACGCGACTGGCGTGACGCTATGCCTGTTCGGCGGAGTTGGCGGCAAGACCGAAATCGCGCGAATACCGCTCACCGAGCGCAACGAACACATCTGGCACGGTTATGTTCCCGGAATTCGCGCGGGCCAGCGTTACAGCTATCGCGTCAACGGTCCGTACGATCCCCCCGCCGGTCATCGGTTCAATCCCGCCAAGCTGCTGATCGATCCCTGTGCGCGAGTGCTCGACAGCATGCCGCGCTGGCACGATTCGATGGTCGGTTATCGCGCGAGCGCCGGCGCCACGCCTCATCTCGATTCGCGCAACAGTGCGCCCGTGATGTCCAAGTGCGTGGTCGTCGATTCGGCGTTCGACTGGGAGGGTGATCGCAAGCCTGAAATTTCGTGGCAGGATCTCGTCATCTACGAGGCGCACGTGAAGGGCATGACCGCGACGCATCCCGACGTGCCGCGGCGCATTCGCGGCAAGTATGCGGGGCTGGCGTCGCCACCGATAATCCAGCACCTGACCGCGCTCGGGGTGAACGCAATCGAGTTGATGCCGGTGCATCAGACGGCGCCAGAGCGTCGCCTCGAAAAACTCGGGCTCACTAACTATTGGGGCTACAACACGATTGGCTTTTTCGCGCCCGACGTCCGCTTCGCGTCGGGCGCCGGGCTGGGCGGTGCGGTCACCGAGTTCAAGGCGATGGTGAAGGAGTTCCATCGCGCGGGAATCGCGGTGATCCTCGACGTCGTTTACAACCACACGGGCGAGGGCAACGAGGACGGGCCGACGATTTGTTTTCGCGGCGTCGACAACGCGAATTATTATCGGCTGCGCAGTGACGGCAGCGGCCGCTGCGAAGATTACACGGGCACCGGGAACTCGCTGGATACGACGCACTCGCGCGTGCTCCAGATGGTGATGGACAGCCTGCGCTACTGGATAACCGAGATGCACGTCGACGGCTTCCGCTTCGACCTTGCGACCACGCTGGCGCGCGGGCCGCGCGGCGAATTCGCGGCCAGTCCGTTCTTCGCGGCGATTATGCAGGACCCGTTGATATCGACGGCCAAATTAATTGCGGAGCCGTGGGACGTGGGCGACGGCGGCTATCGCGTCGCAGGTTTTCCGGTCAACTGGAAGGAATGGAACGGCAGATATCGGGACGGCGTGCGCGAATTCTGGCGCGGCGGAAATTATTCGATGGGCGAGTTTGCGTCGCGCGTCACCGGCAGCTCGGATCTGTATCGCGCCGGCGGCCGCGCGCCGCTCGCCAGCATCAACTTCGTCACCGCGCACGACGGCTTCACGCTCACCGACCTGGTTTCGTACAACGTCAAGCACAACGAGGCGAACGGTGAGGACAATCGCGACGGCGACAACAACAATCGCTCGTGGAATTGTGGCGTCGAAGGACCGACTGACGATGCCGTCGTTCGCGCGCTCCGCGAGCGGCAGAAACGAAACTTCCTGGCGACGATGTTGCTGTCGCAGGGCGTGCCGATGATCACGGCCGGCGACGAGCTCGGACGCACGCAGCGGGGCAACAACAACGCATACTGCCAGGACGATCCGATTTCATGGATCGATTGGGAGAACACCGACGCCGCGCTGCTCGATTTCACGCGGCGCCTGCTTCAACTCCGTCGCGAGCATCCGATTTTCCGGCGGCGGGGATGGTTCACGGGCACTGTCGCGAAGGGCGACCGGCTGAAAGATCTCGAATGGTTCCGGCCGGACGGTGTCGAGATGGTTTCCGATGATTGGGGCGTCGCCTACGCGAAGACGCTGGGCGCGTTCGTGAACGGCAGCGCGATCACCGAGCGGGATCGCGCCGGCGTCAGGGTCGCCGACGACAGCTTCTTTCTAATGTTCAACTCGTATCAACAGCCGATGGAATTCAAGCTGCCGCCGAAGAAATATGGGCGCGAGTGGACGATCGTTCTCGACACGGCGGATGCAACGGCGGCTGACGCCGCGAAGTCGCACCTGGCCGAAGAACGGGTTCACCTCGCCGGCCACGCGATGGTCGTGCTGCGGCGCACCGCGTGACGCAATCCGATCGTTGAAAGGCGGGCCTGCGCGCGGTCTATACTTGGATTGCAGTGTGCCTGTTCCAGGCGGGAGAATTTCGCGATGATCGATTTTCGAACCGAGCCGTCCGCGTATCGGCATTGGCGTCTTAGCTTCGCCGGCCCGGTCGCGACGCTGGCAATGGACGTGGACGAAAACGGCGGCCTGGTGCCGGGCTACGAGCTGAAGCTCAATTCGTACGACCTCGCCGTCGATATCGAGCTCAACGACGCGGTGAATCGATTGCGCTTCGAGCATCCCGAGGTGAGATGCGTGATCGTCACGTCGGGCAAAGAGCGGGTGTTTTGCGCGGGTGCAAACATCAGGATGCTGGGCCTGTCGAGTCATCCGTTCAAAGTGAATTTCTGCAAATTTACCAATGAGACGCGCAACGCGATCGAAGATGCGACGCTGAACTCGGACCAGTACTACATGACGGCTATTGGCGGCGCATGCGCGGGCGGCGGTTACGAACTCGCGCTCGCGACCGACTATATAATGATGGCGGACGACGGCTCGACCAGCGTGTCGCTGCCGGAAGTCGCGCTGCTCGGCGTGCTGCCGGGCACCGGCGGCCTGACGCGGCTGGTCGACAAGCGCAGGGTCAGGCGCGACCGCGCGGATTTCTTTTGCACGACCGAAGAAGGAGTGCGGGGCAAGCGCGCCCTCGATTGGCAGTTGGTGGATGAAGTCGTTCCGCGCTCGCAACTGATCGAGGCGGCGTCGCGCAGAGCTATCGAGTTTGCGGCGCGCTCGGCGAGGTCGACGAATTCGCAGGGCATAGCGCTGGATCGACTCGCGCGCGAGGTTGAAGAGGCGCGGGTCAAATATGCGCACATGACAGTTGAGATCGATCGCGAGAATTCGACCGCAACCTTCGTGGTCGAGGGCCCAACGAATCCGGCGCCGCGCAACGTTGAAGAAGTTCGAACGCTCGGCACGGATTTCTGGCCGTTGGCTTTTGCGCGCGAGTTCGAAGACGCAATTCTGCATTTGCGCTTCAACGAGGAAACGATCCGTATTTGGATTTTGCGCACACGAGGCGACCCGGCGATGGTCAAGTCGCACGACGCGTTCCTCGTCGCGAACGCAGGCGACTGGCTCATTCGTGAGATAACTCTCTACTTGAAGCGCGCGCTGAAACGGCTCGATGTCAGCTCCCGATCCATCTTCGCAATGATCGAACCGGGTTCGTGCTTCTGCGGAACTCTGCTGGAGCTCGCGCTCGCGTCGGATCGCTCGTACATGCTGCGCGGGTTGCGCGATGGAGATGAGTCGATGCCTGCATGCATCGCTCTCTCTGAAATGAATTTCGGCGCGATGCCGATGTGCAACGGGCTGACGCGGCTGGAAAGCAGATTCCAGGGCGAGCCGGATCGGGTCGAGGAGTTGCGCGGCCGGATTGGCGAGCAGATCGATGCGTCGATGGCGGATGAACTGGGCCTCGTCACTTTCACGCCCGACGATATCGACTGGGACGACGAGGTGCGCCTCGCAATCGAGGAACGCGCGGCGTTTTCGTCGGACGCGTTGACCGGGATGGAAGCGTCGTTGCGATTCGGCGGGCCCGAGACGCTCGAATCGAAAATATTTGCGCGTTTGTCGGCGTGGCAAAACTGGATCTTCCAGCGGCCCAACGCGGTCGGCGAAAAAGGCGCGCTGAAACTTTACGGCACGGGCGCGCGGCCGGAATTCGATCCGAGGAGAGTCTGATGCCGATCAACTATTCAGAGCGAATTCCCAACAACGTAAATCTCGCCGACGACCGGCGCCTTCAGCGCGCGCTTGAGGCGTGGCAGCCCGGCTTCCTGCAATGGTGGGGCGAGATGGGGCCGGAAACTTTCCAGGGCTGCGATGTCTATCTGCGGACGGCGACTTCGACTGACGCGCAGGGTTGGGCGCAGTTCGGCTACGTCAAGATGCCGGACTATCGATGGGGGATTTTCCTTGCCGAGCCGCAACCCGATCGCCGGATTTCATTCGGCGAGCACAAGGGCGAGGCGATCTGGCGCGAAGTGCCGGGCGAACATCGCGGAGTTCTGCGCCGGTTGATCGTCACGCAGGGTGACACCGAACCCGCATCGGTCGAGCAACAGCGCCATCTGGGCAGGACGTGCCCGTCGCTTTACGATTTGCGCAATCTGTTCCAGGTCAACGTCGAAGAGGGGCGCCATCTGTGGGCCATGGTCTATCTGCTGCACGCTTACTTTGGACGAGACGGCCGCGAGGAGGCCGACGCACTGCTGCTGCGGCGGTCCGGCAATGCGGACAATCCGCGCATCCTCGGCGCGTTCAACGAGAAGACGCCCGATTGGCTGTCGTACTTCATGTTCGCGCATTTCACCGACCGCGACGGCAAGTATCAGCTGGCGAGCCTGGCCGAGTCGGGATTCGATCCGCTGGCGCGCACCTGCCGCTTTATGCTGACCGAGGAGGCGCATCATCTTTTCGTCGGCGAATCGGGAGTGGGTCGAGTGATCAGCCGCACTTGCCAGCTGATGAAAGAGCATAACACCGACATAGTCAGTGTGTATGGCGGGATCGATCTCGCTATCATTCAAAAGTATATAAACTTTCATTACTCAGTTTCGCTCGATCTGTTTGGCTCCGAGCTATCGACTAATGCCGCCAATTACTACAGCGCGGGTCTGAAGGGGCGGTTCAAGGAAACCGACCGGGCCGATGACCATCAACTCAAGCAGAGCACCTATTCGGTGTTGAGTCCCGAGAACGGCGCAATCGTGCAGAGCGAGCAGCCGGCGTTGATTGCATTGAATGAGACGCTTCGCGACTCGTATATCGGCGATTGTGAGAGGGCGCTCGCGCGATGGAACAAGATTATTCGCGAAGCGGGGCTGGGCCTCGAGCTCAAGCTGCCGCATCGCGGATTTCGGCGCTCGATTGGCGAATTCGCCGGCGTGAACGTCACCCCGGACGGTGAGATCATTGCAGCCGCCGAATGGGAGCGGCGCAAATCCGACTGGATACCGACACAAGCTGAGCGCACATTCGTGGCGTCGCTGATGAAGCCGGTCACTGCGCCCGGCCAATTCGCGAGCTGGATCGCGCCGCCGGTGCGCGGAATCAACCATCAGGCCCTCGACTTCGAGTACGTCGCTGCGTTGCCGGCGGAAACGAACTGATCGCGCAAACTAATCGATGCGCTTGACTCTGGACTATGGTCAAGGGTCTATCGTGAGGGTCAGATGACTATTGGCCGAGTAGCTAATGCCGCGGGAGTGAGTATAGACACGATCCGCTTCTACGAGCGGCGTGGATTGCTGGCGAAGCCGGGGCGAAGTTTCTCGGGATACAGGAACTACTCCGACGACGTGCTCGATCGCCTACGATTCATCGGCGATGCGAAGCGGCTCGGGTTTTCGCTGAAGGAAATCAAGGAGTCGCTTTCGCTCGGCGTGAAGTCGACGGCCGAGTGCGGTCCGGTGACGCGAAAGGCAGAAATGAAACTGGCCGCGATGAACGAGGAAATCGCCCGCCTGCAGCGGCTCCGACTCACGCTGCGCAAGATGGTCGAGACGTGCGGCGGCCAGTGCGCGCCCACGCGGGTCTCGCGCGAAGCATTTGCGCAACGTCGCAGCGAGCGCGTCGTAGAGAAAAGGAGATCGCTATGGAAGTCGTGATTTATACGAATACGGGATGCTCGGCGTGCACTCAGGCGAAGGAATTTCTCGCGCAGCACAACGTCAGCTACGTCGAAAAAAGCATCGCCAGAGATCCTTCGTTGATCAATGAGCTGGCCGCGATGGGTTTTCGCGCGGTCCCGGTTATTCGCGTCGGCGACGAAACGATGTTGGGATTCAGCGCGGTGAAGCTGAGGAGAATGCTCGGCCTCTAGATTGTCAAGATTGGATCCGGCTTCGCGGGTACGAACGTTGATCGAGTTACGGAAACTATCCTCACGCGATCGGTCGCGAACCAATACGCCGCTACGAATCCCGTCAGTAGCGCGATGAAGCTCGTTTCCTCGAGCGCGCGCGCCATCCATGGGAAGACTAACTGGAACTCGGTCGGCGGCGGGATCAATAGTCGGTTGAAGACGCGGTTCGAAACCGCAATGAGCATGTAGCACAACGCCGCCATCCAAATGGCGCGCGAGTTAGACCTGCCCTCCGCCGCCGATGCGACCATTTGCACGAACGGAATAGTCAGCAGCACGAGGTAGTGATGCCATCCGACCGGCGTCAGCAAGATCGCAGTCGCTATCCACAGTGAGTAGATCCGCCAGTCGGGATCGCGGGTTCGCAGGTTCGGCTCGGCGAGCGTTGCGTGAACAGTCAGTCCCAGTACCGCTACATCCGCAATCGCGATCGCTGCGCGTCTCATCCAATCGGTCGACGAGCCGGGCGCGGTAGCGGTAACAGCCCAGAACATCCGTGATATGAATGGGCCCAGCGCGAGATCGTCGACCCGTTGCACGACAGAATAGTCAGTCACCCACAATGCGCCGTGTACGAAGCTGAAGGTTTGCGCCAAACCCAAAACTGCCACCGTTGCTAATCCACCGGCAGCAACTCCAGCGGTTGCGAACGCCAGCGCGCGCCATTTTCGACGCATCAGAAAATAACCGACCAGCAGCAGGGGATAGGCTCGCAACAGCGCGGCGGTTGCGATCAGCAAGCCTGCCGTCCCGTCGCGATCGCGTTCCATCGCGCGCATCGCGGCTGCCATGAGAGCGAGGACTATCAGCTGCGATTGGCCCCAGTAGAAATTCAAGCTCACCGGCGCGGACATCAGAATGAGACCCGCCAACAACCACGCCGTGCGCCCGGAGAGGCCGCGTCGATCGGCGAGCAAAAGATATATGGCGATTGCCAATGCCGAAAAGTTGATGGCGATCCAGATCCAGAACGCGACGCGGGGGCGCAAGCGAGTGAGCGGTTCGAAGCAAAGCAGAAACGACGGAGTCTCGGAGGCGTGAAGCAGCCAGTTGGTTTCGAGACCTACGCGCGCGCCAATGGCTGTCAGATTTGTGGAATAAGGATCGATTCCGTGGCGGAGCGCCCAGGCAGATTCGTAGTAGTTCGAGAAGTCGCGGCGATGCCACTGGTCGGACATCTTCACGAAGGTACCGGCCAGCGTGAGGAGAGCGACGATCCAGACCACGGTCAGGATCGCAGGTCGGCGCATCGTGTTCGCGATTCGTTCGCCGTTCACACCCAAGTATGGGCGAGAGACGATCCGCGAGACTAGAGAATCACACGGGCGCAGTGTTATGCGGAGAACTCAAAGATCGTTCATTCAAATTCGTCTCTCAACCAAGGAAAGGCCATCGTCAAGCCAAAGTTTATTGTTGTCTGTTGCGTAAAAGGAGCGAATTGGCGATACGCCGTCCATTGTCCGGTGACGAAGAAGCTCATCGGAGGCAGGCCCAAGCGCACGAACGTCCTGCCGATGCCGATGCTTAAAGGTAGCGTCGTCGGAGTGTGGCGGCGCCATCCTACCATCCAGTTCGCTTCCGCAGACCGAAGATACCACTTGCCGTAAAGATGAAGCGCCATGACGGGCTGGATCTCGAGCGTGTTGACCGGCACGCGATTGGGCGAGGTGTATGCAAAGGAAACCGGATTTTGAACGATGAATCCTACCAACAATCCTCGAATGCCTTTGTAAATCAGGCCGAGTGCCGGGCCAGCCTGCCACGCGCCCTGGCTAGCGCTCTTGGATGTCGCAGTCGGGAAAACAAATGTCGGTCCGATGCCTATCAACCAACCGGATTCGCGCCTGGGCCAGGGCAATACCGCGATATCGAACAGCTGCATATCGCCGAACTCGGTGCGGCTCCCGCCTCTCGGACTGGGGACTGTAACCACGGCGAAGGTCGGCCGGACCAACTGGACGAAAGGAAGCAGAGTGAAGTTCGGGATACGCGGGATGAGAGGTCTTATGATCACCTGGTTGGTTTGAACGTGGGTCCCATAGGTCGCCGGTGAGTAACTATCGCGAACGAGCAGCTGCGGAAGAGTAGTAAGCGGGTCGGTAAAATCCTGTTCGAGCTTCTCTTCCGCGGTCAGCGGTGGTGGCGTCTGAGCGTGGGCGAGTTTTACGGCAGGGGTTGTCAGCCACAGACTCGCGAGCAGCATCCATAAACAAACACGAGCGAATGGAATCGCCCCAGCGCTATTTCTCAATGATCGCATCGATTCCTTTTCCGTCGGCGGCAGCGGCATTAGATACGCATTTACAGCCGGCGCTCAACCTCCGCACCTTTATCTCCGCAGGTGCGGGCCTGCAAACGCCGAATCGTGATATTTTACTGAATGTAGGATTTTCCAACTAATTTGCGAATTAAATTTCGATGTGTAGGTAATTCTTACTTCTTGCTTCGTCTATAGCACTTTTCTGCGTCTCTTATGGGCGTTATAAGACTCTATACATCCTTGGTTATGTTTAGTCTTGCTTTGTGTCGGAATCAGAGCCACAATAACCCTCCATGAATACCGAAACTCAGCAACCGGTGATGCCGACGCCCCCTTCGCAGGAGCGCTCAATTCTCGACCAGATTCGCGACGATCACGAACTGGTCGCGCGCTTGAGCATAACACCCCAGGAGCTGGAAGCGCTCTCGAAATGCGCACTGCTGGGAACGCTGACCTGCAAAGAGGACATGCTATTCATCCTGCGCCAGATTCGCGAGGCGAGGAGACCTGACCCTGAAGCGCAGGCTCCGCGCGACCCGGGTGCCTCCACCGCATCGACTGCTTCGGCTCCTCCAGTCAGGGCCGCAGACATACTGCGAAAGATCAGACTGCTATCCGAGGTCAACACCAAAAACGGTGCCTCGGCAGCCGAAGCAGACAACGCGGCGCGGCTGGCGAGAACGCTGATGGATCGGTATTCGATCAAAGCTGAAGAAGAGCGCCCCGTTTCGCAGCGGCCCGCTGCCAAGCTGACGTGGGTATACTGGCAGGAACTTTTCAACGAGTTCTGGCTTGAATTCAGCTACTTGGGCTACCGCGGCAGCGCTACTATTGGCCACGACCGGACCGTCTACATCAAGCTCAACACGGGCCAATGGTCGGTCGAAAAGCGATCGAACGCCGGCACGCAGATCGTCGCTCGTGACATCGGTCTCGAAACGATGCGCAAATACCTGAGCGCGCACGCAAGAACCTATTCGTTTTTGTCGAACAGACGTTCTGGCAGCTGATTTCTGCGATAACTGCGGCCCGCGAGGCGTCTAGGTTAATCGTTCCTGATTAGTCCGGTAACGCCCGCGATGAAGATGGCGCTCAGCAGCCATCCGGCGATTATCTGCACCCACAGATAAGCGCGAAGAGTTGAGCCTCGAATCTCAATCCTGCGGTCTGCTACCTGGCACTCGCCTGTCGCCGCTTCATCGGGCCACCAGTAATGTTCCTGGTGGAGATTGACGAACGGCAGAAACACATCGAGCGAATACAACAGCGGATGAAGCCCGGAGGTGTGATCGCCCGACGGCGGTGGCAAATTCTCCGGCCACGTCAGACGCATCACGCCCGCGCGCTTGCCCATCAACACCGCAGCCCATCCGACCAGGACGAACAACACTGACCAGTAGAAAGCGAGCAGCGGGCGGTGACCGTAACCGATGGTCGTCTTCAGAAATCCACCCCACAGGCGCCCCAGCAGCCCCATCCTCGAATAGCGATCGTCTTCCTCGGCGATGTACACCGTTGTCGCCGCGGCACTGTCGCCCGATGCCGCATAGTACTTTGCCAGCTCGTTGTAGGGCTGTGATCGAAAGCCCGCCGGCTGAAGCGCCAACCATTTGAGCCGGCTGTCGACTGCATCAATCTCGGCGGGCCGATGCTGCGCGCGCCCGCTCGGAAGGCCGCCGGGCTCCGATGAGAGACCATTGTAGGTGAACCGATCGATGATCAGTTTTCCCGGCTCGGGCCAGCTCGTCTCATCATCCAGCAGCAACCCCACCGACGCGTCTCCAAGGTCGAGTTGCGCACCGTTTTGCAGAGTTACGTTGTGCCAGATAAATGCGCGAGCGATCGACATGTTCGCGCCGATAAAACCATATTGATCGCCTGGCGCGCCCAGGAATTGCGCGTGGTCAACGATGAAGCTGTCGGCGATCCGGTCGAACGAGAAGTTTGCGACCCCGTTGACCTCGACGTCGCCACCCGATCCAAAACTCGCCAGGTAGATGACACCCTCGACGCTCGCGCCCGGAACGGAAATCGCCACGTTGTCGGGATTGATGAAGCGCCCGGAATCGAAATGCAGATTGCCGCCGATCCTCGCTCCTCCGAGGTCCACGGCGCCGTAAGACTCAAAGCCCCGATTGAGCCAGACGTTCGCTCCCACCTGAATCAGGTACGCGAACAAAGTTACTTTGAGTCGATCAAGGAAGGGTTCATTGGGATTTTTACAATAGCGCAGAGTCGCACCGCCGAAGTCGAGATCGAGGCCGATTTTCGCATGATCGAGAAAAATCGCGCCCACCGCACGAAAGCCTTGGCCCATGCTGAGATTGTTGCGAACCGTTAAACCGCTGGCGTGAATCTCTCCCGTATAGCTCCCGTCCAGCTCGAGGTCGGGAATTTCAGCACCGCCTAGATTGATGGGCTCAGCGAAGAGACAGTTATCCAGCGCCAGCGGAATCGGCACACTGACCAGCGACAGGTCGAAGCCGCCGATGATGCGCGCGCCCATGACGCGGATACCTTTGGGATCGATCAGGCCGAGCGCTTCATGGTCGACACAAAGCCATCGAATAAGCGAGGCACGAATTTGGCGCTGCGTCTGCCACTCGCCGGCATGTGTGGGGTCGTTGGATGGATCGGTGCGCATCGAACTGGTTCCGGCGACCGCAAACTCGCCGCGGTCGACATTGTCGATATCGCTGAACCAGAGCATCGCGCGCTCGGCGCTGGTGAGATTGGGAAACCGCTTGGCCGCAAGCGCCAACAGCCGACTATTTTGCGCGGGCGGCGGAGGCGATGCAGCCTGACAGATACCCCCGAGGTTGATGATGCAGCAGAAAATCGCCCACAAAAGCGAATTGGCGACGCGCATCCTCAGCACAGTAATCGCAGGAGCCGGCAAGATTCAGTGTAGTGGTGCCGAGGGCGGGACTTGAACCCGCACGTGGTTGCCCACGGAGGATTTTGAGTCCTCTGCGTCTGCCATTCCGCCACCTCGGCACTCCATGAAGCTACAGAGTCAAGGGAGGTAATTTTAGGCAAACGTCGCGTTGGCGTGCAAATGGCTATGGATCGCGGCAGTCGCGCATCCTGGGAATTGCGCGACGCTGCGACCGAAGTAGCCAATCGGCGGCGGTCGTTGCATTACTACAATCGCCACAAGTTGCTATTGAAATGAATACTCAGTGCGATTCTCACTACATTAGACATTTGTTTGCTTGGTATAGTGTGACCAGCACACTATGTATTCGTGGAAGCGATCGTCGTACGTAGTCTCGCGCCGGTCGCGGCTATCCCGCGTGTTACATTCGCAGGACTGAGGCGCGCGCTGGGCGATTGCGTACTCGCCGGATCGTTCCTGCTCGCGATGTTGCCCGCCGCCCGCGCACTCAGCTTTACGCTGGCGGGAGCGGCAAACGTGGTATGGCTGACGGGCGCGGCGATCATGGCGATCATGTCCTTCGCGCGATTCGCTCCACGCACCTCGGCGGTAAATTGGCGCACGCTGACTGCGACCGGCGGGATGCTCATCTTGCCGGTCTTCATGCGTCCGACGGCGATGTCTACTGGCGCGCTCGCTACTACGGGACTCATCTTCGAGTTGTTTGGGGTGGTGCTGACCCAGGTCGCTCGCGTGTACATGGGGCGCAGCTTCGGGATCTTGCCGGCGAATCGTGGAATCGTGTCGAAGGGACCGTTTCGATCGGTTCGTCATCCGATTTATTTCGGCTGGCTGATACTTTCGCTCGGTTACGCGATGTCGTTTGCGAGCGAGCGCAATATTTTGCTGATTGCGATGACGCTGCCTTTCATGGTCTGGCGAATCGGCCAGGAGGAAGTGCATCTCAGCGCCGACCCCGAGTATCTGCAGTACATGAAACAAGTGCGGTACCGTTTGTGGCCCGGCGTGCTGTGAGCGGCTATTCCCGCGTCATGATCGACTGATTGTCTCTTCCGCTTTTCAAATTCTTCTTGGACGATCTCCATTCCTGGTCGTGACAACCCGCCGTTCGAATGCGGGCTGTTCGAATTTTGCGCGTCGCTAGCAATCGCGAAACTTGCAGCCAGGCATGGCGTTTGCGCTAATATGACCGCCGTTAACAAAATGAGGTCTCCGCGTCAGTATTTTTCCGAGCGGTATCCGTGGCTGAAGCTCGTCGATTCAGTAGCAGTCGCCGTTGTGCTCGTACTGGTGATCGTCGCCATCTGGCCGCATTCGCGGCTGGTGATCGACCTGGTACTGATTACCGCGATTCCCGGCTTGATCGCCGCGATCGTGTGGGGCCTCACGTACTGGCAAAAAGCACGCGTCCAGGTGGGACGGCTTAAGCTTCGCTACAAGTCGGTGCGGCGAATCGCGGGGATCATCGCGCTCTTCTGCCTGCCATTTCTGTTACTGCAGCAAGCTTCAATTTATTTTCAAGGCCCGAACATCCTGCGCGAAACACCGCCGGAGATCGCGGAGGCATCGGCTCCGTACCCAGACGTCGAAAGGGAGCGCATCCGTCTCGTTTTTGCGATCGCGCATCTCGAAGGCGACAAAGGCCAGCAGCTGGAAGCACGCATCCGAGACGCGTTGTCGAATATCGACCCGAGGTTGCATGTAACACCAGTTATTTTGAATTCGACGGTTGCGGTTTCTGGCCGTCCGCAGGGGCTCGCGCACCTTGATGCGCTCAACTCGGTGACGAACGTGCGGGTGGAGGCGTTGATCTGGGGCGGAGTAGGTGGTGCATCGCCTCGATCGGTTGGTCCGCTCTACGAAACCAAATTCGGATCCGATGCGCAATTTGGCGGAGTGTATCTTCCATCGGACTTCAAACTGCCGGAGTTGCCGCCGGACGAACTATGCAAGGTCATTCGCCTGATCGTAGCAACTCAGAGCGCGGAGTCTATGCGCCAGTGGATGTTCAAATTTGGGGATGCGCTCGAACCGATAATTCGCGAGACTCGCGCGATCACTGACGATCCGCGAAAGGCTGGCGCCTGGACGGCCGACGCACGCGCCCGGGTGAATCTGGCGATCGGTATCGCAAGCACAACCTCAGGAGCTGAACTCAAGTCTGAAGATTCGCTGAATACCGCGATCACTTACCTTCGGCGAGCGCAGGCAGATTGGACGCGAGAACGTAATCCGCTGGAGTGGGCGATGTCGCAACTCAACCTGGCTGAGGCGCTGAGTGAAATCGCAGATCTCAATGTTAAAGTGGCGCCTTTGCGGGAGGCTGCAGCCGCATACAAGGATGCGTTGGCGGTGTACCAGCAGCATTCCGATTCGCTCGATTCAGCGACGGTTCAGCTCCAGCTCGGACGCACGTTCCAGCAAATTTCACATCATGAAGCAGGAACTGACAGTCTGCATCAGGCAGAGGGCTACAGCCGGGGCGCAGCGAAAAGCTTCGACGTCAAGTTCTACCCGATGAGCTGGGCGGCGGCTCAAACACAATTAGGATCTGTGCTTACCGCGCTAGCGGATCGCGAGGATAACCCAGGTGGTTACGATAATGCGATCGAATCCTTTAGAGAGGCGCTAAAAGTTTACACGAAGCAGTCGGATCCGATGCTGTGGGCAGACGCTCAAACTGAACTCGCAGAGGCTCTCGAGTTACGCGGCGGAGCTCACTCGAATGTCGAAGATCTCAAGGAGTCGGTGGCTATCACCAGGCAAACATTGGATGGATTTCCGCGCGAGTGGGATCGGCGTCGCTGGGCGGGTATGCAGGCTGTGCTTGGCAACGAACTGCTGGCTTTGAACGATGTCCAGCCTAACCCGGGTTATCCGGTGGAAGCCGCAAAGGCATTTCGGGCCAGTCTGGAAGAGCAATCACGCGAGCGCGACCAGATCTCGTGGGCGACCTTGAAAGCCGCACTCGGCAATGCGTTGGACGAGATGGGTGAGAGCACCAATGAATCCTGGTGCTTCGAGCAGGCGATTCAGAATTACAACGATGCGCTCGAGGTATTCAGACCCGATCGCGATCCAATCCAGTGGGCACGAGCCAAAAGCGACCTCGCGGACGCGTTGTCAGGACTCGGCATGCGCGGACCAGGAGTCAAATACCTGCAAGAGGCGGTTGATAACTACAATCAGGCGCTGACGGTGTTGACCAAGGACAAGTTACCGGGCGACTGGAAGAAGACACAAAATAATCTTTCAATCGCGCTCGACGCATTGCACCAGCGCGGGTGGAATGGCGGCTGACGCTTCGCTAGCGGACGACGTTCGCCGGGAGTGCGGCATCTTCAGTGGGCTGATCGAGCACCAGTATCTTGTAGGCGAGCGCTGGGCCGGCGAGCGCTGTCGTCGCAAGCGCGACTAGCAGCATGTCGATGCATCCCCGGAACGCGTCGACGACGCCGGGTGGATGATATCCCATGTACCATTCGAACGCCTGCCGGATAATCCAGTAGGGCAGGGCCGTGAGCACGATAACTGCCACGAGCCGCTCAAAGTTTCCCGCCGTTTGCTTCCACGCATCTCGTAAGCCAGCGTACCTACCGATCGCAATCACAGGAAAAAGGAATGCCAGCCTGACGTACGCGATAGCGTAAATGCCAAGTCCCAGCATCGCCGCAGTTTCTCCGAGCAGCGAGATGTGGTTGTCAAAGTTTCGTTGCCCGTAGCGAAGGAGGACGTACGGCATTCCGACGAGAACCAGGAGCGCGGCCATCATCACGCCGTTTGCCAGCAGATAGAACCATTGCGTTCGCGAGTAAGAGAACTGCGGATGCTTCGCGACCGCCCCACGGCCTCTGACCGTGAGCTTAGTCCATGCCACAGAGAACGGCGTGAACAGAACGAAATGCGCAATCGTCATCAGACTGCCGGTCACTCCTCTGGAAACGTCCTCACGGAGCAGGCCAAAGCAGATGAGATCGAGCGCCAGAATAGCCGCAAACGGAATCCAGCCGAATTTCACCAGTTCGGGCAGGAAATTTAACGGCATCAACAGCGATTCCGTAACTATCGAAAACACCGGCAGTTCGACCACCGTGAATCGCCGTTGACTGTTTGTTTGCACGTCCGCCATTCGACGCGAATCTCGATCGGGTTAGACTCTGGCAATCAACTTGCGCCATCGCAAGCAGATGCTGTTCAAGCCAGCGGTGCGCGAGCTACAGCGCCGTCGTTGTCTCGCGTCCCCAGCAGATAGAGACCGCCCGCCAGCGGCGTCGAGAGGAACATCGCGAATGCCAGTCCGCCGATCACGGCGATTGCCAAGGGCTGCTGAACCTTTGCGCCCGCACCGTAGCCGAGCGCGAGCGGCAACAGGCCGGCAGCGGTCGCGAGCGTTGTCATCATGATCGGGCGCAGCCGCACCGTCGCCGCGTCGAACAGCGCCGCGCGCGGCCGCATGCCGGCGCCGACTTCGCGCTCGGCATGATCGAGCAGCAGGATGCCGTTTTTCGCCGTGATGCCCGCGACCATGATGATTCCCATGAACGACGAAATGTTGAGCGTCATGCCGGTCACGTCGAGCGCGATGAAGCTGCCGGCCAGACATGACATCGCGGCAGCCAGGCACGCAATCGCGGGCGCAATCCGCGCGAACTCCCAGACGAGAACAAGGAACATCATAAATGTGCCGGCGACGAGCACCAGCGCCAGCTCGTGAAATGCCTGTTGCTGCTGTGCGTACAGACCGCCGTATTCGAGCGAGACTCCGGCCGGCAACGGCATCCGCGCCAGGCTCTGCTTGACCTCGCCGACAGCGGTGCCGAGGTCGATACCCTCGAGCCGCGCCGTGACGTGCACGACGGGCCGCTGCCGCTCGCGATCGATTTCGTTGGTCGCGCCGAGATAGTTGATCTTCGTAACCGACGAGAGCGGCACGTGCGCACCCGAGCTCGATTTGAGAATCACCTCCGACAAGGTCCCGAGATCCTCGTGGAACGTGTCGGGATAGCGCACGCGCACGCCGACCAGCCGATCGCCCGACAGCACGTGGGTCGCGACCGTCCCTTGAATCGCTGATTCGAGCGCGCCGCGAATATCGTCGGCGCTCAATCCGTAGTGCGCGGCCGAAGTGTTATCGACGACGACCGCCTGCTCGGGGATGCTCTCGACGATTCCATCGAAGACGTCCACCACGCCGTGAATCGGGCGCATCCGATTCGCCACCTGTCGCGCCGTCGCTTCGATCGATTTCTGATCGGGGCCGAAAACCTTGACCTCAATCGGCTCCGGCACGCCCGAGAGATCGCCGATCAGGTCCTGCAATACCTGCGAGAACTCGACCGACACGCCCGGCACAGTATTCAAAATGCGATCGCGGATAGAATCGATGACGGTGTCGATGTCGCGCGTGCGATCGTGTTTGAGCCGCACCGACATGTCGCCGCGATTCGATTCGGTCAGAAAGAATCCGAGCTGCGTGCCTGTGCGACGGCTGAACGCGACGACTTCCGGCGTCGATTTCAGGATCGATTGAATCGAGTCGAGCAGCGCCGTCGTGTCGGCCATCGTGCTCTGCGGTGGCGTGATGTAGTCGAGCACGAACGCGCCTTCGTCGAGCGGCGGCAGATAGTCAGTGCCGATATTGTTGTAAAGGAAGTACGCGATGCACAGTGAAACAATCGCGCCGGGAATCGCCAGCGCGGGAAAACGGACGACGGGACGAATAGTCGTCAGGAACGCCGCCTGAACGCCGCGATAGATTCGTCCCGCTTCGCGCGCACGCCCGCGCAATCGCGAGATCGCCAGTTCCATCGCAGGCGTGAAGTAGATTGCTAGGATCAGCGAAATCGCCAATCCGCCGCCGAGCGTCGCGGCCAGCGATCGGAAGAAAACGCCGGTCACGCCCGAGGTAAATACCAGCGGCGCGAATACGACAATCACCGTCATCGTCGAAGCGAGCAGCGGACGCCGCAGACTCTTGAGCGCCTCGTCCACGGCAGTCGCCGCGGACTGGCCGGCCGCACGCTCGCGATGAATCGCTTCGATCATCACGATCGCATCGTCGATAAAAAGCCCGATTCCCGCCGCCAGCCCGCCCAGCGTCATCATGTTGAAGGTCAGCCCCGCGACCTTCATAACGACGAATGTGATCGCGACCGTGCACGGCACCACGACCGCCGCGACCAGGGCGCTCAGCGGGCTCATCGTGAATGCGAGCACTACCAGTACCGCCAGTGCGAGGCCGAGCACGATGGCGTCGCGCACGCTGCTGAGCGATTCGGCTACCAGGTCCGACTGATCGTACGAAATCGAGAACTGCACGTCCGGATAGCGCTGGCGAAACTTATCGAGGATTTGCCGCGCCTCGGCCGCGATCTGCTCGGTACCGCCGCTCGGCCGCCGCGAGATTCCTACTAACACCGCAGCGCCGTTCTCCGACGCGGCGCGAATGTAGTCTTCCTGGATTCCCAGTTCGACCGAGCCGATGTCGCTCACGCGAATTGGCTGGCCGCCGGTCACGCCGATCGGCACGGCGGCGATCTGATCGGCCTGATGCAGATCGGTCGTCACCACCGTCAGCAGCATCCGATGCGATTCGTTCATGCGTCCCGCCGACGCGATAATGTTGTTCTTCGTGAGCCCCGCGACGACGTCGCTCGGCGACATCTCATGCTGCAGCATCCGCGCCGGATCGAGCCGCACGACGAACTCGCGATTCTTGCCGCCGATTACGCCGACCCGGTAAGTCCCGTCGATTCGATGCAGGCTCGGAAGCAAATCGTAGTTCACGATGTCGGTCAGTTCGGGCAGGCTGCGAACCTTCGAGCTCAGACTAAGTTCGACGATCGGAAACGTTCCGGTCGTCAGCAGCACCGCATCGACCGACGTGTCGCTCGGCAACTGCGAGCGCGTATGCGCGATTGCCGCGTTCAGCAGCTGGAAGCTGACTTGCGGGTCCGCGTCCTCGCCAAACGTGACATCCACCTCCGTGCTGCCGCGCGTCGTCGTCGATCGAACCAGCGACACTCCGGGCACGGTGTACACGTCTTCCTCGAGCGGGCGCGTTACCGACGCCAGCATCTGGTCCGCGGGCAGATCGCCGCTGTCGGCGAGAATCGTCGCGCGGCGGAACGTCATCTCGGGAAATACCGCGCTCGGAATCGTGCGCGCCAGTATGACGCCGAGAACGCTCGCCGCCAGCACCGACAGCACTGCGAGGGTCGAACTGCGCCGCGTCATTGATTTCCCTGCGCCACGCGCACGCCAAGGCCGTCGGACAGGGCGTAGCCGCCCGAAGTGATGACCAGGTCGCCGACCTTGATACCGTCGGTCACTTGAACGCGATCGCGATCGCGCAATCCCACCTTGACGTTCGTGCGATGCGCCTTGCCGTCGGCGCCGACTACAAACACGTGGTATTGATCGGCGCCCTGATCCTGAAACAGCGCCGCAGCGGGAACCACGATCGCATCCGGCACATTCGCCGTCTCGATCCGCACCTCAACCGGCGCGCCCGCTTCGGCGATTCGCTCGGTGCCGGTGAAATTCGTCCGCACCGACGAAGTGCCGCTGGCCGTATCGAAGTTCGGCAGAATAGCGTCGATGCGCGCGGGAAACTCCACGCCCGGGCGAAACGGCGTCGTCACCGTCGCGGCCATTCCGGGCCTGACCAGCGATAGCTGGCTCATCGGCACGGAAGTATCGACATAGAGACTCGCCGGATCGATCAGATCGACCAGCGTGTCGAGGTCGGCAACCATCTCGCCGCTGGTGACCGGCGGCTGCGCGACGATGCCGGCGTCCGGCGCGATGACCGGTATTCCACCGCTGCGGCTGCGATCGTAACGCCCGACCGACGCGCTCAGGCTCGGCGCGTCGGCCGGATCGATCTTGCGCGCGACCGCAAGGCCGGCTTCCGCCGCCTCGATCTCACGATTGACTACATGCGCGACGACTTGTCCCTTGCGCACCGAGTCGCCGGTCGTGAGTTTCATGCCGACTACGCGCCCCGCAGTCGGCGCACGAATTATCACGTGATGCGTCGCGACCGTCTTGCCGAGCAGATGGATCTCGCTCGACATCGGATGCACTTCCGCGCGCGCCGCGCTCACCAGCAAGACCGGATTGACCGGCGCCGAGTCTTCTTCGGCAGCTTTCTTTTCGCCGCCGCATCCCGCGAGCAACGCTGTCGCCATCACGAGCGCGAAAATCGCGACCGCGCGACGGTCCGCACCGGTGCGCTGCTTCATTGGATTCGGCCGAAGAGCAGGTTGGTCTCCGCCACCGCCTCGCGCGCGTTGAATTCATCGTCGGGCCGCTGGAGC
>Ga0210391_10000858_pt1 | contig 29702 bp, 25 predicted proteins | sample IncBWC12OmetaG_FD_160573 | JGI IMG/M metagenome (GOLD analysis project Ga0210391, IMG submission 160573) | Forest soil microbial communities from Barre Woods Harvard Forest LTER site, Petersham, Massachusetts, United States - Inc-BW-C-12-O ... | reverse complement strand
ATGGGTCGTGTTCGAGCTGCCGGGTTTCGCCAACGCGACCTCCGGGACGCAGCAGGACAGCATCGACGCCCTGCGCAAGGCGACCGAGACTTCGTATTTCAAGGGTCCGGATACCGTCTGGGTGAAACTGGTAATCCCGACCGCCCCAAAGGGCATTGGCAGGGATCAGTTTGGCCCGTTGGATACTCAAGCCAACATCACGGTAAGCCGATAAATAGCTTTTTCGCGAACCGAACAATGCCCTTTGCGCAAGCCGGGGCGCATGCCTACCTGTTCGGCGCCGCGCTGCACGGCTGCACGTGCCGAACAGGGTCTCGCTGACTTTTCGCAATCGCACATTGAAAGGCACGGTCATCAAGCATTGATTGCCCAAATATGGCTATTGCGCAAATCATGACGCCCCATGACGGCGCATATGTGGCGCTAGCCGAAGCGCTTGATGCACCGCTTCTGACATCTGATGCAAGACCGGCCCACGCCCATGGCCATGGCCATGGCCATCGAGCGAGGATCGACCCGATCGCCGAACAAAGATCCGGAGCTGTTGGATGCGAACGCGCTTACGGTTAGCCGAGCGCAGGCCCGCGCAAGTAATTGATTTCTGGCGCCCCCGGCCGGAGTTGAACCGACGACCTACCGCTTAGGAGGCGGTCGCTCTATCCACTGAGCTACGGGGGCGTAGCGCTGCAGTTTACCTGATGTCGGCGGCCATTCTAAGGTTCGAATCCTTCATCCCCGGACAGCCGCACTGGGCCCTTCAGGGCGTGGACCTGGAGCTCCTGAGCGATGGGGTCCTGGAAGCTGAAGAATAATCCTCCGGGCTGACAGTGAAGATAAAAGTCATCCTGAGGGCGCTCGCAGCGCGGGCAATGGTTGGCAAAGCAGCTTTCGGCGCCCCGGCCGCGCAGGGGATGATATTTCGGCCACCGGGCCAGTTGCAGCCGCAGCGCCTCATCGATCCGAGTCACATTGGACACGCTGAAATCGATTGTCGGCTCACCGTCCACAAGGCCCGTCTGGCAGTAGAGACAGATCACCTCAACATCTGCCAGGCAGTTCCAGCATTTGACCCGGCCGCTCACCACCACCGCCTCATCGCTCAGGATCCGGTACTCGTCGCTGCGCTGAGCGATCATAGGCTGAAGCCATCATGACCCAGTTCCCGACGCAGGCTATCCCTTTGCCGATGGGTCTCGGGGTTCTGCTCAGAAAGAACTCCGGCGCGGTATGCGGCCCAGTTCGCAGCCGACTGACGGGCCAGTGCATTGGAGTCCTTGGCAAGGCTTGCCTGCCGAGCCGCCTGCCGCTGATTGAACTGCGCGCGAACCCTATCGCCTACAATGCTGCGTTCACCGCGCTTTTCGATTTCCCAGGCGATGCGCGGCAACCATGGTCGCGCCTCCCGCTGCACTTGTGCCGCCTCGGGCCGCCGATGAAATACGCGCGCCTCTATCCCGGCCTGCAGCAGGTGCTCATTGGTCATCTCGGCCCAAAGCTCGCGAACCTGGACAAGCTCCTCCATGGCCCGCGGCAACCCCAGCTCGAAGCGTTGCGTCCCGTTGAGTTCTGCAATGGTCTTGGCTCCGAAGCCCTGCGGGGTCACTTCCCGGGTGGTCGTGAGCAGGTGAGCATGGAAATTGCGGGGGTCCGTGCGGGGCTGATGAAGCGCGAGATCCACGACGTTGCGATAGTGATTGGAAATCTCCTGGGCAAAGCTGCGGGCCAGAACGGTACGCTGCGTTGCATTCATCTCATGTGGCAGAGCCAAGACATATTCGCGGGCGACTCGTGCATTGGCCCGTGGCTCGGAGCGCTCGACGGCGTTCCACAGCTGGCTGCGATCCTTTGCCCAGTCAGGTCGTGCTCCGGCGTTGTCCAGATGCGATGGCAGCAGAATTTCCTTGTATTCGACGTCGCGGCGGTGCGAGTGATCATAGATGCGGCCCGATCGCTCGTCGCGAATCCGCTCTCCGGATCGATAGGCCGCGGCATTGGTGGACACACTGCCGCCGGTGCCGGCGCTGCGGCCGAAGGATTTAACTCCCAGGTAGTAGATTGCCATGTGCCAATCGCGTCCGATCCGCCTGCCGCTCAGCGCGCGATCCGCACTCGATGCCAGATCGGGGAGGAGGCGAGCTTCAGGTAGCCGCACAGATCGGGCAGCTGTTCGATCTGGGCCGCGAGCACCGCCGGCTCCACGACGCGCTGATCATTGATCTGCATCGACCGGCGCGAACCGCCGGAAAGGAGCGACCCGGGATTGTCGCGACCCCGGGAATGCTGTCGTCGGATCACTTCGCGATCGCCGATCAACCGCGATGCGAACTGGGAAGTCCCGCCGTTTTCACTACCGGAGCAGCGGAAAATCAAAGTGTTACCGCAGTTTTCAATGATCGCCTGTCCGACGCCTGTTCCATAGGCGGCAGAAACCTGAGAAACGGATTGCAGCCCAAGGACACAGCGACCGCCGAATTTTCGCAGCCGCGTCAGTGCGTCCTTGAGCCCGTCGATCGCGCCCAGCGCATCCAGTTCATCCACGATCAGCCACAGGCGTTGGTCGACCCCCTCCTCCTGGCTCAGCGCCTCATAGATCACCAGCCCCAGCCAGGTCGCGATCAGACTACGCAATGCGGCAATCTGTCGCCCCGAGTAGGGTATGAACAGTGCCCCACCTCCCTGCCGCACCCAGTGGCGCACCGAAAACGCTGGTCCTGCCGGCCATCGCATGAATTCCAGAGGACGCATTGCCGCCACAGCGATGGCGCGAAGCGAGCCGAACATGCGGTCGTTTTGCGGATCCAGGAAGGGCTGTGCTGGCGTGCCGGCGAGCAGGAGCCGCAGCTCATCCGCATCGGCGACGGCGATGAGTCGCCACAGTTCGCGGCTGTCGCAACCCGGAATGAAACGGCAGCGCTCCAGAACCGCGGCCACGAATGCCCGCGCATAACCGCGCCATTCCCCGGCCGCTGCATCCGCGCTGCCGGCAATCAGGGCGCTCGCCAGATGTTCCGGATCAGCTGGGTCCTCCAGTTCAGTGAGCGGTTCCCAGCGCGCCGACTGCGCCAGGAAGGGATTGAGCACCCGGTCTGCGCGCCAGGGGTCGAAGAATCTGGCGCAGTAGCCACCGTCCGGGTCGGCGATGACCGCCCGGTCGCCCCGCTGGAGAGCGGCGGCCAGCAACTCGCGGATGACGGTTGACTTGCCGGTCCCGGTGGTCCCGATCATCTTGAAGTGTTTGGTCTCATCCCAATGCGTGAGCGGCCTTCCCGCCAGGGTAAGTGTGTTGCCCGAACGGGTCTTGCAGCGCCAATACAGCCGCCGCAGCGGACCCGGGTCGGAGACCTGCGCCCCACGAACCGCGCAATCGCGCCGACCGAAGCGCCAAGCCGGCGACGGGGCCACCTCAATACCCCATGACGATCATGTAGTCCGAACTTTCACCGTAGACAGGTGACCTGCGGTCGATGCGTACGCACAGGCGACTTGCCGCGCCACAATGTTTGATATCCATGCGGCCGCCCTCGCGGTAGAGTTGTGCCGTCCGGACCGACAGCTGTTCCAGAGTCTGCCGCGCCTGCTGCACCTGCCCGGGGGATGGCATCAGCATCCAGCTGAGGACCGTGGGAATGAGCGCGCAGGCCCCCACGATGCCGAAAGACCAGCGCGCGAAGCGGATACCCGTAGCCCGATGCAGCTGGGACAGTTTCTGTGCGGCGCGCAATCCTGCCGCGTCCATGAATGCGCGCTGCACGGCTTCCCCCACAGTCGAATCGAAATCCCGGGCCCTGGAATCCAGATTCGCCAGCATGCCGTGGATTTCTGATTGTCGAGCATGCATGGTCTCCAGCATCTGTCTCACCGATGTCGTCGCATCCGGCATGGCGTCACGGTCGCACGCCTGGGCGCGGCAGGCACTGCGCATATCCGTCGCGTTTGTTCAGCAATGGGCGGCTTTGGCCGAACGTGCCGGGCCGTACCAGATCTCCTTGATGTAACGGGCGTGACCCTGGACGGCGAACTGGATCACCACGTCCACCAGTGTTCCCAGCAGCTGACGGATGTCCTCGCGTGACATTTCCCGCCCCGCTTCGTTCTGCTTCACGAGCAGCACCAGCTGTTCGAAGGCCAGATCAGCCGAGGCTGCGTGCAGACTGGTGATGGAGCCCGGGTGCCCCGAGTTCACGTTGCGCAGGTAGTCGAAGGCTTCCTCGGCGCGCAGTTCCGCAAGCAGTATGCGGTCGGGTTTCATGCGCAGACACGCCTCCAGCAACTGTTTGGGGGTGACGCGGCTGCGCCCCTGGCCGCCCTTGCTGTAGAACAGACGCACATGGTTCGGGTGGCGGTCCAGCGCCAGTTCCTGAGCGTCTTCAATACTGATCAGGCGTTCCTGTGGCGGAATCTCCCGGATCAGGGCCTTGGTCCAGGTCGTCTTGCCCGACCCGGTGGGCCCGGATACCAGGATATTGCGCCGGCTGACGACCGCCAGACGCATGAAGCTGACATAGTCCCGTTTTGCCAGCAGCGCCACCAGCTGTTGTTCCAGCGGATCAACGACGGCGGCGCTATGGCGCGTGCCGGCGAATATCCCCTGTTGCGCCAGTTCATCCAGCGACCAGGACCGCGGTGCCGGCTTGCGAATGGTGATGGAGACGGTGCGCGCGGGCGTCGCAGGGGGCATGACCAGCTGGATCCTCTCCCCGCCCGGTAATGAGGCTGACAGCAAAGGGGACTGCTCATCGATACGCTGCTGGGTGGCATTGGCCACGAGCTTGCACAGCCGCAGACACCAGTCGAAGCCGGCGAAGGACAACGGCACTTGCTGCCAGCCACGGTTGGATTCAATGAAGGCCTCGCCCGGCCGGTTGATGCACAGCTCCGTCACCCCTTCGGCAGCCAGAATGGGCTCAAGGTCCCGCAAAGTCAGTGCGAGTGCGGATCGCTCCAACTGCACCGCAGCCGCTTCACTGCTGATGGGGGCTTACCGAGTCGCGCAACTGGTATACCTGCCGGAAATCCAGGTCGCGTGCGACCAGGATCTGAATGCGATCTCCCTGGTGCTTGGTGATGGTCGGAACCAGACCAATGGAACCCTTCAGTGCTTCGGTGGCGACGTTCTGTGAAGTTGAGGTGTCATAGATCACGGTCGCGGAGTGCTGGGCCGCCTGCGCCGCGGCATCCACCATGGAGATCAGGATGGCGGCGCCGAAGCGCTGCCAGAAATGCCGATCCACTTCGCCGTCCAGCCCGGAGCGGCCCAGAGCATCGGTGCCGGGCGACGCCAGCGGTACCATCACACCAGTTGGGGTCCGCGCCTCGGTCCACAGCACAAACAGTCGCGCAGCCCCCTGCTGTACCTGGCCGCGAGTCTCGCCGACCAGTTTGGTACCACGCTCCAGCAGCACGACCTTGCCGTCGACACTGAAAGTGTCGGTTGCCGTAATGCAGGTCGTCATTCCCGGCAGCGAAGAATCAATGGCGGTCTCCAATGTGCAATCGATGAAGGCCCCCTTGGCCAGCAGCAGACGCTGCGTGGGCAGCTCGGTGGCCCTGGTTGCCGGCATCGCGGTCGGGGTCAGAAGTCCCGCGAGCGGCCCGGAATCTGCCGCGCCGGGACTGTCATGGAATTCCGCAAGCGACTGGGTGGAGGCGCCGGCGAATGCCGGACCGGCCAGGCGCCGATCAGCCACCGGGTTCTGGGACGGGGCCGACGACGCCTGTTGGGCGGCAGCGGACGGCATGAGGGGCGCTGCGGCCGGCATCAGGTCGGCCTGAAGCGGCGCTGATGCCAGGGCCGGCGGTGCGGCAGCCGGTGCCGCGGCAGCCAGTGGATCGCGAATCAGGTCCAGGGGCGGCAGGGAGCTATCAGCCATGACGCCCGCCGCCGCGCTCGGCCGCTTGGCGCCCGTGGCGCTGCGATGATGCAGAACTCCTGTGTAGTACCACAGGAGCAATCCCACGCCGAGCCCTCCACACAGCAGCATGGCCAGCGCACTGCTCAGTCGTGATTGAATTGAGCGGGCACGCGCCATGGAGGCGACCCCACGTTCACCCAGCAGTTCTTCGCCGGCACTCTGGCGCGGCGCCTGCCTCTCCATCATGGCGCCTGCCTGGAGGTGCGCTGCACCTCCGGTGCGATGGTCCCGGATGGCAAACGTTCCCCGGTGCCGGAAAAGCCCTTATTGACGATACAGCCGGTCAAGGTACCGCGGCGCAGAATCAGACGTCGCGCAACTCGATGGACGATCACCTCGCCTGACTCGATGCTGAAGTTGAGCAGCGATTCGCTGCCATCGTCGTTGCGCACGAAGATGGCCGGCTGTTCGGCGCGCTGCCCGAACAGCAGATGGGTCTGCACGCCGTCGTCCCAGGCAGCCGCGGGACGCAGCAGCTCGGTCCCGCAGAACCAGTAATCGGTGTTGTGCGAGCGGCTCTCGGGCGCCTGTTCCAGGTGCTGCTCGAGATTGCGTTGCGCCTGGGTCGCGGCCTCAGCGGCGGCAATACTGTGGGGATAGCGGAAGCGCACGACGTACATCGTGGCCGGCGACGATCCGGTTGCCGCTGCCGGTACCGCATAGTCAAACTGGTACTGTCGTTTGGAGGTCAACACCGTGAGATTGGTGGCTACGCCCAATGCCCTGGGCTTGAGGAACAAATGGCTGCCCTGCGCGACAAACGTCAGTCCTTCGATGTCACCGGCCGCCAGGCCCACGAAGGACTCCTCGGGATCAAACTGGATATCGATCTGGTAGCCGACCCTGCCATGCAGCACGTAGACCTGGCCCGGATCATAGTCAGCCACACGGATACGCGAATCCAAACCGGCCGCGGCGGGAACGACCTCGGCGGCAACCGAGCCCGAACCGCCCCATGCCAGCCACAGGCTCCAGGCCAAGGACAGCGCACACCGGCAACGTGAGTTCATTGACCCGCCTCCTGCTCGGTGTGGAAATCCACGATCCTGAATCCCAACGGATTGAGGCTGCGCTGGCGGGCGTCATGAGCCGGCTGCGCATAGTCGAAGCGGATCGAGGCGATCCAGTGGCTGAGCTGCTCGGCCCCCTCCCCGGCGGGCTGCACGCGTCTGACGTAGCGAACCTGCGCCAGACCCGGGTCGTGATCCGCTTCCTTCAGAAACGTCACCGAGGTGACACGCGCCTGAACCGTCGTTCCATCCTTGTACAGGTTCAGCGGCGATTCCGGATTACTGCGCTTCCACTGGGCATACCAGAGCTGATTGCGCTGCGCCGAGTGAAAGGCTCCGCACTCGGTGTAGTCGCTTTCCGCCATCGCGAAGTTGAAGCGCTGGCACACGCTCACGTAACGGCTAAGCAGGTATCGTGTCACGAGCTGTGATGGCAGCGCCCGGCCATCAAACTGTGGCACCACGTCGACGATTCCGGTCGAGTTGTCCACACGGATGACATACGGCTCGACTCGCTTCAGAGGCATCAGCACCACCAGCGCCGCGGCCACACCCAGCGCGCAGCTCCATCCCGCTGCGGCCACCCAGCGCCAGATGCGCGCGGCCTCGCGCCATTGCCGGATCCGATCCGCCTCCCAGGAAGCGCTCTCCTGCCAGTAAGCGGCAAGGTCAGCTGCGGCATTCATGGTTGCGGGCGGTCAAGGTTCGCAGGATTGATGGGTCGCAGATTCGATTCGCACTGGACCTTGGGTGCGGCCGAGGCGGTACAGCCGGCGCTGGCGGCCAGGACCAGCAGGACGGTAACGAGTAGGGCAATACGCCAGTAGCTGAACACGTGAGTCCCCCGTCATTGAATGAAGCGGCTGGGTAGAGTGCGTACGAAACCCCCGACGCCGCGGCTCCAGAATCCCATGGTGTTCAAGGCGCTGCCGCCGGCGAGACCCGCGGCAATGGGCATGATCTGCCGCAGCATCAGGAGGACAATGACGGCCGCCAGCAGCATGTCCAGAGCATCAACCGTCGCCAGTGCCGAACCGCGGGCCGCGGTCTGCGTGGCGTAACTTTGGATCAGGCTCAGCAGCAGCGCGCCCAGCAACACCGTCAACACGGTGATGAATCCGTAGTTGGCAAGCTGCATCAGCCACGCATCAAACAGCCGCCGGGTACCCTCGAACAGCCGGAAAATGATGAACAGCGGACCCAGTGCGAGCAGTACCGCCAGCGCGATTTTCGATAGCGCGATGAGAAACATGGCGTAACAGCACACCAGGCCCATCACGATCCACACCAGTACCCCGGCAATGTAGAACCCGACTCCGTTGCTGAGGATCCCGCCGCGACTCCACAACTCACCGGCGACCGTTCCGGCCGCCTGCCAGACCGCATCCAGGGTACTCACAGGTGAGGCAGCGCCGGTCACTGCGGCGGCCAGCTGCGCCGGCGCGTTATAGAAGGTATCGACGATGACCGCGTTGTACAGCCACAGTTGCAACGCGCCTCCCAGCACGACTACCAGCAGTACGATCCTGCGCAGTCCGGTCATGAAAGGTTCTTCGATTTTCCCGGTCAGCTGCAGATAGCCCCAGAACATCACGTACACGGATCCTAGCGTCACCAGGGCCGGCTCCAAGGCCGCCGATAAAAGCGCCGTATTGTTGCCGATATAGCCGGCCAGTTGTGCATCCAGCCAGGAGGAGAAGGTCGCGAAAAAACCCATGGCGCGCTCCCTTGCTGAACGAAGCTACGGTGTCGGTTCGAAACGCGAGGCGAACTGGCCGTGTCCGGCGATCACCGTTTCCCGATCCTGTTGCTCATTCGCCCATTGCTGGGCCTGCAGCGCCTGGTACAGCGACTGCAGCTTGGTCTGCTCGTTCTGCAGCATTCCCGCTTCGGCGCCGATCCGGGCCTGCAGATCCAGCGCCGCCTTCTGATCCGACGCGCCACCGATGGCGCTGATCAGCTGCTGCAGGGAGTCGAAGCGCGCGCTCGAATTGCTGAGCGCCGTGCTGGTGATTCCTTGCAGCAGGGCAATCGTGGAACGCCAGGCGGATATGCGCGCCTGCTGACTCGCCGGCAGGGACCCCAGCTGCTGCGGTGTCAGAATCGCATTGACCAGTACCGCTGACTGAATCGCCGTGGACAAACCGGAATAGCTCGAGTTCACCTGCGATACCGCGGCGGTGAGATCCGACATATTGGTGGGCAGATAGTTGCGCACTGTCCCCGACAGCAGGTTCTGCATGCCCCGAGTGCCGGTGATGGCCTGGAATTCCTGTTGCGCCTGCGTCAGCTGGTTGCGGGCGGTGGTGAGCGTCTGATCCAGTGTCTGGACCTGTTGCATCAGCTGAACGATGGCGGAGACGTCGATGACCGCAAATTGCGCCCGCGCGGCGGGTGCGACGCCCAACAGCAAGACCGTCACCAGACCGAACAGATGTGTGCGGAAAATCTTCATCGAAGTACTCCTTCTGGTCATGCATTGGGGGAAGTGGCTTCGGCCATGAAAAGCGGCAACCAATACTGAGGATCATCTCCCACCCTATCGATGAGCGTGTGCAGCCGCTCGACCGAACGCGCCCGGCCGGAGATCACCGCAAGCTCGCCCTCCAGACCCTTCAGGTCCAGCTGGCACACGACACTTTGATTGCCCTGGCGCACCAGGAACTGCCGCGACCCTACAGTCAACTGTTCCTTGATGAGCCGGAACTCGCGCTCGGAAAGTCCGAGCCCCTCGACATAGTCCGCCCGCGAGCCTTCAGGATTGGGAAAAAATACCTTGGTCGGAGTCTGCTCGATGAGAGTGCGGCTGATGGAGGCGGCGAGCACATCGCTGACACTCTGCGTGGCCAGACACATGGCACCATTGAGCTTGCGCCAGGTTCTGGGTCCATCGGTGGCGAAGCCCTCAAAGGCCCGATCCGCCAGCAATCTCCAGAACTCATCCATCCAGCACACCAGGCGTCGGCCGTCGAGCATGCGGCGCACCAGATGGAAGAGGTACAACGTCAAAGGAGCACGGATCGCCTCCTGGTCCAGAAAGTCGGTGACATCAAAACCCACCAGTGGCGAGCCGCACAGAAACGGGGCGACGCGATCCTCGGGGTTGTCGAACACCCAGGCCAAATCTCCGCCAGTACTGCGGCACCAGCGCGACAGTCGCGCATGGACCCCGTCCGGATCGGTTGGATCCAGAAATTCCACCAGCCGCGACAGACAACGTGCGGGGGCCTCCAGCGCCAGTGTTCCCTTCAACGCCTGCTCCAGGTCTGCTTCCTCGCGCACCATCAGCACCCGTCCGGAAGCCGGTCGCGCCAGCACGCGCAGCCACGCTTTCAGGAACGCCTCATTGTCGGGGTGCTGCGGCAGCTGCAGGGGGTTGCAACCGGTCGCCACGCCATTGCGCAAAGGTAGATACCGTCCGCCCAGGGCAAGCACCAGTATCTCCAGGCCCTGGTCCTTGTCGAACACGATCTGGGTCGCCCCCTGACGGGCCAGCATGGTCAGCAGAAAGCCGATCAATACGGTCTTGCCCGATCCAGTCGGACCACAGATCAGCGTGTGGCCGGTGTCCTTGCGACTGCCGCCATCAGGATCCCTGGGATCACTGGCATGCAATGAAAAGTGATAGGCCGATCCGGCGCTGGTCACGAACAGCGCCAAGGCATCGCCCCAATGGTTGCCGGTCGCCCTGCCCGCCGGATGGTTGTGGAACGGCGACATGGCGCAGAAATTCCGTGAGGTAATCGGCGCCTTGCGGGTGCGCATGCTGAAATGTCCGGGTAGCTGCGCCCAATAGGCGGCTTCCAGTCCCAGGTCCTCGCGCGCAACCACCATGCCCGAATCGGCGAGCAGGCTGCGGGCCAGCGCGACGTGGTCATTCAGGATGCGAAAGCGCTGCTGCAGCGCGTCCTGCGTCCAATCCTCGGTCGCCTCGGCCAGTACCTGCAGCGTCAAATGGTGATCCCCCATCACGAACTGACTGCTGGTGAGGGCATCCAGCGCCAACTTCAGCTCCTGTGCCTGGGTGACCGAGAAGTCCCCGGCATTGACCATGCGGTTGTACTGACGCTGCAACAGACCCTGCGCCGCAGGCTTGGACAAGAAGGCAAAGGACTGGGTGAGAACAAAGGCAAAGGGTGCCGACAGCAGCCGGTCGTACATGCCCACCACCGTGGGCGTGGGGTACTCCTTCACGCCCAGCACCGCGGCAACGCGCGTGCCGGCGGGCTGGCGATACTCTATGCATTCGTTGCCGATGAAACAGCGGGCGGTTGCCAGTACCTGCGCCAGCGGCGCCCTGGGCAATGGCACCCGCTGGCGCTCCCCATCCAGCAGCTGCGCCAGGAATTCCAGCACCCGTGAGTAGACATGTGATCCGCTGCGATACAGACCGAGGCGCTCCGGATCGCACTCCTGAAGCGTTGCGGCCACGGTTCTTGCGAGCTTATCGCAAGCATCCACGGCCTCGGCAACGCCGGTGCCGCTGCGACCCGAACCGGCCAGGAGTCGCGCCAGCAGGCCGGGCGCTGCTCCAACCACCGGTCGATAGATCACGGTCAGATACAATTCGTTGAGCATCAGCCTCTCACGCGACAGCCGTTCGCGGTACCGGGAATTCAGACTGCCGGCGAACCCCGGTTCGGCGGGCACGGCCATGATCAGCTCGCGGTGGCGAACCACATGCGTCCACAGCGCGACATGCGGACTGGCCAGATTGCGCCACAGCACGTTGAGCCGTTCATGCCAGTTGTTCAGTCGCGCGTCATCGGCGGTTTCAAAGCCCAGGCCGCCGAGGCGGAACACCTGCGCGTAATCGCCGGCGCGCGTGCTGATGATGTTTTCCGAAACGTGGGACAGGTAAGGCACGTGGCTCGAGGTATGCCATTCGCGCCTGATCCGTGCCGCGCTGCTCAGTGCCATTCAGGCGCACTCCGCCCGGGATGCAACCACCGTATAGGGTGTCGGCACCTCGCGGTGCCGGTTGCCGAGCGACACGGACAAGGGACAATAACTGGACGCCTTCCAGTACCGGCCATTGCCGAGCAAGGTCGGCAGACGTGTGCGCGCCCACAGCAGCAGCAGATCGAAGAATCGCGCATCATGGGCGCACAGCAAGGCACATACGCCGTGGATTGGCACCGCCAGCAGCAGTGCCAGAAGATTGCGGCTGGCCAGGAACAGTTCGAGCGTGAACACCAGATTGAAAATCTGCGCCGCGTAGGTCACACCCCAGCGCATGGGTGGGCGGGTCGCACCCACAAACAGCGTGTCTGTGCAAAAGCCGCTGGCAGCTCGGGTCATGGCGGCTCTCAGACGCCGAACAGCGAGCGCACCCAGGTAACGATCTGAGGCGCACCGAACACAATGGCGATACCAAGAATCGCGCATAGGCACCACGCCCACGAAATTCTGTTTGCCATCGCCATGCCCCCAAGAATCATTACCAGAATTATTGCTATCGGCGTCATCCACGCCAGGATATTGGTCTGCAGCGCGGTGGCGCCGGTCAGGAAGGGTGACTGTGCCTCCTGGGCGAAGGCCAGTGTCGGGAGTGCCAGGAGCGCAACCAGTCCCATGGTGTGCGCGAAAATCGATCGGGGGCGTGCGGTCGAGATCATGATCGGCGGACTCCGTGACAGGGTGCGAGCAATGTCACCAGAGCCGCGGATCGCGGAACAGCGCACTAACCGCTGTGAACGGCCAGATATTCGCTACAGCGCGCCGACAAACCTCAGCAGCTGCTCGCGCTGTGCGCGCGGAAGATTCTCAAATCGCTCGCGCACCCCAGCCGCCTCCCCGTCATGCCACAATATGGCCTCCTCAATGGAGCGCGCGCGGCCGTCATGCAGAAAGGTCGGCTTGCTCTCGCGACTGAAGCGATAGCCCATGCCCCACAGCGGCGCCGTCCGAAACCGCGTGGCATGCACAATCCCGGTCGTGTCGTGATCGTCAAGCCCGGTCCCCAGGTCATGCACCGATAGATCGGTGTACGGTTGTATCCGTTCCGGCAGCGGCTTCCCATCTGGGGTGAGCAACGCGACCGGCTGCTCGGGTTGATGGCAGATTGAACAGCCCGTCGCTGTGAACAGCTGCAAACCCGCGGCCTGTTGCGCTGGCGTTGCGGGCATTGGGTTTGCCGGCACCGCCAGCCATTTCTCGAAGGTCAAGAGCGCGCTGAGCAACTCATCCGACATCTCCGGGGTCTCAGGATGCCGCTGCGTCAGACATTCGGTTTGCGCATCGGTGCAGTCATCGATGGGCCGATCGGCACTGGTGATGCCCATTTCGCGCGCCAGGGCACGGGTAGTTTGATCGCGGATATTCAGTGCCGCTGCCTGCCAGCCGAAGCGGCCAGCGCCCGGGCCCGCCGCCTTGGCCGGAACCGCCTCCAGCAGACCCACGCCAAACAGTGCCGGAGCCAGACGCGGTTTGATCAGGATGTTGCGCGCCAAGGGTCCGTAGTTCAGCTGCGTCAGTTCGTACGTCGGCTGGCGAAGCGTCCACAGCGTGCCATCGGGGTAGGTGCGCTGAAGGACACGGTAGTGAATCAGCACCTGTCCCTCGGGCATGAAGCCCACAACGGCACCGGGACTGAAGATGCGGCCGTACACCGGATCGCCCGGCGGATCGGCCGCAGCGGCATTGGCCTGCGCGCCCGCGGACAGGACCTGCAGCTGCACCACCAGGGCGTTGGGCGCGGGACCTTCATAGTCCGGTCCACGGCCATGCGCGCCCTCGTTATGGCACTCATCACAGGAAGGGGCGTTGAAGATCGGCCCCAGGCCGGCGCGGCGCCCGGCAGCGGAGGTGCCCACCGCCAGGAAATCTGTGTTGAATACCGCGTGACCCAATGCGTACTCATCCGCTGCCGTTCCCGATAAGGGCAGATACGGCGGGGGGTCACGGTGATTCACATAGGCCATCGAACCTATCGGAGCAGCATCCAACGCTGCAGCCGCAACAGCGATCAGGCCGCACAAAAGCGCGGCTGGCAAGCGTGCGCTCAGCGCGGCCACGGCTTTACTGGGATACCGCGGTCACCGTGACCTGCACGCTGGCACTGTTGGCATTGGCAAACTGCAGCGTGAGATCCCCTGCCGGGAGAATAAACTGGACGATCTTTCGCGGCGCATGGCAGGTATGCGAGCCGGTGAAATCATCGGTTGGCACGAACCTGCCTTGCGCGATGAGATCTATCCAGAAACCCTCGCTCATCGACACGCGGTACTTGCCAGCCACGGGAATATGCAGCGTTACCATCCCGCCATAGGCGCCGTCCGCCAGCGTCTTTTTCTCCGGCGCCAGCACAAAGTGGACTTTGTCCTGAGGCGTCAGCGCGATGTCATACAGCTTGTCAACACTCAGAGTCGGCGCCGCACCCGCACCGGCTTCGGCCGTGACCGCTGCCGAGGGTGTGGCGAACAGCGCATGCTCGTGGGAAACGTTCCAGCTGAATCCATCGCAGGGATCAGCCGCCTGCGCCGGTGCACTCATCAGCGCACCCGCCAGGGCGCCGAGGGCCACGGTCAGCGCCCAGATCCTTCGTACCCGAGCCGATCCTGTTCCGCCAGCCATGCGCTTCTCCTGTGATGCCGGGCACATTGTAACCCAGCGGAACCAGTTCACCCGCCAGAAGTCAGTACTGCTTGGGTACGCCCAGGGGAACCGTATGGCGGTCGATTCGGCACGTCTGACTTCACGGTCGATGACGATATTGGTGCTGGCGACCGCGCATGCCCTGGTGGTGTGGCTGATGTGGCGTGTGGAGGTGCCGTTGCCCCGTGAAGTCGAGACCTTTACCTCGCTGCTGTTCTGGGCTCCCGCGGTCGAACATGCAAGACAACCCAGTGCCACTCACTCGCGAATGCCCGGGGCCCGCGACCTGCCAGCGCCATCTTTCATTCCAGCACCCACTCCGGACTCGGGCACCGCCATCACCTTGCCGGTCACTCCCGGCTCGCAGGTCGACTGGTCGGCCGCGCTGCCGGGGGCGGCGGCGGCTGAACTAGAGCAGGAAAAACGTGCTGCCACACAACTTGATGCACTGACCCGCAAATACGCGGTGCCCGATGATCCGCGCAATCCCCATCCAGGTCCAACCAGCGGCTTTCGCTGGTATGACGCGGGCATCCATCGCATCGATACCCGCAGCTGGATTCCGGTGCTGCATCTGAATGATCGCTGCGTACTCGTGGCATTCATCATGCCCACCTGCGTCATCGGTCATATCGAGACGCACGCTGATCTGTTTGAAGGCGCGGCGGCGGTGCACGACGAGAAACTCGCCACGCCGCGACCCAACGATGTGCCCTGATCAGGAGCCGAGCAGCTCGTCACGCCCTTGCTTCACGAAGGCACGCACTTTGTCGGCATACTGCTGGATCTGCGCGTTGTGCCCGGTGACCAGGGCACCGGCCATGCGCACCGGATCACCGAAGAAGAAGCGCTCGTAGAGCACCTGCCGTGAACCAAACGCAGACACCGCCACATCCCATGCCAATCTGAACATCGGGACCCGATCAAAGGCCTCGGCGCGCGCCGCCTGATAGTACTGGCGTATGTCTTCGGCCAAGGGACCGGTGACATCCGCGGCGCTGGGCATGGCGACCAGGCCACTGGCGCCGATCTGCTGGATGATCTCAACCATGCGCGGATACAGCCGCGGATACAGATTGCGCGCGGCATCCAGAGGGTCCCACGCCGGTCGCATCACACCCCATTCATCCAGCTGCGCGTCCGCTTCGGCGGCGCGCAGGAAGGCGCGCATGGTTTCCAGGTTCACCCAGATCTCGGCCAGCTTCTCCTGGATGTGCTGCAGGCTCTCGGCGGCACTGGCATTGACCAGCATGGCCGCGAGGCCCAGCAGGAATTCGGTCTTGGCGATGTTCTTGACGACCACCTGGTGTGTCATGTGCACCACCGCACCGGTGCCTGAATAAGCCTGGTTGCAGCGATTGACGTCCCGGTACAGCAGCACGTTCTCCCAGGGCACCAGCACATCGTCGAACACGACCACCGCATCCATTTCCTCATAGCGCGAGCCCAGCGGATGATCAAAGTGCGAACCGCCGTAGTCCAGGCTCTCCCGGCATATGAAACGCAGGCCCGGGGTGTCGTTGGGAATGGAGAAACCAAAGGCATACGGCGTGTCCTCCACCGCGCTTTTCAGCAAGGTGGAGGGAAACACCATGATCTCATCGGAAATCGGCAGCGTCGCCAGCATGCGGCAGCCGCGGATGACGATCCCGGCGTCGGTTTCCTCCTTGATCCGCGCGGCGACGTAGGGATCGGACTGGCTGTGGGTGCTGACCGCGCGGTTGGCTTGGGGCGGAATCAGCGTGTGCGTGAGGCACAGGTCGTGTTCGCGCAGGTACTCATGATAGCGCTGTGCGTTGGCGCCGAAACGCGGCTCGATCTCGGCGAGAAAGGCGGCACCGGATGCGTAGCCGGTGATAGCGCGGTTGATGTAGTCCGGGGCGCGGCCCATCAGGCCATGGGTGTGCTCCTGCCACACCCTCATCGCCGCGGTGACGCTGCGCAAATCCTCCATGGTGCGTGGAATCAGGAAGGAGCGACCCACCTTGTTGCCGCTGCTCGGGGAATCAAACAGGCTCACCGCCGGGTTCTGCCATTGCAGATCATACAACTGGGCAAGCGTTGCGACTCCGCCGCGCAGAGCCGGGTGGGTGGTCACATCCTTGATCTGCTCGCCGTGATACCACAGCGTCGGTGGCCGCTCGCGCAGCCGCTGCAGAACCTGCTCGCCGCGCCGCGCGCCACGCGCCGCCGGAGGCTTGTTTGGTATCGCTCCCACCTGTTGCTCTCCCGCTATGATGGTTCCTGACCGCCCACGCTGGCCAGGTGCGCCTCGCGCAGGTCGAACTCGCGTTCGACGCGCCGGCGCGCATCGTCCTTCAGATCCCCGGTCCGATAGGTGGCGTTGATGTGCTCGCGCTCCGTGGCGATCAATTGCAGTTCCACGGCGTCGCGCTGCGTGATCAGCGCCGTATGCGAATCATCGCTGTCACCGCGGTATTCGACGTGGCGCAGGCGCTCACGGTACAGCTGCCGCACCGGTGCCAGCACCTCTTCAGTCAGCTTGCCCTGCCCGGCGAGCTCCTCCAGTTTGCCCAGGGCCGCCTTGATGGCGGCTCGCCGTGCCTTGAATTCATCCATGAGGTCGCGGGAGTGCTCGCGTCGACCCGCATGGGCCAGTCCGAGCCAGGTGATGACTCCCGGAAAGGCCAGTCCCTGCCCCACCAGAGTGACCAGGATCACCGCGAAAGTCAGGAACAGAATCAGATCGCGCGCCGGAAAGGCTGCGCCGCTGTCGATCAGCACCGGCAGCGACAGGGCTGCGGCCAGGGAGACCACGCCACGGATTCCGGTGAACGCCAGCGTGAAAGCATGCTGCCAGGACACCGCTTGGCTTACGGCCTCGTTCCTTTGGCGGCCCAGAACCATCAGGTAGGCCGCCGGGAAGATCCACAGGAAGCGCGCGCCAATGACCACGGCGCTGACGATGCCGGCGGCCATTGCCAGATCCCAGGTGGAGTAACCGGCGATGCCCAAGACGATGGCTCGCGCCTGAAGTCCGGTCACCAGAAATACCAGGCCTTCCACGATGTAGATCAGAAAGTCCCAGAAGAACACACCCTGCAGGCGTGTTGCCGAACTGATCAGTCGCTGGCCATTCCAGCTCACGTACAGGCCGCAGGCGACGGTGGCCAGCACGCCCGAGCCGCCGAGATGTTCGGGCGGCCAGAAGGCGACGAACGGAGTCAGCAGCGACAGGGTCACTTCTATATGGGTATCGCGGGCCCAATGACGCAGATGCAGCATCAGCCAGCCCACTGCGACACCCCATAACACCTCGCCCACCATGATCAGCGAAAACAGTGCCGAGGCGTGGCTGAGCGAGACACTGCCGGCACTCACCGCGACCACCGCAAAGCGATAGACCACCAGAGCCGTCGCGTCGTTCGCCAGGCCTTCGCCCTCCAGAATGGTGAGAATGCGCCGTGGAATCTGCAGCCGCCGCGCAATCGACAGCGGCGCCACGGCGTCCGGCGGCGACACGATGGCGCCCACCGTAAATCCCACCGGCCAGGACAGCTTCAGCCACAGGTGGCAGGCGGCCGCCACCAGCACCGTCGTGAACAGCACGCAACCGATCGCCAGCAGTGAAATGCCGCCCAGGTTGGCCCGGAAGTCCTTCCAGCTCATGGAAAAGGAGGCTTGGTAAATGAACAGCGGCAGGATGACCAGCAGCACCAGCTCGGGCGCAAGGCTCACGAGGGGCAGCTTCGGGATCAGGGCCAGCACCACCCCCGTCATGACCAGCAGGATGGAAGACGGGACCTTAAGCCGGATGGCGACGGCCTCCACGCAGGCGATGACCGCCAGCAGCACGACGAGCAATTGCAGCGTCTGAATCATAAGATGTCGGTCAGCGGCCCCGGGCCAGCATATCAGGCACTTGTCGGGGGGTAGACGATTGGGTGGCCGGTGGGTCAACCTGACACTTGCCGGAACGTTAAGCCCTCGTTGGGTGCCGATTTTGGCAGGAGTAACTCATGGACAGGCTTACGGTTTTGATCTGCGCAGCGGGCGGCATGGGGCTGGTCGGGTGCACGGGGATTCCAGTCAGGACGGATCAGAACTCCCAGCTTCTGGCGACGGTGCACTGCCAGTCCGTCGCCTGGGCGGGTGGTTTCAGGGGAAACAGCCCCCTGCGCACTACCATTGCCAATCCATTGAATGAGGCCCGGTTGCGCGATGCCATCGCGGCGAACCTCCAAGGCGCAGGTATCACTCTGGTGGATGGGCCGGCCCCGGCTCCCGGTGTCAATCCCACGGGCGCCGCACCGGCGTCCGCCCCGGCCGTCCAGTGCCTGATCGGCTATGGCATAGGCCGCTCGCGCGATGTAGATGCGGTATACCCCGAGGGCTGGGTCTACGGCGCGGGATACTGGGGCCGACGCTGGGGACCGGGTTGGGGTTGGGGCTGGGGTTGGGACGCGCCTTATGTGTACAACCAGAGCTACATCACCGTGGATCTGTACGACGCCGCCTCACGCATGCCGATCTGGCATGCCTCCGCCGAACAGAGTCTCAGTGGCCTGACGGGAGATGCCGCCGCCCAACGCATTCGCGCCGCGGTCAATGCCATTTTCCTGAAGTTTCCGAAGTAGCGCGAAGCGCTATCCGCCCTGCATGAGCACCGTGCCGACCAGCAGGTCGGCACGGTTCGCCCGGGGGCCCACCAGTATTTCCGCCACGCCGGATTCGAACACCGGGCTTAGATCCGTTCCCAGAAACTGCAGTCGCTGCGCGGGCACCGCGATGCTGACCGTACCGGTCTTACCCGGTGGCAGTTCCAGGCGGCCGAAACCAGCCAGCCGCAGCAAGGGGGGTGAAACGGTGGCCACGACATCATGGGTGAATACGAGCACCGTCTCGCAGGCCGTGCGCGCGCCCTCATTGGTCAGATCTACCTGTACCTGAAGTGTCCCGCGCACATCGATCGCCTGCGGCGTCAGCCGCAGGTTCGAATAGCGAAAGGCGCCGTAGGTCAGCCCGTGACCGAACGCGAACAGGGGCTCGTTGGGCGAATCCAGGTATTTGCTGGTGAACTTGTCTGACGGGTTGGCCGGGCGACCCGTGCGTCGCTCACCGTAAAATATCGGGATCTGTCCGACCGAGCGCGGCCAGCAGATCACCGTGCGGCCGCTGGGCGAAACCTTGCCCAGCACCACATCCGCGATGGCGCTACCGGCTTCACAACCCGGAAACCAGGCCGCGATCAGCGCCTCGCTCTGATCCACCAACTCAGGCACGGCCAGCGGCCGGCCGGAAAACAGCAGCACCGCACAGGGCTTGCCGAGGAAGTGCGCCCGCGTAAGCACCGCCGTGGCGAGGGCCGCCTGCGCTCCCGGCAGGCCCAGGTGCGCCCGGCTGGCCGCCTCCCCGCTCATCACCGCGGCCTCTCCCAGGCACAGCAGGATGCTGTCGGCCTGATCCACCAACGTCACCGCGGCCGGGATGCCGGAGGTGTCATCCTCCTCGATACTGACACCGGCCGCGTGAGCCACCTTGGCGTCCGGTAGCGCGGCACGCATTCCGGCAAGAACACTGACGTGATTCTCGGCCACCCCGGCAGCCGGCCAGGGTCCCCGCATTTCCACAGCGGCGTCGGCCAGAGGTCCGATCACGGCCAGGGATTTCAACGGTGTCCTGAACGGCAGGACGTTGTGGTCGTTCTTCAGCAGCACCAGCGACTGGGCCCCGACTTTGCGCGCCAGTGCGCGCCGCCGGGCGATGGTTGCCTCGGTTTCGTGCCGATGGCAGCGCCCGTAGGGATCATCGAACAGTCCCAGCTGTTCCTTCAGGCGCAGCACCCGGCGCACGGCCATGTCAATCTGATCCATGCTGACCAGGCCGCGCTCCAGTGCGATGGGCAGACCGTGTCGATAGGCATCCGCCATCATGTCCACATCGACGCCGGCATGCAGGGCGAGCGCCGCCGCCTGCGGCAGGTCGGCCGCCACACCATGATTGAGCAGCTCGCGAATAGCGTTGTAGTCGCTGATGATGACGCCTTCAAACCCCGTGCGCCCGCGCAGCCAGTCGCGCAGCAGCGCCGTGTGCGCGGTCATCGGAATGCCCGCAAGGTCGGTAAAGGCCGGCATGACGGTGGCCACGCCGGCCCGTACGGCCGCTTCGAAGGGCGGCAGATGAACCTCGTGCAAGGTCCGCTCGGAAATATCCACCGAGGCATACTCACGGCCCGCCAGCACCGGCGCATAGGCGACGAAATGTTTGGCACAGGCGGCGAGTGCATCCGCAGCCGCCAGGGTTGGGCCCTGAAAGCCGCGCACCTTGGCGGCCGCCATCTCAACCGCCAGGAATGAATCCTCGCCCGAGCCTTCCACCGTGCGGCCCCAGCGTGGATCACGCGACACATCGAGCATCGGTGCGAAGGTCAGCGCCAGACCATCTGCAGCGCCCTCGCTGGCAGCTTCGCGCGCGGTGGCCTCCCAGAGCAGCGGATCAAAGATCCCGGCCTCGGCCAGCGGCACCGGGAACAAGGATCGATGCCCGTGAATGATGTCCAGCCCGATCAGCAGCGGGATCTTCAGCCGCGACTGTTCCACCGCCAGGCGCTGGATCTCGTGCACCGGGCCGGGGCCGACCATGTTCAGCAGGTTGCCGATCTCACCGCTGCGGATCGACGCGGTGGAGTCTCCGGCAATAACCGGGCCGGTGACCGTGAAGGAGGCTGCCGTCATGGTCATCTGGCCCAGCTTCTCAGCCAGGGTCATGCTGGCGATCAGGGTCTCGATCCGGCTCATCAATGCCACTCCGCCGCATGCAGTAAAATGAACCGATAGAATACAGGATGCCCAACGTGCCCAAGCCCCCCGCTGCCCGATCCGCACGTACCCCCCGGCGCGCACGCGTACCCGGGCCGGCCGAGCTTGCCGACCTGCCCGATGATGAGCTGCTCGAACAGGTGCAACGGCAGACCTTCCGCTTCTTCTGGGAGGCCGGTCACCCGGTCAGCGGCCTCATCCCGGACCGCTGCACCCGGACCGAAGGCCCCCCCGATGACCGGATTGCGGTCGGCGGCACCGGCTTTGGACTGATGTGCATCATCGTGGCAGTGGAGCGCGGCTGGATCACTCGGGCCGCCGCGGTCACGCGTATTGGCGCCATGCTCGAGGTGCTGTTCCGCGCGCCCTGCTATCACGGGGCCTATCCGCACTTCCTGAATGGACGGACCGGGGCCACCATCCCATTTTTCCGCAAGGATGATGCGGCGGATCTGGTCGAAACCTCGTTCCTGTGCATGGGCCTGCTGTGCGCGCGACAGTACTTCGACGCCGACAATCCCGCCGAGGGCCAGCTGCGCGGCCGCGCCAATGGCATTTGGGAAGAAGTGGAATGGACCTGGTTCACTCAGGACCAGCGTCGTCTGCTGTACTGGCATTGGAGCCCCAACAACGGCTGGGCCATGGATCATGAGATTCGCGGCTGGAACGAGTGCCTCATCACCTATGTGCTGGCGGCCTCCGCACCACGCTACCCGGTGGACGCGCCGGTCTATCACCGCGGTTTTGCCGCGAGCCGGGACTTTCTCAACGGCAAGTCCTATTACGACATCATGCTGACGCTGGGACTGCCCTATGGCGGTCCGCTGTTCTTCAGCCACTACTCCTTCTGCGGCCTGGATCCCCCCGGCCTCAAGGACACGTATGCCGACTACTGGCAGCAGAATCTCGCGCATGTGCGCATCAATCACGCCCATTGCACCAGGAACCCTCAGGGGCACCTGGGCTACAGCGCAGACTGCTGGGGGCTGACGGCCAGCGATGACCCTGATGGCTACGCGGTACACGACCCGGTCAATGACAATGGTACCCTCTCGCCCACGGCGGCGCTGTCGAGCCTGCCGTACACTCCGCGCGAATCCCTGGCCGCCATGCGCCATTTCCTCAGACGCCATGGCGACAAGGTATGGGGACGCTACGGCTTCGTGGACGCCTTTTGCGAACGCCGCGGGTGGTATGCCGACACCTTTCTGGCCATTGATCAGGGGCCCATCATCATCATGATCGAGAACCATCGCTCCGGGCTTTTATGGCGGCTGTTCATGGCGGTGCCTGAAGTGCGCAACGGCCTGCTCAAACTGGGCTTCAGCAGCCCGCGACTGCGCACACAGCGTTGAATACCGCACCCGACGCCGAGACTGAGGGCGCCGGTCTCGAGGACTGGATCGAGGCCCAATACCATCACAGCGCACAGCGGATGCTGCGCGGTATCTCGGCCACTGACATTCTCAAGCATCGTCCGGGTTTCGGACAGACCATCCAGGCCCAGGTCGGTTCGGTCGTGGCCTCTCCGGTACTGGCTGCCTACGACCCGGATCCTGATTATTTCTTCCACTGGTACCGGGATTCAGCGGTGGTCATGGATGCGCTGCGCCTGCTCTATGAGGGCGACACGCTGGGGGATGAGGCGCTGCAGCTGTTTGCGCAGTTCGTGCACTTCAGCCTCGGGCTCGACGCAGTGGATGGTCGCAGGCTGGTTGAGCAGCCGCAATGGCGCGAGCGCGTGCAGCCCGGGTTTGTGCAATACCTGCGGCAGGATGCGGACCTGACCCAAGTACATGGTGAGCGCATCCGCGGCGAAACCCGCCTCAATGCCGATGGCTCGCTGGACATTTCAAGCTGGCCGCGGCCGCAGCATGATGGCATTGCCACGCGGGCGCTGACGCTGAGGCGCTGGCTGGCGCTGCCGAAACTGGAGCCGGCCCTGCGCGAGGCGGCGACACGCTTGCTGAACGCGGATTTGGACTACACGCGCCGTCATTGGCCCGAGCCTTCCTACGACATCTGGGAAGAGGACCTGGGGCTGCATTACTACACGCTGTGCACCGCCGCGGCGGCGCTGGGCGAGGATCCGCTCTGCGCATCGATCTACAAGATGCTCGATGGTTTCTGGGATGGCGCCCAAGGCCATTACCGCTCGCGGACACTGTCCAGCGGCGCGGCCTCCCCCAAACAGCTGGATATCGCGGTGATCCTCGCGGCGGTCCATACGGATCTGCCCGGGGTGCGCCATTCCCCGGGGGACCCGCGCATGCATGCGACCCTGACGCGCCTTGAGCAACTCTTCGCCGATCAATACCTCATCAATGAGCGCCGGCCGGTCGGATCCGGTCCGGCCATGGGTCGCTATGCAGGCGATGTCTATTATTCGGGCGGGGCTTACTATTTTTCGACCCTGGGAGCGGCGCAGCTGTGCTACCTCGCCGCCTGCCGGATGACTGCCGAGCTGGCACAACCCTGGCTGCAGCGCGGTGATGCATTTCTCAATACTGTCCGCGCCTTCACGCCCCCCAGCGGTGACCTGGCCGAACAGTTTGACCAGAAAACCGGCCTCCAGAGTTCGGCGCGGGATTTGACGTGGAGCTACGCGGCTTTCATCAGCGCCACCGCGGCCCGCCGCCGGGCGTTGGCCACAAACCTTACAAAATCTTGAACCTCGCCCGTGCACGATTGGTTGGGCCCTGCGTTTAATTGACTACAAGGCGCGCCAGGGGTGCGTCATGTCACATTGAGGTCTCCCATGCGAAACTTTGAAGGTTACATCCGCAATCTGGCCCTTGCAGCGGCCGTGGCGTTCACGGTCAGCGCCTGCGTGGTGGTTCCCGCCCGTGGTTATTACGCCGGCGGCGGCTATTACACGGGTGCGGTCACGATCGCACCGCCTGCGCCGCAGGTGGAGGTCTATGGCGCCCCGCCTGTGGCCGGCTATGTCTGGCTGGGCGGCTACTGGAACTGGGTGGGCGGCCGCCACGTCTGGGTGGCAGGCCGTTGGTCCGCGCCGCGCCCGGGATACCGCTGGGCACCCGCCCACTGGGAACACCGCGGTGATGGTTGGCACATGACCGGCGGAATCTGGGTCCGTCGCTGATCCTGATCCGCTGCGCGTGGCCCGTTCGGGGTAACCCGGCGGGCCACCTTTCAATGCGTGGCCGCGCCCGGCCTACCTCCGATATTCCTACGAGAAACACCGCATAAAGCCACTTGATTGCGTGGCCGAAACCGGTGCGGCGCGAGCAGCGCGGCGCCGCGCCATCCCATGATGCATTATAAGGCCCGATGGACGGCGCGACCCATACTGACAAGGACCAGGGTGATGCCAACCCCGGGCTGGTCTCCCAGCTCGCGGGGCTGACGCGCGCCACCTTTACCGGCCGCGTCGGCAAGAAAGTCATTGCGCTGCTGCTGGCGGCCTTCGCGGTCATTGGCGCCACCGCCTACTTTCAGATTCGCCTCAACCTCTGGAACAAGCCCTTCTATGACGCGCTGTCGCGCCGCGATCTGCACGATTTCATGGTGCAGCTGGGAGTCTTTTTCATCCTCGCCGCATGGCTGACCGTGCTCAATGTGGCCCAGCGCTGGATCGGAGAAACCCTGAAGCTGAAGTTGCGCGAAGCCCTGGCGATGGATCTGCTGGAGCATTGGCTTCAGCCACGGCGCGCCTTCTGGCTCGCCAGTGCCGGCGCCATGGGCGAAAACCCGGATCAGCGCATGCACGAGGATGCACGACATCTGTGCGAGCTGACTTCGGATCTGGGACTGGCGCTGCTGCAGTCGAGCATCCTGCTGGTGTCATTTTCCGGGGTGCTGTGGGTACTTTCCAGCGCCTTCGTGTTCCGCATCGGGGAGCACGACTATGCCGTGCCAGGCTTCATGCTCTGGGCCGCCATCATCTACGCCCTGACCGGTTCCCTGATCAGTTACTGGGTGGGTCATGGACTGATCGCCCGCAACGCCTTTCGCTATGCGCGCGAGGCGGATTTCCGCGTGGCACTGGTGCGGGTGAATGAACACCTGGACGACATCACTCTGGCGGGCGGTGAGGCCGATGAACTGCGGCGGATCGAAACGCATCTGGACAACGTCCTGGCAGCCACCCGCAGGATCGTCTCCGGGCTGACCAACCTGACCTGGGTGACGGCAGGCTTCGGCTGGATCACCAATGTCGCGCCCATCCTGGTGGCGGCGCCGCTGTATTTCACGGGCAAGATTTCCTTCGGCGGCCTGATGATGGCGGCCGCGGCCTTCACCCAGGCCCAATCCTCGCTGCGCTGGTTCGTCGACAATTTCAGCACCATCGCCGACTGGCGCGCCACGCTGCTGCGCGTGGCAAGCTTCCGCGATGCGCTGGTGAATCCACGCGTCATCGAAGTGTACGATTCCAAGATCCAGTACCAGTTCGGCGATGCCGGTACCGTCACGATCGACAACCTCGTGATTCAATCCAGCGCCGGTGAGGACGGCCTGCAGGAACCCCACGTCGTGGTGCATGCCGGCGAGCGCGTGATCATCGCCGGCGCGCCGGGCACCAATCGCACCCAGCTGTTCCGTGCCCTGGCGGGCCTGTGGCCCTGGGGGCACGGCCAGATTACCCGGCCGCAGGGCGAGGTGGTTCAGTTCGTGCCGCGCGGTTCACCCTACCTGCCGCGCGGCACGCTGCGCGAGGTCCTGGCCTATCCGCAGAAGATCACCGAATTCAAGCCCGAGGCGTTTGAACAGGCCCTGCGGCGCATGAAATTGAAGCGCCTGCTGCCGCTACTGGACGAAGTCCACCGCTGGGACCGGGAACTGAATTCGGAGGAACAGGTCGCCGTCGCTCTGGCGCGAGTAGTGGTCCATGTGCCCAACTGGGTGCTGATGGATGGAACACTCTCCACCCTCCCCGATGAATTTCTGGAGCGCATCTCCGATGCCTTGGAGAATGAGCTCAAATACACCGCCGTGGTTCACATCGGACCGGTGGCGCAGGTGGTGGATCACCTGTTCCGCCGCGTGGTGCACCTGGTGAAGCTGACCGACACCGGGCCGGCGCAGACCGCGGAAACCAGGATTCTGCCCCAGGATGCCGCTCCATGAGCCTGCGACTGCCGATACTGTGGGTGGTGCTTCTTGACCTGCTGCTGTGGGCAGGCCTGGCGCAGGCGCAGGGGCAGCCGCAGGATCTGGACTTTCATGCACCGGCCAGTACCAATGATCCGGCACTCACCGCCACCATGCGCGACCTCGCGGTGCGGGTGCTGCCCGTGTACCAGGAGGCCGATGCAACCCGCTATCTGAACAACCTCTCGGCGCTGCAGCTGGTCGCCGGCAGCATCGACTCGGCCTGGACGACCCGCCAGTCGCTGCTGGAGCGGCGCCGCCCGCAGGAGGCCGGCAAACCAGTGCGCCCCGCCGTGGTCTATGACCTGTACATGCGTGCCCGGGCGCTGGCCGCCCAGGGCCCGATGTCCTTCGCCGAGGCCTATGCGCGCGCCTACCAGCAGACCCTGCCGCCGTTGTCTGACCTCGATGCCTTCACCCTCAATGGCTGGCTCACGCGGCCCGTATACCAGTTCCGCGAAGCGCTGCAGCACTCGCTGGACCAGGCGCGGCAGCAGCCGCGCATCAGCACCAATCACGCCATCGAACTGGTGTGGAACTATCTGGCATTTGACGCCTACCGCAGCTTCTCCACCGCGGCCACCGCGTTGATCCATGCCGATGACCAGCGCCGTTACGTGGTGGATGACAAAGTGATCATCATGACGCCCGACGGGGCGGAACTCGCAGCGCGGGTGATTCGGCCGCGCGCCGGACCGGCGACGCTGCCAACCCTGCTGGAACTGACCCTGGGCGATGATCCCAACAGCGACCAGCGCGAGAACGCGGCCCATGGCTATGTGGGTGTGGTGGCCTATGTGCGCAGTCCGGCCGCCGGCCAGGTGCTGGTATTCGAACACGACGGCAAGGATGCCGCCGCCGTCATCGACTGGATCACCCACCAGAGCTGGAGCGACGGGCGGGTCGGCATGTTCGGCATGCGTTATAGCGGTTTCACCGCCTGGGCGGCGCTGCGCGAGCTGCCGCCGGCTCTGAAGGCGGTCGCCACCGCCGATGCCACCGCGCCGGGCATCGATTTCCCCATGCGCAATGGCATCTTCCGCTCCCAGGCCTATCGCTGGATCCAGGATGCCACGAACTCCGAGGTTCCCGATTACTCCAGCGAAAGCGAGGATGCCTCGTGGCATCTTCTGGAGAAGCGCTGGTATACCAGCGGCCAGCCGTACCGTGATCTGGATCGCATGGCCGGGCGCCCCAGTCCCATTTTTCAGCGCTGGCTGAGTCACCCGAGCTACGACTATTACTGGCACAGCATGGTGCCCTTCGGCGCCCAGTTCGCGCGCATCAAGATACCGGTGCTCAGCATCACCGGGTATTACTCCGCCGCCGAGTCCGGATCACTCTACTACTTCGACCAGCAGCTCAAGGCCAACCCCAAGGCGAATCACACCCTCATCATCGGCCCCTGGACGGACGGCAGCATCGACACCGGTCCGACGCCCGACCTGCGCGGGCTGGCCATCGATCCGGTGGCGCAGATGGACCTGGATGACCTTCGCTACCAGTGGTTCGACCAGATCTTCCGCCGTGGCCCATGGCCGGCCTTCGTCAAGGGGCGGGTCAATGTGCAGCTGGCCGGTGCCAATGACTGGCTGCCCGGTACCAGCCTTGAGTCGCTGGCCAATGGCAGCATGCGCTTCTACATGGACTCGCAAAGCCTGGATCCCCCTGCGCCCAAGGGCGGCAAGGCGGCGCCCGCCAACGGCGGACGCTACCGGCTGCTGCCGCGACGCAGCGCCCGCAAGCTGCCCGTGACGCAGATGGTGAGACTGGCCGATCGCAGCGATTCGGACTGGACGGCGCCGCCCAGTCTGGTGGTGAAGACGCTCAGCGAACTGGACACCCTGGTGCTGGTCAGCGATCCCCTGAGCCACGTGACGGACCTGGTGGGTACCCCGAAGCTGCACCTGGACTTCACACCCAACAAGTTCGACATGGACCTGGCCATCACTTTGTTTGAACAGCTGGCCAATGGTGATTATGTACAGCTTTACGGCCCTCCGTACGAGTTCCGGGCCAGCTATGCCCAGGACCTCAGCCATCGGCATCTGCTGCAGGCCGGCGTGGAACAGCAGCTGGATGTGTCCTTGCACCAGGTGCTCGGACGGCGCCTGCAGGCCGGCAGCCGCCTCGTGATCACCATTGCCGTCAACAAGCGCCCGGACCGGCAGATCAACTACGGTACCGGTGGGGACGTCAGCGCTGAAACCGCGCAGGATGCGAAGATTCCGTTGCGGATCCGCTGGTACGGCGGGACCTATTTCGATCTGCCGGTGCACCACTGATTTTCGGACAGTGGAGCAGCCTGCGGATCAGGTGCCCGGACGTGGCGGATACGGCTGGCCGTTGACCGTTATCGTGCCGCGGGTGAAGGTCACATGCGCCGTCACTGCAGTGCCATCACGCTTGATGTAGCCCTGGTGTTCGAACGCGTCGATCTGGGCGGTCAGGGCGTCCTTGCGCACATTGTCTGCCATCAGCCGGGTGAGCAGCGCGACATCAATGCGAATATCGGCGACGACGCTCAGGTGCTGCATCAGAGCGGGCCGGACCTGCGCACCGTTCAGATCCTCGCGCTTGAGACCGGGGGCTGACGCCGTAGCCGAAAACCGCAACTCCCCTTCCGGCATCCCGAAGCCGATGCGGGAAATGTTCAGCACCGGCTCGTGCAGCAGCAGTTCGATGAAATCCTTCTCCATCTTCTGCAGCGCTGCTGCCGGTGAAGGTTGGGTTGATCCCGCGTTCACGCCCGATGCGCGCGCGTCCTTCATCATCGCCGCAAGCGTTGGGCCGTGCAGATGATCGAATGAGATGTCGTAGCCGGCCTGAGTGACGGACCACCCGGACGTCTGCACCGCGTCTGCTTCGAACTTTGCGCCGGAGTTGTAGAAGTCGCCGTCCGCGACGCTTTGCGCGTCGATCGATAGTCCCTGCACCTGACTCGGGCTGGAGGACGCCGCCGACTGCCACTTCACGGCCTTGATTTTCAGTGCAAACGGCCCCGTATAGAGTGTCTCGAGTGCGCGCTTCAGATCGGTACGCAGCTGCAAGCCGGTTATCGCGCCCTGGAATTTGGCTGACGTGATCTCGATGCTGTCCAGGGTCCCGTCAATCGAAGTGGATGACAGGCTGGCATTGGCGCGGGTGGTCGCGGCCAGGCCGTGCCAGCCGAACCGGGTGCCATCGGCAAGCCGCGCCTCAAAACCTGGACTTGACACCGTGGTCGCTACGCCACCGAGCCAGCCGAGCCGGCTTTGAATCCGGATCTGAGGTTCACCCCCGAGAAAGGT
>Ga0210391_10000856_pt1 | contig 29725 bp, 19 predicted proteins | sample IncBWC12OmetaG_FD_160573 | JGI IMG/M metagenome (GOLD analysis project Ga0210391, IMG submission 160573) | Forest soil microbial communities from Barre Woods Harvard Forest LTER site, Petersham, Massachusetts, United States - Inc-BW-C-12-O ... | reverse complement strand
GAGAAATTCTTCTCCCACCGCACTTGCAGCGAGTTGTAATTCGAAAAGCCGTCGGAGCGAAGTTCGTCGATGCCGGTGTCGAATACGTCGTTGCACGCAGGCGGGAACACGCTATTGTCGCACTCCTGGGCTGGCCGGCGCGCGTCGGTCGGGCAATTGCCCAGTGTGTTCGGCGGCGTCGTACAGAATGTTTGATTGGGCACCGCCTGGTTGCCGTTGTAAAAGTTGTAGAGATCCGAGCCGTGCGAGCCAGCGTAGGAAATCTCGACCACGCTGTCACCGGGCATCTGGTATTGAAATCCAAGGTGCCACTGCTGTGTGTATGGCGTGCTTAGGTGCGGGCTGATCGAAAAAAGAATCGGCGTATTCGGATCGGTGAGCGCATTGGCGGGAAATCCTTGGTTGAGCACGTTCAGGCCGGGAATCGAACAGTCGGTCTGATTCGGATTCGCCGAGGGGGCGAAACACGGCACATTGTAAGACTGCGTCACGGAAAATGGCGGATTGAAGCCAGGGCTGGGATTCGAGTACGGGCCGTTTTCCTGGCCGCCGTAGAAAATGCCCGCGCCAGCACGAATCACAAGTTTGTCGTTGACCTGATACGCGAGGCCGATGCGCGGCGCGAAGTTGTTCAGGTCGGGATTGATCAGGCCTGGTGAGCCCGTGCGAACGATCGGAATGTTCGCGGCGAGATACGGTGTCAGCTGCGCCGTCTGGCCCTTCGGAACAAGAATCGAAATGTCCGAGAAATCGAATGTGGCCTGCTCGTTGTTCGTCGCTTTCAGCGTGGTGAAAAGTTCGTAGCGCAGGCCCAAGTTGAAGGTCAATTTCGGTGTCATCCGGAAATCGTCTTGCGCGTAGAACGCATAGATTTGCCGGTGATAGTCGACCTCGTTGGCACTCGTGAGCTGTCCGCTATCCGGAATGCCGAGCAAGAACGTCGCAAACGCATCGCCACCCGTTGTCGGCGACGCGGGGTTATCGGTGAAATCGCTGCCAAACGTCTCTGTGCCGCGCGGCGCAGCCGGCTCAAATAGAGTGAACTGCTCAAACCGAACTTCCGTTCCGAATTTCCAAGTGTGGCGTCCGTGAATCCACGTCAGGTTGTCGGTGAGCACGTAGCTGTTTTGCTTCTCAATCGCGGGCAGGAAGCCCGACGCGCCGATAGCCGCAATGCCGTCTGAAAAACTGATGCTAGGCAAACCACCAAGATTCGGGCCGTACGGCACGCCCGGGAAATCCAACTCTTGCGAGACGTTTTCGTTGGCGTTTAGCTGGTAACGGTGCGTGTCGATGCGGTTATAGCCCACGCGGAACTCGTTGATCAGGTTGGGCGAAAAAATGTGCGTCTCACTCAGCGCGAGGCTGCGAAACTCATCGTTCTCGCTTCCATCCTGAAACGCGCCGCCGTCTAGAGCGTTTTGAAACGGCGACGGCGTAAAGCTCGGCTGATCTTCGTAGCTGAACCGGCCGAACAGGCTGTCTTTGTCCGAAATGTGCTCGTCGATCCGGACGTCGGCGTTGTTGCGGCTCGCCGTGCGCTTCGGCTCCGCAATGAAATTCGATCCATTGACGTCTGTGTTGGGTCCGGGGAATAGGGCCGCAAGGCGGGCAGCCAGCGGATCGATCGAGCCGTTCGGGAAAATATTCGTGGGATTGTTGGCGCCATCGACGCCGATCGGGACGCCGCAGTATCCATTCGGATTCAGCGCCGATGACTGAGTAAGCCGTGAATTAAAAATCTCGCCCATGTAGGTCGAGTGGCCGTTACAGTCGAGTGCGATCGTGTTCGGCAGTACGATTCCGTTCGCATCCACCTGCGGCGCAGGGGTAGTCGTAAGAAACGACGAGAAATTCCCCGCGATTTCATCCGGAGTAGGAACGAGCGAGAGTTGCGGGCTCCCTTGAACGATGCGCAGCCCTTCGTAGTCGACGAAAAAGAACGTCTTGTCCTTAATGATCGGACCGCCGAGCGTCGCACCGAACTGGTTTTGGTGATACGGCTGGCGGCCGAGCAGATCGAACGCGTTGGCCGCATCGAGCCCGTCGTTGCGGAAAAATTCGTACACGTCGCCGTGGAACTGGTTCGTGCCGGATTTGATTACTGCGTTCAGAATCGCACCGTTGCCGCGCCCGAACTCGGCGCTGTAGGAGTTCGTCTGCACCTTAAATTCTTCGATCGCATCCACAGACGGCTGGATCACGTAGGCTTGCCCGGTCAACACGTCGCCAAGGTTTGAGTTGTTGTCGACCCCATCGAGTAGAAAGTTGTTCTGCAGGGCGCGCGCTCCGTTGGAACTGAAGCCATAGCTCGTCGAAACACGCGATCCCGGTTCGCTGGGCGCCACGCCCGCGCCAAGTAGCGCAAGCTGAGCGTAGTTGCGACCGTTGAGCGGCAGCGTCTCGATGCGCTGTTGATCGATCACCTGGCCGAGGTCGGACGTTTCTGTCTCGAGAAGCGGCGCCGCCGACTTTACGTTCACGACCTCGTCGGCCTGCCCTACCTGAAGCGCGAAGTCAGTCGAAACGCGCGCTTGGACGTTGACGGTGATCGGTCCGGCCACCGCCTTCTTGAATCCGGGCTTCTCGACGGTCACCTGATACTGTCCGATCTTCAGGGGGCTCGCGACGTAGTAGCCAACGTCGTTTGTGGTGACGACAAGCTGCGTCCCTTGATCCATGGCTACGACCGTGACGTGCGCGCCAACCACCACTGCGCCGCTCGCGTCCGTGACTGTGCCAACGATGCTGCCGGCGTCCTTCTGCGCGAGGGCCGGTAGTGCCGCTATCCACAGGAGAGTCATTACCGAAACGAATCGAAGAAAGAGGCTGCGGAGCATTCGAGGTCTCCTGTCCGGCGGCTGAAGTGCGGCTCGCGCTGCGCGAACGACGCGAAAACCAAATCCACCCTAAAAGAGAAGATGAATCCGAGTTGAACTGCTAGTTTCGATTTGCTACTTTTACTTTCGATTTGTTTGCAAGTCAAGGGAAACCTGTGGACGGGCAGTGGGTGTAAGATGCGGGCCCGGCGCGCGAAATCGCGCAAGCGGAGGCGGACGATGAACAACCTGGTGCGGCTCGGAGCGATTGCACTTTCGGGAATGGCGCTTACGGTGGCGGCTGCGATGGCCACCCAGCAAATCACCTACAGCGGTGACCCGAGGGCCAAGCTGAGGATGACTTTGCTTCTCCGCGATTTTCATCCGCGTCCGATGCTCCACGTGCCGGTCCACGAAGTGCAGCGTGCAAAATATGCCGCCTGGGACGTTCACAACCACGTGGACGACGCTGCTGGAATCGGCGGCCGCATTCCGGTGGACGAGATCGTTCGGCGAATGGACGCCGTAAACGTTCAGAAAGTCGTGATTCTCACGGGCGGCTGGGGTGTGTCGCTACAGAAAGTTCTCGATAACACGGTCAAAAAATATCCCGATCGTTTCATCGTCTTCGCCCAAATGGACTGGAGCAAGGTGAACGATCCCAATTTCGGCCAGGAAATGGTCGCGCAGCTCGACGACGCCGTGAAACGCGGCGCGCGCGGCCTGAAAATTCTGAAGGATCTCGGTCTGGGCGTGCGCGATGCCAACGGTAAGTTTCTGAAAGTCGACGATCCGCGGCTCGACCCCGTCTGGGAGGAGTGCGGACGCCTAAACATCCCCGTCTTCATTCACGTGACGGATCCCGAGGCCTTCTTCACTCCTGTGGACGGTAACAACGAACGCTACGAAGAGCTAAAGACGAATCCGTCGTGGAGTTTTTACGGGCACGGCTTCCCTTCCAAGCAGGAAATTCTCGACGCACGCAACCGCGTGATCGAACGCCATCCTCACACCACTTTCGTCGCGCTGCATGTGGCCAACTGGCCCGAGAATCTCGATGCGGTCTCGGGCTGGCTCGACAAGTATCCGAACATGATGGTCGAATTCGGCGCACGCGAAGCCGAGCTGGGCCGCCAACCTCGACGGGCGGAGAAGTTTTTCGAAGATTATCAGGACCGCATCATGTTCGGCACGGACTCCGACCCCGAAGAAGGCATGTATCGAAATTACTTCCGGTGGCTCGAAACGAAAGACGACTCCTTCGAGTATTGGGGCTCGCCTGGCCAGGGACGTTGGGCGATTTACGGCATGGGCTTGTCCGATGAAATTCTCAAGAAGGTTTACCAATCAAACGCCGAGCGGCTCTTCGCCCAATTCAAGGGGCTGCCGCAGTAAACGCGGTGCGGGTTCGTGAAGCTAATGAGCGTTTGCGTGATCGGCGAGAAATCGCGTCATCACGTCTGGATTGCGGAAGGCTTCGGTTCCACCTTCGTGCGTTGTTGAAAATGCCCCGGTGAGATTCGCGTAGTCGAGGCACTGCTGTGGCGGAGCATTCCCCAGAAACTGATGGATGTAACCCGCGTCGAAACTGTCTCCAGCGCCCACCGTGTCGAGCGTTTTCACGGCAATCGGCTCACAGCGCCATTCTTTCGTCCCTTCACGCGCTAGCGCTCCCGCGGGTCCGAGCTTCACTACGACCGTAGGCACTTTTGCTGCGAGTGTGTTAATCGCGACCGCCAGACTATCTGTGTGTGCGATGAATTTAGCCTCTCGCTCGTTGGGAAAAAAGACATCCACATGGGGCAGCACTTCCAGTAAATCGCCAGCCCACTTTCCTTCCGGGTCGTCGTTGGTATCGAGCGAAGTCGACATTCCACGTCGCTTTGCCTCGCGGAAAAGTTCGGCCATTCGTGGACGAAGCGCCCGATTTAGGTAGTAGGACGCGACGTGCAAATGGCGCGCGGAAAACACGAAATCGAGATTCAGATCCTCGTACGCCAAATCGAAGATCGTTCCGGGATACGTGAGGATGAAGCGGTGGCCGGGATGCACCAGAATCACGCTCAGGCCTGTCGCAATATTTTTGTCGGATCGCACCACGCGGGACGTATCGACCGTGGCCGAGCTCAGCCATCCCATGCACATCTCGCCCAGCGCGTCCGCGCCCACTTTCGAAACCATGGCGACACGGGTGCCCAAAGCCGCTAAATTGTGGGCAAAAATCGCGGAAGAGCTCCCAAGCGTGAGCCGGAATCCATCGACGAGATATTCACGGTCGGGCTTCGGATCGGGTGGAATCCCGTAGAGAATCAGATCGGGATTCAACTCGCCGACCACACAAACATCCGGGCGCGCAGTCGAACGATCCGCCGGCGCCGCTGGCGTCACTTCCCCTCCAGCATCACCACGCGCGAAAGATTTCGCGGGCTGTCCGGATCAAATCCTTTGCGGATGCCCGTAAAGAACCCCAAGAGCTGTCCGGGAATTACGTCGGCGGCGACGCGCGCCGCCTCTGGCACGGTAAGGCCCAGCTCAATCGCGTAATCGGCGGACTTGCGAACCTCCGGAGTCACCGAGTTCGCGATCACCAGCGTAATCGCTCCGAGCTCCTTCATTTCATGCAGGACGGCGGCTTCCGATTCGTATCCACCCTCACTCAGAAAGAACGTCAGCAACGTCTCGGAACTGACGATCGCCTTCGGGCCGTGCCGGAATTCAAGCGTGTGAAAGCATTGCGCGTACGAGCACGACATCTCTTTCACCTTCAGCATCGACTCCTGCGCCGCGCCGAAAAATGGTCCCTGCCCCAGAAACACGTAGTCAGCGAAGCTGCGCGAATTGACGAGCGACCGGATCGTCTGCTGCGCTGGTTGAAGAATGGCATCCGTTTCGGCCGGTAGCGTATGAAGCGCAGCGGCAAAGCCGCGATTCCCCGCGCGTTCGGCGGCGAGCGCTTGCAGAGCGAGCAGCATCGATGTGAACGAACGCGTCATCACTGTGCTCTTCTCATCTGCCGGGTGGAGAACGATCGTAAACGTCGCGAGGCTTTCGAGCGGCGTGTCTGATCCACAGGTAATCGCGAGCACAGGCGACTTGCTACGACTACGCAGTTGCGTTGCAGCCTGCACCACTTCCGAGGTGTGCCCCGAGCGCGAAATCAAGACGTATTGCCCCGCCTCAGGCAGCGTCCCGGGAAACAGCAAGATTTCCGACGCAGGGACCGCTCGCGCAGCTCCGCCAGTTATCAGCGACCAACTCGCCGCGGCTCCCTGCGCGAGGTAGAAGCTTGAGCCGCAGCCAACGAAAATCCATTCCACATCCCGCTGAAGGTCCTTCGAAAGCCGTTGTAATTGGCCGGATGCATCGAGTTCCGAAAAACACTTCCGCCATGTCTGCGGCTCGGAAAGAATTTCGGCAATGGTGTGCGTGCCGGGGTTCGGGGTGAACACCTTCAACCTCCTCTACAAGTCGGAAACGCGTCCGCTTCCGCCGCGCTTTCAGGCCACGATGACTTTCACGCCGGAGTCGCGCAGCGCGCGCAGAGCTTTCGGCGGAATCTTGTCATCCGTAATCGCCTGGTGAACTTCGCTCGTCGGCGCAATCAGCGACAGGCTGCGCCGTCCAAATTTGCTCGAGTCGCAAACTACGATCGTCGTCTTCGCGCTTTCCATCATGGCGCGATTCACTTTGGCTTCGAGCAGGTTCGGCGTCGTGAGTCCGTAATCCACGTCGAAGCCATCAACGGCAAGAAACAACAAATCCGCGGAAACGTGGCGCAGCGAATCCTCCGCCAGCGGCCCCACGAGAGAAAATGAATTCTTGCGAAGCGTTCCACCGGTCAGAATGACCTCAACGTTCGTGCCCGCCAACTCCGAAGCGATGTTCACGCCATTCGTGATGATCGTCAGGTTCGCGATATTCTTGGCCACGCGCGCAATCGCCGCGCTGGTTGTGCCGGAATCGAGGATAATCACCTGGCCGGGCTGCACAAACCGCACGGCGGCCTCGGCGATGCGGTGTTTTTCCTTCCGGTGCAGCCGCTCTTTCTCGCGGAGCGCGGGGTCGCGTTGCGCGGTCGCTTCGATTGGAAGCGCTCCGCCGTGCGCGCGCTGAATGCGCCCCTGCACGTGCAGGTGCTCGAGGTCTTTGCGGATCGTGATCAGTGAAGTGGAAAATCGCCGGGACAGGTCTTTCACCACGACGCGGCCATCGCGTTCGAGTAATTCGAGGATTTTGCGGCGGCGCTCTTCGCTGAGCATGGTTTCGGTTCCGAAAACCGGCTGGTTTCGTTTTGTTTCTTTTCCTTATCTATTTTAAGCTGGCACAGCTTGACACATTTGAGAGGGCGGGACAAGTGGCAGCCGGATCACCCATCGTTGTGTGCGTCAGCGCGAATCCGGCGCTCGATCGCCGCCTTCACGTGCCTTCGCTCACGCTCGGCGAAGTCAATCGCGCCCGCACCGCCGTCACGATGCCCGGCGGAAAATCCGCGCATGTCGCCATGGCAGCGAAAGCTCTCGGCGCACGCGCGGCCTGGGTCGGTTTCAGCGGAGGCGCCGCCGGCGATCAGAATGAAGCCGGCCTGGCGCAGCTCGGAATTGAAGTCCATCCCATTAGAACAGCCTCCGAAACGCGCATGAATCTCGAGGCGATCGAAGAGTCCGGCCGCATCACCGAAGTACTCGAACCCGGCGGGCTCGTCGACGAAAACGAACAGCGCGAAATGCTCGACGCTCTCGCACAGCGTCTCCGCGAGAATTGGCAAGGCGCGGCGGTTGCGATATCCGGCAGCCTGCCACCCGGGATCGCGCCGAATATCTACGGTTCCATAATCAGGTTGGCGCGCGATGCAGGTTCGAGGGTCTTTCTCGACACCAGCGGCGACGCACTTTGCGAATCTCTCGCTGCCGGTCCGCATTTTCTAAAACCAAACCGGCGCGAAGCCGAACAACTCCTCGCCGCCCCTCTCGACACGATTGAAGCCACCATCAAAGCGCTGGACGCACTCATCGACCGCGGCGCGCAGAGCGCGGCGATCACTCTCGGCGCGGACGGGCTCGCTTGGAAACCGGCCAAAGGCAGTCGTTGCTGGCTCGCAAAGCCTCCGAAGCTAAAACCAATCTCGACGGTAGGTTGTGGCGACGCCACTCTCGGCGGCTTCGCCTACGCGATACAAACAGGTCTTGGAGGGGAAGAAACGGTTCGCCTGGCCGCGGCCTGTGGCGCAGCAAATTGCGTGGCGCAACTCGCCGGACAAATCAAGGAAGCGGATGTGAAAGAGCTCCTACCGCAGATCGAAATCCGCCGCATCGACTCCTAAACCTGCGACGCAAACAAGCGACGTAGCAAAATCAATCCGCTATGGATTCGTGTGCGGCGCTGGCTGTTGCTGTTGCCCCACCGGCGCTGTTGGCATGTTTGTCGGCGTAGGCCCGGTCGGCCCATCCCTCTGCGGCACAGGCGCGGCGGGAGGATCTTTCGCACCAACGTCGTGCTTGGTCGGCAACAGCGTGTAGTCCCAGCCTCCGCCGAGAGCCTCCACAAGCTGCACGCTCGACGTCATCTGCTGAATTCGGAGGTCCACAGCCGTCTGTTTATTGCTGAGCAGCGTAGTCTGCGCGGTGATCACGTTCAGGTAAGGATCGATTCCCAATTTGTATCGATCGGTCGCAATTTTCAGGTTGCGATCCGCGGACGTCACCGCCGTATCCTGCTGCTGAATTTCTGTCGAAAGAATGCGCAGCGCCGCGAGATTGTCCTCTACCTGCTGGAACGCCGTCAGCACCGTCTCGCGGTAGTTCGCGACGGATTCATCGTACTGCGCGCGGAACTGCATAACAGTCGCGTGTCGCAGGCCGCCGTCATAAATAGTCTCCGATGCCGATGGCCCGACGGACCAGAACCGCGACGGCCACGTGAACCAGTTCGAAATCGACGTCGATGTGAAACCCGCGCCGGCGCCGAGTGTGACAGTTGGATAGTACGCCGCTGTCGCTACGCCAATTTGCGCGTTGGCCTGCTCCATCAATCGTTCGGATGCCGCGATGTCGGGCCGGCGCTCCAGCAGTTGCGATGGCACACCGTACGGTATCGCAACCGCATTCGATTTCATCGGTTCGATGGGAATCGAAAACGTCGACGGCGGCTCGCCGACCAGAATCGCGAGCGCATGTTCGTATTGCGCGCGCAGAATCCCTAAGTTCGTCGCCTCGGCCTGTGTGGTTTCAAGCTGTGTTTCCGCTTGCGCCACCGATTCGTCCGAGTCGATGCCCGTCTCGTACAACACCTTCGTCAAATCGAGTGACTCCTGATACGCGACGACTGTCGAGTCAAGCAGCTGCTTCAGCGCATCCTGCCCGCGCAGCGAATAGTAATCGACTGCGACTTCGGCCTGCGCCGTGAGCCGGACGTTTTCGAGATCGGCCTCGCTCGCCTGTGCCGCCGCGGCGTTCGCGCGGACTTGGTTGCGCACCTTGCCCCACAAGTCGGGTACCCACGACGCGTCGAACGGCAGCGAATACTCGGTGAACGAGCTTTGGACGTTCGGCGTCTGCGTATTGCCCGTGCTCAGAATCGGCTGGCGCTGGTTGGTAATGCCTGGACCGACGCTTACCGTCGGGAAATATTGCGATCGCGCTTGCTTCACCAACGCGCGAGCCGCCATGTACGCAGCCGCCGACGATGCAACGTTCTGGTTCGAGACGCTGACCTTTTCTTCCAACGCGTTCAGCTCAGGGTCGTTGAAGATCTCCCACCACTTACCCTTTAACACCGCATCGGAGGGCTGCGCGACCTTCCAGCCGTCCGTCGTCTTGTAGTCCGCGGGCGTGAGTTCTTTGTACGCGGTAGGCGCGTCAACCGCCGGCCGCTGGTACTTCGGCCCAACCGTGCAGCCCACAAGCAGCGAAGAAATAGCGAGCGTCGCAACAAAGCTGCGTCCAGCGTGGCGGCGTGCATTCAGAAATTTCGGCATGAGGTCCATGGTCACTATGTGTTTTAGATGAATTTTCAATCGGTGGCCCCTTCCACCACTGGGAAGGAACTTCGATGATGCTTCGCGTCCCAGCGCAAACGCATGCGATCAAGATAGAGATAGACAACCGGGGTCGTGTACAACGTCAAAAGCTGGCTGACGATGAGTCCGCCGATGATGGTCACCCCGAGCGGCTTGCGAAATTCCGATCCGGTGCCGGTTCCCAGCGCCAGCGGCACGGCGCCAAACATTGCGGCCATCGTCGTCATCAAAATCGGACGGAAGCGCAGCAAACACGCCTGATAGATTGCGTCGCGCGAATTTTTCCCTTCCTGGCGCTCTGCGGCCAGCGCGAAGTCGATCATCATGATCGCGTTCTTCTTCACGATGCCGATCAGCAGAATAATTCCTATCAATGCGATTACGCTCAAATCCATTCCAGTGAGCAGCAGCGCGAGCAGCGCGCCGAGGCCGGCCGACGGCAGCGTGGAAAGAATCGTGATCGGGTGGATCCAGCTCTCGTACAAGATACCCAGTACGATGTAGACGGCCATCAATGCCGTGATGATCAGGTAAGGCTCGGTCGAAAGCGAAGCCTGAAACGCTTGCAGCGTGCCCGAAAACATGCCGTGAATCGTGTTCGGCAAGCCGAAGTCCTGCTGCATCTTGACGATCGCTTCCGATGCCTCGCTCAGCGAGACGCCCGGAGCTAGGTTGAACGACACCGTAACCGACGGAAATTGTCCCTGGTGATTCACGGCGAGCGGCGCGGTGTCCGCATCGTAAGTCGTGATCGCATTCAGTGGCACTTCGTTGCCGTTCGACGGCTTCAGGTAAACGTCCTTCAGCCCCTCCGGCGTCTGCCAGAACGGCGGCGCGACTTCCATCACCACGTGGTACTGGTTCAGCGACGTGTACATCGTCGAGACCTGCGCCTGTCCGAACGCCTCGTACAACGTGTTGTCGATTGTCTGCGGCGTGAGCCCAAGCCGTGATGCAGTTTTCCGGTCGTATACCAGCGCGGACTGCAAACCGCTGTTCTGCTGATCCGAATTCACGTCCGTGAGGATGTTCATCTTCTTCATATTCTGAAGAAGGACCGGTCCCCACTTCACCAGGTCATCGAGGTTGTCGCTTTGCAGCGTGTATTGATACTGCGCGTTGCTCTGGCGTCCGCCAATGCGCAAATCCTGGCCCGCTTGCAGAAACACTGTCGCACCCGCCAACGAAGTCAGCTTGGGCCGCAGTCGATCGACAACTTGGCTCGAGGTGATCTTGCGTTGCTCAAGCGGTTTGAGCGCGAGATACACGAAACCGGTATTCACCGCGCCGCCGCCGCCCGTAAACGCGCCGACGTGTTCCACGGCCGGATCGGTCTTAATGATCTGCACGAACTTGAGCGTCAGATCGTTCATCGCCTGGAACGAAATATCTTGTGAGCCTTGAATGCCGCCGAAGACCGTCCCGTTGTCCTGTTGCGGGAAGAAGCCCTTGGGCACCACTCCGTACAGATAAATGTTCAGGCCCATCGTCGCGACCAAGACCACAAGCGTGATTCCTGGGTTCGCGAGGACCCATCCCAATGTCCGTTCGTAAAAATGAAGCATCGCGGTGAACGCGCGTTCGCTGGCGTTGTAAATCTTGCCGTGCTCTTCCGCGTTGTGCTCCTTCAGCAAACGCGAGCACATCATCGGCGTAGTCGTCAGCGAAATCACCAGCGACACCAAAATCGCGACGGACAATGTCACCGCGAACTCGCGGAACAAGCGCCCCACGATGCCGCCCATCAAAAGAATGGGAATGAACACCGCGACCAGCGAGATGCTGATCGAAAGCACCGTGAATCCGATTTCCGATGCGCCCTTCAGCGCTGCGTCCATCGGGCTCATGCCCTGTTCCAGGTAGCGCGAAATGTTCTCGATCACCACGATCGCGTCATCTACGACGAAACCCGTGGAGATCGTCAGCGCCATCAGCGATAAGTTGTCGATGCTGAAGTTGCACAGATACATCACGCCGAAGGTGCCGATCAGCGAGACGGGCACCGCCACGCTGGGGATCAGCGTGGCTCGCACGTTGCGCAGGAAGACGAACACAACCAGAATCACCAGCGCTACGGAGATAATCAGCGTCCGTTCAACGTCCCGTACCGACGCGCGGATCGTCACCGTGCGGTCCAGCACGTAGACAAAGGTGATAGCGGACTGGACCGATGCTTCCAGCGACGGCATCGCCTCGCGAATGCGATCCACGGTGTCGATGATGTTCGCCCCGGGCTGCCGGAACACAACGAGCAACACGCAGGGCTTGCCGTCCATGTAGCCGGCCGCGCGAATGTTCTCGACCGAATCGACCACGTCAGCCACGTCGGAAAGCTTGATCGCCGCGCCTTTGTGGTATCCAACCACTAGATTCTTGTAGTCGGCTGCGTGCAGGATCTGATCGTTCGCCACGATGTCGACAGTCGTGTCGTCGTTCGAAATTTGGCCCTTCGGCTCGTTTGCGTTCTGTGTACTTAGAAGCGACTGGACGTCCTGCAGGCCGAGACCGTAACTATTGAGCTGCGTCGGATTCAGCTCCACACGGACGGCCGGCAGCGAACTTCCACCGACCGTAACCTGACCCACGCCCTGAATCTGCGAGAGCCGCTGTTCGATGATGGTCGACGCGGCGTCGTACATCGGTCCGCGGTCGTAAATCTCCGACGTGAGCGCCATGATCAGAATCGGCGCGTCAGCAGGGTTTACTTTGCGGTAGGTCGGGTTCGCAGGAAGATTGGTCGGCAGGTAGCTTCGCGCCGCGTTGATCGCCGCTTCCACGTCGCGTGCCGCGCCATCGATGTTGCGGTTCAGGTCAAACTGCATGGTAATGCTCGTCGTGCCCAAGAAGCTCGACGAAGTCATCTCCGTCACGCCGGCGATGCGACCGAACTGGCGCTCAAGCGGTGTAGCCACCGACGACGCCATGATCTCCGGCGATGCTCCGGGCAGCGATGCCCCCACCGAAATCGTCGGAAAGTCGATTTGCGGCAGTGCCGATACGGGCAGCACGCGGAACGCGACTGCTCCCGCAAGCGCTATCGCGATCGTCAGTAGCGTGGTCGCGACCGGCCGGTGAATGAATGGAGACGAAAGACTCATCGTTTAGTCCGCTGGCACCGACTCCGGGCTGCCGTGGCCGCGGGATTCAGGCTCAGGATTTCCCGCCAGGCGCTTCGAGAGGTTGTCGAAGAAAATGTAAATGACGGGCGTCGTGTACAGGGTGAGTACTTGGCTGAGCAACAGGCCGCCGACCATCGCGATACCGAGCGGACGGCGCAATTCCGATCCGATGCCGCGGCCAAGTGCGAGTGGCAAACCGCCGAGCAACGCGGCCATCGTCGTCATCATGATCGGGCGGAAACGCAGCAAGCAGGCTTCATAGATCGCATCTTCCGAACTCTTGCCGTGCTTGCGCTCGGCTTCGAGCGCGAAGTCGATCATCATGATTCCGTTCTTTTTCACGATACCGATCAGGAGGATGATGCCGATTAATGCGACGACGCTCAGCTCCTGCCCGCAAATCAGCAGCGCCAGAATCGCGCCGACGCCGGCCGAAGGCAGGGTGGAAAGAATCGTAACCGGGTGAATGAAGCTTTCGTACAGAACGCCGAGCACGATATACACAGTGACGAGCGCTGCCAGAATCAGGATCGGCTCGTTGCTCAGTGAAGCCTGGAACGATGCCGCCGTTCCCTGAAACGCCGCCTGGACGCTCAACGGCATGCCGATGTCGCGCTGTGCTTCATCGATCGCGCGTGTCGCTTCGCCCAGCGAAGCGTTCTGCGCAAGGTTGAACGAGATCGTCACCACGGGGAATTGGCCCTGGTGGTTCACGGACAGCGCAGCAGTCCGCGTTTGAAAATGCGTAAACGTGCTCAACGGCACTGCCGCACCGTTTACCGCCGTGACGGCAGTCGGATTCGCCGAGCCCGCATTCGCTGGCGCGCTCGGATTCGAACTCGGGCTCGGACTGGAACTGCCCGAACTTGCGCTCGACGCCGTAATGATCGAGTTCGCCGAACTTGAGGACGTGCTCATGTTGGAGTTGCCGAGCGCCGAACGTACGTAGATGTCGTGCAGCTTCGTGGGATTCTTCTGAAAATCAGGCAGCGTCTCAAGAATCAGGTGGTACTGGTTGAGCTGCGTATAAAGCGTTGAGACCTGCCGCTGGCCGAAGCCGTCGTAGAGCGTCTGGTCGATCACCGACGGCGTGATGCCTAGGCGCGACGCTGTGATGCGATCGATCACGAGTTCCGAGGCGAGGCCGTTGTTCTGCTGGTCGGTGGCCACGTCGCGCAGCTCGGGAATCTGCTGCAGCTTGGCGACGAGCTTGGCCGTCCATTCATTCAATTCGTTCAGGTCCGGATCTTCGAGCGTGTACTGATACTGCGTCCGGCTGACGCGATCTTCCACCGTCAGGTCCTGCACCGGCTGCATGTACAGCGTGATGCCGTCCACCTTTGCGAGTTCCGGTTGCAGTCGGCGAATTACTTGCGTCGCATTGATGCCGCGCTCATCCAGCGGCTTCAGGTTGATCAGAATGCGCCCGCTATTGAGCGTGGTGTTCGTCCCGTCAACGCCGATAAACGAGGACAGGCTGTCGACCGCGGGGTCCTGCAGGATGATTTTGCAAAGCGCCTGCTGACGCTCCGCCATCGCGGGAAACGAAACTGTCTGCGTCGCTTCCGAAATGCCTTGAATGATGCCGGTGTCTTGAACCGGGAAGAATCCCTTCGGGATGATGATGTAGAGCAGAACCGTCGCGGCCAGCGTAATCACGGCAACGAACAATGTAGCCGTCTGGTGCTGGAGCACCCACTTCAGCGTGCGTCCGTAGAACGCGATGATCCGTTCAAACGCGTTTTCCGACCACTTGTAGAACTTCTTGTTCTGCGCCTCCGGGTCGTGCTTCAGCAGCCGCGAACACATCATCGGCGTCAACGTCAGCGAAACCACCGCCGAAACCAGAATCGTTACGCTCAACGTGATTGCAAATTCGCGGAAGAGGCGCCCTACGATGTCGCCCATGAACAGCAGCGGAATCAGCACTGCGATCAGCGAAATCGTCAACGAAACGATGGTGAATCCGATCTGCTCGGAGCCAACCAACGCGGCGTGCAGCGGGTCTTGTCCTTCTTCAATGAAGCGGACGATGTTCTCGATCATCACGATCGCGTCGTCCACCACGAAGCCGGTGGAAATCGTGAGCGCCATCAGCGTGAGGTTGTTCAAGCTGTAGCCGGCGAGGTACATCACGCCGAACGTGCCGATCAGCGACAGCGGCACCGCCACGCTGGGAATGATCGTCGCGCGAATATTGCGCAGGAAAAGGAAGATCACCATCACGACGAGCCCGACGGTGAGCATGAGTTCGAACTCGACGTCTTGTACCGACGCGCGAATCGTCGTCGTGCGGTCGGTCAACACCGTGACCTTCACCGCCGCCGGCAAGTTCTGCTGCAACTGCGGAAGTAGCGCCTTGACGCGATCCACCACCTGAATGATGTTCGCGCCCGGCTGGCGCTGAATGTTCATGATCACAGCCGGCGTTTCGTTCATCCACGCGGCCTGCTTCACGTTTTCAACGTCGTCGATCACCTGCGCGACGTCCGAAAGCACCACCGGCGAACCGTTGTGATAAGCGACCACGACCTTCTGGAAATCCTTGCTCGTCACCAGCTGGTCGTTCGCGTCGATCTGATAATCCTGATGCGGTCCATCGAAGTTGCCCTTGGCAGCGTTCAGGCTGGTCTGCTGCAGCGCGGTGCGGACGTCTTCGAGGTTGATGCCGTAGGACGACAGCGCCGTGGGGTTCACCTGCACGCGTATCGCGGGCTTTTGGCCGCCGCTGATGCTCACAAGGCCAACGCCGGTGAGCTGCGCGATTTTCTGCGCGAGCAGCGTATCTGCTGCGTCTTCCACCTTCGGCAGCGGGATCGTATCCGAAGTCAACGCCAGCGTCATAATCGGCGTATCGGCGGGATTGGTCTTGCTGTAGATCGGCGGCACCGGCAAATCCGCCGGCAGGTAAGATTGCGCCGCGTTAATCGCCGCCTGGACTTCTTGTTCGGCCACATCGATATTCAGGCTCAGTGCGAACTGCAGCACGATGATCGAGCTGCCGTCCGAGCTCGTCGACGTCATCTGGCTCAAGCCCGGGACCTGCCCGAACTGGCGCTCCAGAGGCGCGGTCACCGCCGACGCCATCACGTCCGGATTCGCGCCCGGATAAAACGTCACCACCTGAATCGTCGGATAGTCGACTTCAGGCAGCGCGGAAACCGGCAGCTGGAAGAAGCCCACCGTTCCGGCCAGTAGGATCGCGATCATCAACAGCGAAGTCGCGACTGGCCGCGTAATAAATGGCCGAGAAGGGTTCACGGACGATTTCCTGTGCTCGATGCGCCGTTATTCGGCGTCGCGGAATCCGACGGCGAATTTCCGGGCGCCGCTCCACGCGTGCTATTCGGGCTCGACGCGCCTTGCCCGTTGTTGTTGTTATTGTTGTTGCTACCGTTCTGGCCGCTTGGTGGATTGTTGTGGATCGCCACCTTCGCGCCGTCCTGCAGCTTGTCGAAGCCCGTCGTCGCCACCACGGTGCCTGCGCTGACGCCCTCCACGGCCGAGATGTTTCCGTCCGTCGTGCCCACGGTCACGTTCTGCAGCCCCGCCGTCGAATCCGGCTTGATCACATAAACGAACGCGCCTTTCGAGTTGCGTTGAATCGCCGCCACCGGAATCAACGTCGCGTTCTGCTGCGTGTCCACCAGTAGCCGCGCGTTCACAAACTGGTTTGGAAACAGCGCCAGGTCGCCATTCGGGAAAATCGCTTTCAATTTCAACGTTCCCGTCGTCGTATCAATCTGATTGTCGAGCGTCAGGAGCGAGCCCATGGCCAGCTTTTCCGTCTGGTCGCGGTCGAGCGCTGCCACGGACATGGTGTGACTGCCGGTGCGTAGCTGCTTCTGCACCTGCGGTAGGTAGTCTTCGGCGATGCTGAAGATCACTGTGATCGGCTGCAATTGCGTGATCACCACCAACGACGTCGACGCGCTCGCTTGCACGATATTGCCGGGGTCCACCAGGCGCAGTCCGACGCGTCCCGTAATCGGCGCCGTAATTTTCGTGTAGATTAAGTTCACTTTCGCGCTGTCGACATTGCCCTGATCGGTCTTCACCGAGCCTTCGTATTGCAGGACCGTCTGGTTCTGGTCGTCGAGCTGCTGCTTCGCGATGGCGTTGCGATTGAACGCTTCCTGGTAGCGATTCAGGTCGATGCGCGCTTCGTTCAGCAGAGCCTCGTCATGAGCCAGGGTTCCTTCCGCTTGCTTGAGCGTAGCTTCATACGGGCGCGAGTCGATCTCGACCAGCAGATCGCCCTTCTGCACCATCTGCCCTTCCTTGTAGTTCACGTTCATGACCTGGCCGTCCACGCGGCTCGTGACCGTGACCGTATACACAGGCGTGACCGTTCCCAGCGCATTGATGTACACGCCGATCGGGCCCGTCCGCGCCGTCGCCGTCGTGATCGGCACCGAGAACGAGCGCGCGTTCGCCTTCGCTTTTGCGGCGGCCTGCGCGGCTTCGTGCTGGCGGTAGAAGTACCAAATCCCGCCAATCAGCAACACGACGATGATTAGCCAGATCCAGGCGTGGCCCGAGCTTTGCGTTTTCTGGGGCGGCGGCGCTGTCCGCTGAGAGGCACTGCTGGGGGTGCGATTTGTATCCGGTAGAGGCTCAGCCACGGAAAGTCCCTTTAATTTAATTTTCGCGACGTGCTGCGTACTACGACAGCTTTCCCTCGGGGCTGATTTGGGTGCCCCATGCTTTCAGTTTCGATGCGCCTGACTGTAAAGAAGTCCGACCGATTTCCCGCCCAGAGGAACCCTCAACGAGGGAACGTCTTCATTCTCATTATATTCCGACGAAGAGCGGGTCGGTTTGGTTTCACGAGAGTTTGGGCGGCGGACCCTCGGATGGACCGTTTAGTACCCTTCTTTACAGCCCCTGATAAATGTGGGAGAGTGCAGCGGCTACAGGCGATCGCTGTTTCCAAACGAATCAATCCAGGGGTGTTGCATGAGCGCGACTGCGAACCGGGCGCACGAGGCTTCGGCGTCACTTCCTCCCTTGAAACTCTTTCTCGACAATGCGTGGGTCGACCCGCGCGGCGAGGAAGTGGTGGACGTCCGCAACCCCGCCACCGGCGAAGTCATCGCCAAGCTCCGCAGCGCTTCGCTCGACGACGTCAACCGCGCCGTCCTTTCCGCCCGCAAAGCGTGGCAACGGTGGCGGCTCACACCGCCCTTCGAACGCGCAGCCGCCTGCCACCGCATCGCCGACCGGATCCTCGCCCGCAAAGAGCAGATCGCCGCGGTGATCTCGCTCGAGCAGGGCAAGCCCTACGCCGCCGAGGCGCTGCCCGAGGTGGAAGAATCCGCCGAAAATTTCCGCATCGCCGCAGAAGATGTGAAGCGCCTCGAGACGCCTATCATTCCGGCCCGCGATCCCAACAAAAAGCTTTTCACTTTCAAGGAGCCGATCGGTACGTGGGCCATCATCACTCCCTGGAATTTCCCCACCGTCATTCCGTCCGAGTACTTCGGCCCCGGCATCGCCGCGGGAAACACGATCGTCTTCAAGCCCGCCGAGCAAACTCCACTGGCCGGTCTCCTGATGGCTCAATGCATCCTCGAAGCCGACATTCCTCCGGGCGTCTTCAACGTCATCACGGGCCTCGGTCCCACAGTGGGCGATGCTCTCGTCTCTCATACCGGCATCGACGGCATCGGCATCACCGGCGAAACTTCGACCGGCGATACCATCCAACGTCGCGCCGGCGCCAAGAAACTCCTGATGGAGCTCGGCGGTAACGGTCCTCAGATCGTACTCGAAGACGCCGATCTCGAACGCGCCGCGCGAGCCGCCGCCTTCGGCGCATACTTCAACGCCGGCCAGGTTTGCTGCGCCACCGAGCGCGTGCTCGTCGACAAGCGCATCCACAAAGATTTCCTCGATCTCGTCATCGCGGAAGCAGGCAAAGTGAACCTCGGCGATCCCTTCGGCGCCGACACCACCATGGGCCCAATGAACAACGCCCCCGTGCTTGAAAAAACCGAGCGCCATCTTGCCGATGCACAGAAGCGCGGCGCAAAGATCGTCTTCGGCGGCAAGCGCCGCGCTGGCGCTCCGAGCGATCACTTCTTCGAGCCCACGGTCGTCGACGCCGTAAGCCCCGAGATGCTCCTCCACAACGAGGAGACCTTCGGCCCGGTCGTTCCCATCATCACCGTCAACGATTACGAGCAAGGCATTGAACTCGCGAACGGCACGGGCTACGGCCTGCAAATGGCTATCTTCACGCGCGACATCGACAAAGCTTTCTACTTCGCGAGTCGCCTCCGCAGCGGCAACGTCGTGATCAACGACACCACCGATTACTGGGAAGCGCACGAGCCGTTCGGCGGCGGAGGTGGGACGCGCAGCGGTTACGGCCGCCTCGGCGGTCGCTTCACCTTTGAAGACATGACGCACCTGAAGACCGTCGCGCTCCACATCAACGACCTTACGCCGAAGCGCTAACCGCCTTCGCCGACGTCGAGTCGCGCTGCTGCACAAGGAGGCAGGTGGACGGCACTCATTCACCTGAGAATCTGTCCGCATCAAGCGGCCCGTCGCACTCGCCCGCCTCCGCCTCAAAACCAAATCAGCCCAAGCGCGTGATGGGCCTTCGCGACGTGGTGTTTTTCTACGTCGTCACTGGTCTCAGCCTGCAGTGGGTCGCAACCGCCGCGACGGCCGGTGCGAGCGCGATGGTCATGTGGGTCGTCGCGTGGCTGATTTTTTTCGTTCCGCTGGTCCTCGCGGTCATCGAACTCTCCTCGCGATACCCGCAAGAGGGCGGCCTCTACGTCTGGACGAAACAAGCCTTCGGCGAGTTCGGCGGCTTCATGGCCGGATGGATCTACTGGTCGAGCGATTTACCGTACTTGCCGACTATCTTGTATTTCGCCGCAGCGAATGCCTTGTTCCTCGGCGGCGAGCACGCCCACCTGCTCGCGAAGAACAGCACCTACTTCATCGTCTTTTCGGTTTTGGGTCTTTCGCTCGGGTTGATTCTGAATCTTGTGGGAGTAGATATCGCGAAGTGGCTTTACAACGTTGGCTCGCTCGGCACCTGGGTTCCCGCCGTGATTCTGATGGTTGTGGGCGCGATCGCGTGGCACAAATTCGGGAGCGCCACGCCTTTCACGCCGCAAACGATTCGTCCCGCCACCGGACTGAAAGATCTGATTTTCTGGGCGACGATCGTCTATGCGTTGAGCGGCGCAGAATCGGCATCTTTCATGGGCGACGAAATTCGCGAGCCGCGCAAGACGATTCCCCGTGGGCTTCTGACAGCCGGCGTGGTCATCACCATCTGCTACATGCTCGGAACGTTCGCCGTCCTGGTCGCGCTGCCCAAGGAACAGGTGAACGGCCTCGAAGGCATCATGCAGGCCATCGCGCAGAGCACCAGCCGAGTGGGCTGGAGCGCGCTGATTCCGCTCGCCGCGTTTCTGCTCGTCTTGAGCAGCCTCGGAAGCGTCGCTGCTTGGCTTGCCGCAATGTCGCGCATTCCGTTCGTCGCGGGCATTGATCGCTTCTTGCCGCCAGCCTTCGCGCGACTCCATCCGAAGTGGGGCACGCCGTACGTGCCACTACTCACGCAGGCGATTCTCTCGGCGATTTTTATCTTTCTGGGTCAGGCGGGAACTTCCGTGCGCGGCGCTTACGATGTCCTGCTCAGCATGACCATCATCGTCTACTTCGTGCCGTACGTAATGGTCTTCGCTGCCCTGATCAAGCTTCAGCGCGAGCCCGCGGGACCTGAAGTGAATCACATCCCGGGCGGCAAGCCCGTTGCATTCATCGTGGGCACCGTGGGCATCATCACCAGCGTCCTCACGATTGTCTTCTCAGCATCCCCGCCAGCCGACGAGCCGCACAAGGGCCTCGCACTGCTGAAAGAAATCGGACTCGTGGGAATTCTGCTGGCGATCGGCGTGTTGATCTTCGTCTTTGGAAAGCGTGCCGCCCGCGGCGCCGAGACGATAACGTGAACGCTTCGCGCTTCAGGTCGCGAGCAACGCGCTGGCAATCAGCGCGAGAACAATCCCTATCGCCTGTCGCCCGCTAAGCCTTTCGTGCAGGAACGCGACGCTGATCAGGATCGTAACCAGCGGATACAACGCCGAAAGCACAACAACGCTCAATGTGTTCCCGTCGATCAGCGCTGCGAAAAACGTAAGAAATCCCACGAACGCGCAGAACCCGCCCAGCGCGGCCCACGAAAATCCGGGCGTCGTCCACTCCACATGAAATTTCTCGAGCACCAGCACCACGAGCGCAAACGCCAGCACGCCAACGGTCTGAAACAAAATCGATTGACGCGGCTTCGTGTAATTCGCGGCCAGCTTGCTGAACACGCCCCACAATCCCCACGTCACCACTGTCAGAAACGTGTAACCCATCCAAGGCTTCACAGGTCCCCCCTCGCATCTGCAGCGAAGCACGGCCGCAATAAACACGACGGCAGTGCGCCGCAAAAGAGCGCCATCATCCTCGAATTTAAAACGGGAATCAATCCGTGCGGGAAAACTGCGGGACGCGAGGCGTCCGGCAAAACTCGTGCATCCGGGCGCCTCGCGTCGAGCGGGGAGGAAACTTCAGTGCGCCTTGTACAAATCCGGCAAATCCTTCTTCAGGTTCACGACTTTCGGCGCGTCGTTCATCATGATGTACGTGTTGTACGGATTCTTCTCGGCGAAGTCCTGGTGATAATCCTCGGCCGGGTAGAACGCTGAATACGCCGTCACTTCCGTGACGATCGGCTGCGGGTACACCTTCGCCGAGTTCAACTGGTCGATGTACGCCTTCGCGATGTGCTGCTGGCTGTCGCTCGTGAAGAAAACCGCGGACCGGTACTGCGTGCCATTATCCGGCCCCTGCCGGTCCAGTTCCGTCGGATCGTGCGCCACGGAGAAGAAAACCTTCAGCAGCTGCCCAAACGTCACCTTCGACGGATCGTAGACAATCTTCACCGATTCGGCGTGTCCCGTCGCGCCGGAGCTGACTTGCTCGTAGCTCGGATTTTTCACCGCGCCTCCCGAGTAACCCGCCGTCACCGACTTCACGCCCTTCACATGCTCAAATACCGCCTGAATCCCCCAGAAGCAGCCGCCGGCCAGCACCACCGTCTGCTGCCCTTTCGCCGTCGCGATCGTGTCGTCAACCGCCGGACTCGGGATCGCTACCGCAGCGGTCGTCGTGCTCGGCGCCAGCATCGTGAGCACAGCCATCACCGCCACCATTACGGCCAAACCCACTAAGAACGAGCGAATCATCGCAAAACTCCTTGTTCCGAGGCCTTGCAGGGAACCGCATTCCCCCTAATAACACCCTATTCGATTCGAGTTCAATCCAAAAGGTTACAGCGTTCGTCCGCCCGTCAAGTTCCCGCAAAAGTCTGTAGAATCTGCTATTTTAGCGCTTCGCCGCTAAGGGAGCGTTTCCTCGATGACGGATGATAGTCAGATCGATTCGAAGCCTTCGGAGTTGGGGACGAGTGCCGAGGCGCCCTCCGGGAAGCTGATCAGCTGGACTAGCCTGGTCTTTGCCCTGCTGCAAAGCGCCTGTACCGCGGTCATCGCCATCAGCGGCATTCGTGTCGCCATCGGTCTCACGGCTCTCGCCGCGGCTGCCGGCATCAACGCTCCGGCCAGAGGCTTCCACGCCGACATAATCCGCATCCCAATGATGGTCTTTGCACTGGCCGGATCGCTCGTAAACCTTTACATCGTCGGCCGCATTCGCCGCCTTCGGGCGAATCCCGCGTCGCAGTGGCGTCAGCAGCCTGTACCGAAGAAGAAGCTCAACTCCGAGCGCCTTCAGATCGCTCTTTCGATCATCACACTGCTTCTGCTGCTCGCCGAATGGGTCACCCACCCGATGATCCACGGCGCGCAATAGCGTTTAGCCCGGCTCCGCTTCCAGTTCTTTCGCCAACCGTTCGTGTAGGCGCTCGCTGAATCCCACCGGAAGCTCGAACGTTCGATCGTCCGCCGTCAGGATCAGAATGTTGCGCGTTGAATCCAGAATCGCCGAGCAAATTTCGCAATGTTCGAGGTGCTTCTCGATCTCGGCGCGCAGCTCGGGAGCGACTGACCCGTCGATGTAGTCTGAGATGAAGCCCCAGACGTGTTTGCAGTCGAGCTTCATGATTTCCTCCCGAACCAGCTGCGTTTGGGCGGTGCAGCCGTCTTCAAGTACGGCACAAGGCGTTTCTGCATCAGCATCCGTGCGCGGTGCAGCCGGACTTTCACCACGTTCTCGCTCACACCGAGCGCCTTGGCAGTCTCGGCAACGTCGAACTCTTCCACGTCGCGCAGCGTGAACACCTCTCGGTATATCTCGGGCAGCTCTGCCACCGCCGCGCGAATCGCATCCCGCAGCTCGCCGCGTTCCAGCGCCGCGAGCGGGATCTCGCGCCAGTCTGTCAAAAATGCCGGAGTGAAATCGCCTTCCGCCGTTTCCTGCCGCTCGTCGATCGATTCCATCGTGGCGCGCTTGGCCTTGCGCAACTTTTGCCGCGCCGCGTTCACCGTGATCGTCACCAGCCACGTACTGAATTTCGATTCCGCACGAAACGTCGCGAGGTGCCGGTACGCGCTGATCATCGCTTCCTGCGCTGTCTCTTCCGCCTCCGTCTCGTCCTTCAGAATCGAAAACGCGGTGAGATACACCATCCGCTCGTAGGGGCGAATCAGGTCGTGAAATAGGTTCCGCTCGCCGGCCAGAACTCTCGCGATGATCTCGGGTTCGGTCATTTCGGATGGTTCAACGCACGACGGCGTGGCGCCGCACAGAGCTCATTATGGGAGTGCGCTCGGAAAAAAAGGTTACAACGGCTTCGGAATGCGTCGCCAAACGGGAAGCGGTGGTTAGCCGACCGTCAGCAGTTCCTCGTAGAACCCACCGATCTCTTTCGCGCGGTCCACGAAGTGGATTTCCAGGATCCAGTGCCGCTCCTGCCCGTTCGCGTCGAGGTCTCGCATCCGCAAGTTGTTCTTCGGATGAACGTAGAGCGAAATCTTGTCCTGCGGAATCCGTTCGTGTGGGAACTGTCCGATCAGGTGTCCAGCGATGGGCCCGCCGTATTCCCACCCGCGCTTCTTGGCCATCTCTTCGCAGTACGCGTAGAGCTCGTTCGCGCGAATCTCAGGATGGTCCTTGAAATACTGTTTGCCCTCGCGGAACCCGTCGGCGATGTCGTCGCGCAGTTTTTGTTTCACCGGATCCGATCCGACCACGAACGTTCGCCCGAAATCCGCCTCCCATTTCTCAAACACCGGCCCGAGATCCAAGAACACAATGTCGTCGTCCTGCACGATCAGGTCGGGAGGGTTTTCGTCGTACGGCGCGAGCGTATTACTCCCTGCGCGCACGATTCGCTTGTGCCAGTACGTATCGACGCCAAACATCTCCTGCGCCAGCGCGTAAATATCTTCGTTGATCTGCGTCTCAAGCACGCCGGGACGGATCACCCGAGTCTCTTCCACTCGCCGGAAAAGTGCGTCAGCCTTTTGTTGCGCTTCCCACAGTGCTGCAGCGCGATCGGTTCCTGGTTCTGGCATGTCGAAAAGCCTAGCACGAATTTGCACAACGTCGGCCGCGGCCCGCTCACGCCTTCGTGAATTTCATCGCCAGCGAATTCATGCAGTATCGCAGTCCCGTAGGCTGCGGCCCGTCGTTGAACACGTGCCCCAGATGCGCCACGCACAACCGGCACGAAACCGCCGTCCGCTCCATGCCCATCGAAGTATCGGTCGTCTCGATCACGTTCTCACTTGCAATCGGCGCCCAAAAACTCGGCCAACCCGTGCCCGACTCAAACTTCGTATTCGAATGGAAGAGTGCGTTGTCGCAGCAAACGCACCGGAACACGCCCTTATCGTGAACATTTAGAAGTGTGCCCGTGAACGGCCGCTCGGTTCCGGCGTTGCGCGTAATCTCATACTCGTCCGGCGTCAGCTGTTTGCGCCAGTCGTCATCGCTCTTCACTACTTGCGGCTCGGACACGACGCCCAGCTTCTTTCCCGCGTCTGAAAATTGCACGATCTTCACGATCTTCGGCGTGCCACCTGCATAGTACGGATTCGCCTGCACCGGCTCCTTCGTCCAGAAGTGCCAGACCGCGAGTCCTCCCACCAGCGACGCCGCCGTGCGGAAAAAACTCCGACGATCGAATCGCTTCGACGATTCCACGCCCGTAAGAATCGGCTTATCCATGGCTCTCTCTCCTCACACTACAAATTCTATCCAAACGTAAACGCATATGCCTGAACGCCCGGGTCCAGGAATTGAATCTCAAACGTGCGGTCCTGCACCTTTCCCTGCTGCCGGATCAATTGATAGAGCCGGTAGCCTCGCACCACGCCATTCCCGTTCTCGTCGATGTCCATCCCGTGATTTTCGAGAGGCGCTCCACCATCGAGCAGCACGCGAAATCGCACAGGCTTTCCGTCCGGTCCGGGCCCCAACACTAAATGCAAATCCCGCGCGTGAAACCGGAACACGATCGACCCCGGCGCGCTCACCAGCGCCGCGTGTTCGTCGCTCACTTCCCATTTTCCCTCGAGCCCCCACTGGTTCAAATTCAGCCGCTGTGGCAGCGAATACTTCTCCGCCGCGTCGGCAGCAATATCCTGTGGCCCCGCAAAATTCTGCCCGCGCGCGTATCCCACGTACGTCTCCGGCGACCGCACATCATTCAAATCCGCCGCCGCTTCCGCTCCTGCCGCCTTCACGTCCACCAGGCCCGCCACATTCAGATTCGCGTTCTTTTCTTTCAGCAGCTCCTGAATCACGCGCTCACTCTCGTCATACTCGCCCTCACCGAAATGGTGATAACGAATCACTCCGTTCGCGTCGATGAAGTAGTGCGCGGGCCAATACTGATTATTGAACGCTTTCCAAATCGCGTAGTTGCTGTCCAGCGCCACCGGATACGTAATCTTTAGATCCTCGACCGCCTTCGCCACATTCGTAGGATCCTTCTCGAACGCAAACTCCGGCGTGTGGACGCCAATCACCACCAGACCGTCACTCTTGTACTTTTCGGCCCACGCCTCCACGTACGGAATCGACCGCAGGCAGTTAATGCACGAATAGGTCCAGAAATCGATCACCACCACTTTGCCGCGCAGCTCCGTGTTCGTCAGCGGCGGCGAATTCAGCCACGACACCGCACCATCCAAACTCGGCATTGCCCCTTCATTGCCGAGCGCCACCGTCGCGCCATGCACCGCGCCGACTCCAGCTCCACTCGCGTTCACTGAGCCCGGCCGGAATCGATCCACAAGCCGCTGCTCAATTCCCGACGTGCTCGCCAGCGACACGCGCGTCAGCAATCCAGTGTCGAGTCCCGACGCGATCGCCACCACGCCCAGCAACACCGCCACGCCCAGCCCGCGGCGGATCCATTCCTCCGCGCCCAGCGAACGCTTCATCAACGTGAAAACTTTCTTCCCGGCCAGCAGCGCCAGCGCCAGCGAAGTCGCCGCGCCGAGCGCAAACGCCAGCAGCAAAAATGCCGACCGCGCGCTCGCGCCTTCCACCGCTGCGCCGGTGAGGATCAATCCCAGAATCGGCCCCGCGCACGGAGCCCACAAAAGTCCCGTCGAGACGCCCAGCAGCAACGACTTCCCGACGCTCGGCGCCGAATCGCCTTCCTGTTGCACTTTCCCACCGAGTCGCACAAACGGCCGCGACAAAAATTCCGCCAGGCTCGGAAACAGAAGTGCCAACCCCATCAACCCAAAAATCGCGATCGCGATGTATCGCCCATACTGGTTTGCGCGCACCACCCACGATCCGGCCAGCGCCGCCACCGTCGCCACTCCGGCAAACGTCAGCGCCATGCCGATCAGCATCGGGAGCCCGCTCCGCCGGAACGGCTGGTCCGCGCGCGCGAACACAAACGGAAGCACCGGCAGAATGCACGGGCTCACGATCGTCAGCACGCCTCCGATGAACGCCAGCACGTACAGCAGCATCGCCGCTCCCTTCGCTCCTATTAGATACGACGCCCCGCGGATAGTTACAGCGCGCCCGGCCCCGCAAATCGCCGCAAGCCATTGCACGCCTTATGCATAGGGTACGCTCGATTCCGCCTACCCGATGCGCCCGTTATCCTAGCCGCGTTCACGGAACCCACCCTCACGAAGACCATCTTTGACTCGCACCAGCCAATTCTGGTATTGGCTAGTAAGAGCGTCGTTTAGCGCGGCTGCGCCCCGGCGGCGAATCGGTGCCCAAAAGCATCTAAACGTACTCTGCTAATTGTCGCCTTTCCGTCGATGAAAAAGTCCCAAAAATCCGCGCCTGCCGTCGAGCCATCTGCAACCGCGCCTGTCGCGCACGGTAGCAGCATCGGGCTATTCCATCCGGCCGTCCGCGATTGGTTCGACGCCGTTTTCTCCGGTGCCACCAAGCCTCAAGAACTCGGCTGGCCCGCTATCGCCCGCGGCGATTCCACGTTGATCCTCGCACCCACCGGCACCGGCAAAACTCTCGCCGCGTTTCTGTGGTGCATCAATCGGCTCATGTTCGCTCCAGTACCCGAAAAATCCAAGCGCTGCCGCGTCCTCTATATCTCGCCGATCAAAGCTCTCGCCGTCGACGTCGAGCGCAACCTTCGCGCTCCGCTCGTCGGCATCGCGCAAGCCGCCAAGCGCGCCGGCGTTGAATATCACGAACCCATCGCCGCTGTCCGCACCGGCGATACGCCCGCCGCCGAACGCGCGCGCTTCCTCCGGCATCCGTCCGACATCCTCATCACGACGCCTGAGTCGCTCTATCTTCTTCTCACCTCGAACGCGCGCGAAGCTCTTTGCGCCATCGAAACCGTCGTCATCGACGAAATTCACGCCATCGTTCCGACGAAGCGGGGCTCGCATCTCGCGCTTTCTATCGAACGCCTCGAACGCTTGACCGGCCGCAAGCTCCAGCGCATCGCACTCTCCGCCACACAGCGTCCGCTCGAAGAAGTCGCGCACTTTCTCGGCGGCGCGGACACCTCACGACCTCCAGCCGAAGTAGCGCAATCAGAGTCCCCCGCGGACGCAAACGACGACGCGCTTCTCGAAACCGAATCCTCCATCGTTGCGCCCGCATACCGCCCCGTCACTATCGTCGACGCCGGCGAACCGAAACGTCTCGATCTCAAAGTCGAAGTCGCCGTGGAAGACATGGCGCGCCTCGACGTGATCGACCCGCTTCCCAGCGGTCCCGCCTCTCAAGCCCCCAAGCGCCCGTCGATCTGGAGCGCCATTCATCCCAAGCTCCTCGAGCTCGTCCGTTCGCATCGATCCACGCTCATCTTCGTGAATAATCGCCGCCTCGCCGAACGCATCGCCGGCGCTATCAACGACCTCGCCGGAGAATCGCTCGTCCGCGCGCACCACGGCAGCGTCGCGCTCGCCCAACGCAAAGATATAGAAGATCGACTCAAGCTCGGCATTCTGCGGGGCCTCGTCGCCACGTCGTCGCTCGAACTCGGCATCGACATGGGCGCCATTGATCTCGTCATCCAGATCGAATCGCCCACGTCCGTCGCAAGCGGCATGCAGCGCGTCGGTCGCGCGAATCACCGCGTCGGCGCCGTCAGTCCCGCCGTGATTTTCCCGAAGTACCGCTCCGACCTCGCCGCCTGTGCCGCGATCACACACGCCATGTATCAAGGCGCTGTTGAAGCCGTCCGCTATCCGCGGAATCCACTCGACGTCCTCGCGCAACAAATCGTCGCCATGGTCGCGATGGAACCGTGGGACGCCACCGAACTTTACAACGTCGTTCGCGGCGCCGCGCCTTTCGCCACACTCAGTCGCCCGATCTTTGAAGGCGTGCTGGACATGCTCTCCGGCCGCTACCCATCCGAAGAATTCGCCGAACTGCGGCCCCGCATTACCTGGGATCGCCTTGCGCACAAAATCACCGCCCGCGAAGGCGCGCGCCGAGTCGCCGTTATCAATGGCGGTACGATTCCCGATCGTGGCCTCTACGGCGTCTTTCTCGCCGATGCAGTGAAAGGCTCTCGCGTCGGCGAGCTTGACGAGGAAATGGTCCACGAAAGCCGCGCCGGGGACACCATCGCCCTCGGCGCCACCACCTGGCGCATCGAGAATATCCTTCACGACCGGGTGATCGTTACGCCCGCTCCCGGTGAGCCCGGCAAAATGCCGTTCTGGCATGGTGACGCCGCCGGCCGTCCTGCCGAATTCGGTGCGCGCATCGGGCAAATGTCCCGCGAACTGCTCGCAATGCCGCGTCCCGTTGCTTTTGCAAAGCTCTCTAGCGAACACAGCCTCGACGCCAACGCCTCCGAAAACCTTCTGCGATATCTCGAGGACCAGCAGGCCGCCACTCGCACCATTCCCAGCGACGAGCAAATCGTGATCGAGATCTGCCGCGACGAAATGGGCGAACGCCGCGTCTGCGTCCTTACGCCCTTCGGATCGCGCGTTCACGCGCCATGGTGCATGGCAGTCACCGCGAAACTCCGCGACGAACTCGGTTGGGACGTTGAATCCATGTGGACTGACGACGGCTTCGTCATCCGCCTACCCGAAAACGAAGCGCCCGTTGAATCGGCGATGTTTCTTCCTACGCCCGCCGAGATGAAAGCGCTTGTTTTCCGGCAGCTCGGCTCGACGTCCATGTTCGCCGCGAAATTCCGCGAAGCCGCTTCCCGCGCTCTGCTTCTGCCGCGCCGTCGCGCCGGGCAGCGGACGCCGCTCTGGCAGCAGCGCAAACGCGCCGCCGACTTGCTCGCCGTCGCCGCGCGCTTCTCT
>Ga0210391_10000854_pt1 | contig 29734 bp, 28 predicted proteins | sample IncBWC12OmetaG_FD_160573 | JGI IMG/M metagenome (GOLD analysis project Ga0210391, IMG submission 160573) | Forest soil microbial communities from Barre Woods Harvard Forest LTER site, Petersham, Massachusetts, United States - Inc-BW-C-12-O ... | reverse complement strand
GAGATGGGCCCCGGGCACTTCGGTCTCGAGTAACCGCTCGCCACCCCTAAAATAACCAGTGTGGCTGCCTACGGCGCAGGAAACTACCGGGCATCACAGGGAAGGGGACCGGCCCCGGGATTCAGCTTCTTCCTGTATGCCGTGCTGGCCATCGTACTCATGGTGCTGGATCGGCGTGGCGGCTACCTGGTGCAGGTACGCTACTACCTGAGCGCCACCGCCTACCCCCTGCAGCTGGCCGTGAGCTCCCCGGCCCAGGCCTGGCACTGGACCCGCGACAGTCTCACCGCGCGTGAATCCCTGGAAGCCCAGAACGCGGCTCTGCTGAAGCAGAACCGCGATCTGTCCATGAAGCTGATGCGCTTCGACGCCCTGGCGTACGAGAACGCCGAACTGCGCGGCCTGCGGGCAGCGCTGCCCGCCGTGGCCGATCACTGGATGGCGGCGGAGGTGGTCGATGTGGAACTGAACCCGCTGCGCCAGCGCCTGCTCATCAACCGCGGCGCGCGCAACGGGGTCTTTCGGGGCCAGGCGATCATGGACAACTACGGGCTGCTGGGGCAGACCACGCGCGTCGGACCCTGGAGCTCGGAGGTGATCCTGGTGAGCGACCCGGAGCATGCCGTGCCGGTGGAAATCGAACGCACCGGCGTGCACACCATCGCCGTCGGCACCGGCGATTCGGATTCCCTGGTTCTTCCGGACCTGCCGGCCAATGCCGATGTGAAACCCGGAGACCTGCTGCTGACTTCGGGCCTTGGCGGGGTCTTTCCACAAGGCTACCCGGTGGCCCGCATCGCCGAAGTCCGCCACGATTCCGCACAGCCGGCGCAGATCCGCGCCACACTGCTGGCACACCTCAACGCGCTGCACGAGGTGACCCTGGTATGGTTCCAGGACACCCATCCCGCGGCGCCGACCCGCCTGAAGGACGGCGCGAGCGCCAGCGGCAACCCCGCGCTGCAGAAGCAGCCCGCCCCGGCGCTGGAATTGCTGCCGCCGCCGGCACTGCCGCACCTGACCCCGGCACGGGCCAAGCCTGCCGCGCAGGATAGTCAATGATCGACCGCGCCCAGGAATCCTTCGGACGGGTACTGCTGACGGTGGTGGTGGCGCTGGTGCTGACCGTGTTGCCGCTGCCGTCGTGGCTGGATGCGGTGCGCCCCGCCTTCCTGGTGATCACCGTCCTGTACTGGTCGATCGCCGCACCCCGCGTCGGGGGCATCGGGCTGGGCTTCTTCAGCGGCGTGGCGCTGGATGTCTTTCGCGGGGCGGTGCTGGGCCAGCATGCCCTGGCGCTCACGGCCATCACCTACGTGGCGGTGCGCGAGCATCAGAAAATCCGCCTCAAGCCCTCCTTCCAGCAGGCCCTGATCATGCTCGGCGCCCTGGTGGCCTATGAGTTCATCCTGTTCGCCATCGACGGTTGGACCGGACATCCCATGACCAGCCCGTTGCGCTGGATCCACGCCCTCACCGGCGCCCTCATCTGGCCGCTCGCGACCGCGGTGCTGGATCGCGTGCGCGGCAGCCGCTGACGCGCGGGGCCAACATGCGCGGCGTCCGCATCAAGGATCACTGGAAGGAACAGCGGCTGTTCGACCAGCGCGCGCTGGTCGCCAGTGCCATCGGCGCCATCCTGCTGCTGGTCCTCGCCGGACGCCTGGTGCTGCTGCAGGTCGTGCGCTTCGACTACTACGCCCAGCAGTCGCAGTACAACCGCGTGCGGGTCGAGCCGATCCCGGCAGCGCGTGGACTGCTGCTCGACCGCAATGGGGCGATGCTCGCCGGAGGTCAGCCCGGCTACCAGCTCGAACTGGTGCGCGAGGAAGTCCCGGACCTGGACCGCACGCTCAAGGGCCTGGTCAGCATTGGCCTGCTGACCACCGAGGAGCTGCCCGATATCCGCCGCACCATTCTCTCGCGGCGCAGCTTCGACAGTGTGCCGATCAGGCTGCGCATGACCGATGAGGATGTCGGCCGCTTCGCGGTGCATCGCTTCGACTTCCCCGGGGTCGACATCAAGTCGCGGCAGATGCGCTGGTATCCGAACGGGGCGCTGGGCGTGCATGCGCTGGGCTATGTCAGCGCACTGAGCGAGACCGACCTGCAGCATATCGACGCAGGCGCCTATGCCGGCACCTCGGTGATCGGCAAGCTCGGCGTGGAAGCCGCCTATGAGAAGCAGCTGCACGGCACCAATGGCTTTCGCCAGATCCTGGTCAACGCGGAAGGCCGGTCGGTGGAGAAGATCGGCACCGTGGCACCGCAGCTGCGCACCCAGGCGCCCATCGCCGGGGAAACTCTGGTGCTGGGACTGGACCTGAAGGTCCAGCGCGTGGCCGAGGATGCTCTGGGCGAACATCGTGGCGCGATCGTGGCCCTTGATCCGCGCAATGGCGACATCATTGCCCTGGTCAGCAAGCCGGGCTTCGATCCGACCGAGTTTGCCCGCGGCATCACGCGCGCCGAGTACGTGGCGCTGGCGAATGATCCGGACAGCCCGCTGCTCAACCGCGCGTTGCGCGGCACCTATCCTTCCGGTTCGACCATCAAGCCGGCCATCGGCCTGGTGGCCCTCACCGACCACAGCATCACCGCCGAGGAGAAGGTGCTCTGCAATGGCACCTTCGAGCTGCCGCACAGCGTCCACATCTATCGTGCCGACAAGGATGAACCGCGCGGCATGCTCGACCTGACGGAAGCCATCGCCAAATCCTCCGACGTCTACTTCTACAAGCTGGCCCATGAGATGGGCATCGACAAGCTCGATGAGGGGCTGGCGCCCTTTGGCTATGGCCAGCTCACCGGCATCGACATCAGCGGCGAGAAGCCCGGCCTGCTGCCCTCGCCGGCGTGGAAGAAGATCGCCTTCAAGCACCCCGCCGACCAGGTCTGGTTTCCGGGTGAGACCGTGAACATGGGAATCGGGCAGGGCTACCTGCAGGTGACGCCGCTGCAGGTGGCACATATCGTCGGCGTCATCGGTGAGCGTGGCCGCAGCTTCCGTCCGCGACTGGTGATCGGTACGCGCGCACCCGACGGTCGCATCAGCGTGGCGGCACCGGTGGAGGAAAAACCCGTGACGGGCATTTCCCAGGAGGACTGGACGACGGTCATCAAGGCCATGATGGGCACCATGACCTACGGCACCGGACACATCGCCTTCGCCAAGGCGGCCTACAGCTCCGCCGGCAAGACCGGCACGGCGCAGCTGTACACCGTGGCGCAGAACGAGAAATACAATGCCAAGACGGTGGCCGAGAACCTGCGCGATGACGCCTGGTTCGTGGCCTTCGCGCCGGCCGAAGAGCCGCGCATTGCGATCGCGGTACTGGCCGAAAATGCCGGCTTCGGTGCCGGCACCGCCGCGCCCATTGCGCGCACCGTGATCGATGCCTACCTGCTCGGCAGTGATGGCAAGCTCAAGCCGGAATTCGAACCCTCGGCGCAGGCCCGGGCGCGGCTCGAAGCGGCGCGGCCGGCGGCTGCGGAGGCGCCCGCTGCCACGGTGAGCCAATGATCCGCGAGGAACTCACCGACGGACCAAGTGCACGGCGCGCGGTCACCGGCGCGGCACGCATGCTGCTGGCCCTGAAACTGGACGGCCCGCTGCTGGTGGGCCTGGGACTGATCGCCGCCTACGGCCTGGTGGTGCTGTACAGCGCCTCGGGCCAGAGCCTCGGCACCGTCATCCGGCAGATCGGCCACCTGGGCATGGGCACGATCGCCATGCTGGTGCTGGCGCAGGTGAATCCCAACTTCCTGCGCCGCCTCTCGCCGTGGCTGTACCTGATCGGGGTACTGCTGCTGTTCGTGGTCGCCGGGATGGGCGTCATCGGCAAGGGTGCGCAGCGCTGGCTGGATCTGGGACTGGTGCGCTTCCAGCCCTCGGAGATCATGAAGCTCGCCGTGCCGATGATGTGCGCCTGGTATCTGCACGAGCGGCCGCTGCCGCCCAGTCCCCTGTCGCTGGTATTGCTGGCGGCGCTGATCCTGATCCCCACCGGGCTGGTGGTCATGCAGCCGGATCTGGGCACCGGCGCGCTGATCGCCATCGCCGGCGCGCTGGTGGTGATGATGGCGGGCCTGCAGGTGAGCGTGGTGCTGGCGCTGGTGGCGCTGGCCGCGGTGGGCGGCTGGCTGGGCTGGCATCACATGCACGATTACCAGCGCGATCGCATCCTGACCTTCATCAATCCGCAGATCGATCCGCAGGGCGCCGGCTACCACATCATCCAGTCGCAGATCGCCATCGGCTCCGGCGGCGTGTTCGGCAAGGGCTGGATGAACGGCAGCCAGGCGCAGCTGGACTACCTGCCGGAGAGCTCGACCGACTTCATTTTCGCGGTGATCGGCGAGGAGTTCGGGATGCTCGGCCTGTTCTTGCTGCTGCTGCTGTATGCCTTCGTCGTCGGCCGCGCCATCTACCTGTCCACGCAGACCCAGGACACCTACGCGCGCCTCCTGGCCGGAAGCCTCGGGCTGACGTTCTTCGTCTATGTGTTCATCAATGCCGGCATGGTCAGCGGGCTGCTGCCGGTGGTGGGCGTGCCGCTGCCGCTGATCAGCTACGGCGGCACCTCGATGGTGACCCTGCTGGCAGGCTTCGGTATTCTGATGTCGATGTACTCGCACCGGAAGCTCGTCGGTTCATAGTGATCCGCACGCGCCTGCCAATCGAACTGTGCTGCGCGGCGCTGCTGTGCACTGGGCTGCTGTGTGCCGCAGGCTCAAGCGCCAAGAGCCACGGCTTTGATCTGTCGCGACCTGAAATCCAAAGCTTCATCGACGCCGCCGCGCAGCAGCCGCCGCTGACGCGCGCCGGGGTGACGCGCATCCTGCGCCGGGCGCGCCCGGATCCGGGCGTGATCGACAAGATCTCGCGCCCCGCCGAGACCGTTCTGCCCTGGTGGCAGTACCGCGCCAACTTCGTGACCGCGCAGCGCGTCGCCGAAGGGGTGCAGTTCTGGCTCGCGCACCGCCAGGAGCTGCAAAGCGTGGCCGATACCCAGGGCGTCGCAGCCGAATACATCGTCGCCATCCTGGGTTGCGAGACCGCCTATGGACGGATCACCGGCAAGGAGCGGGTGCTGGATTCACTGGCGACGCTGGCCTTCGACTACCCGCAGCGCGGGGAATTCTTCCGCGGCGAGCTGCTGCAGTTCCTGCTGCTCACCCGCGAGGCGCATCTGAATCCTCGCACGGTCAAGGGCTCCTATACCGGGGCGATGGGCGCGCCGCAGTTCATGCCCTCGAGCTACCGTCGCTATGGCGTGGATGCGGATGCCAATCACCACGTCGATCTGTGGAACGACTGGCGCGATATCTTTGCCAGCGTGGCGAAGCTGCTCATCGTCAATGGCTGGCAGAGCGGCGCGCCGGTGCTGGCCGAGGCGCAGCTGGCCGCCGGCGCACCGCTGCCGCAGGTACCACGGATGCTGGATCTGACGCAGACCCTGGATGGCCTGAAGGCACTGGGCATCAGCACCGACAGCGACCTGCCCGGCACCACGGCGGCGGTGCTGATTGACGCCGAGCAGGCCAACGGCCCCGCGTTTCGCGTCGGCTTCCACAATTTCTATGTGATCAGCCGCTACAATCGCAGCGCCCGCTATTCCATGGCGGTGGCTGATCTGGCGCAGGCCATCGCCGCGGGCGTGCACGCCGCCCAGCCGCAAGCAAGTCAATGAACCTGCACGCACCTGCACGAACTCTTGCACTGCCGGTGGCCGGCCTGCTGGTGCTGCTCGCCGGCTGCTCGCTGGTCAGCACCGGTCGCAGACCGGCCGCCCCCCCGGCGCCGGTGGCGATTCCACCCGTGACCGCGACCCCGCCGGCCGACATCGCCGCCATCCCGGATGCCGTGCCGCGCAACGAACCGCGCAGCCGCAATGGCAATCCACCGTTCTACGATGTGCTGGGACGACGCTACACGGTGCTGCCCTCGGCCACGGGCTACGTGGAGCGCGGCGTCGCCTCCTGGTACGGACCCGGCTTTCATGGCGTGAGCACCTCGGTGGGCGAGCCGTACGACATGTATGCCATGACCGCGGCCCACAAGACCCTGCCGCTGCCCTGCTACGCGCGCGTCACCAATCTGCTCAACGGCCGCACGGTCGTGGTGCGCATCAATGATCGCGGCCCGTTCGTGGCCAACCGCATCATCGATCTGTCCTACACCGCCGCGGCGAAGCTCGACATGCTGCGCGCGGGCACGGCGATGGTCGAGGTGCGGGTGGTGACACCGGATGACCCGCAATCCCAGGCGCTGACGCGCGCCAACGAATCACCGCCCCCCACGCTGTATGTGCAGGCCGGCGCCTTCGCCGTGCCCGACAATGCCCAGGCGTTGCTGTTGCGGCTGCAGCACGCCGGGATGACCAATGTCTTCATCCTGCCGCCGCCGCCCGGCAGCCATCTATACCGGGTCCGGGTCGGTCCCGTCGCCAGCGTGGTGGAGTTCGATTCCCTGGCGGCAAGGCTTGCCACGCTGGGAGTTCCCGACGCGCGTTTGGCGAACGACTGATAAACTCGCGCTCCTGACCCACCCATTGCCGAGGATCCAACGCGGATGATTCGTCGCCTGCTCGCCTGCGCCCTGCTCAGCCCTACCCTTCTCATCAGCGTCGCCGCTTCGGCCGCCGCACCGATCCCCGCGCCGCCCTCGGTGCCCGCGCGCGCCTACCTGCTGGAGGACTTCCAGACCGGCCGGGTGCTGGCCTCCGATCACGCGGATGACCGGATGGAGCCGGCCAGTCTCACCAAGCTGATGACCGCCTATATCGTGTTCACCGCGCTGCACGATGGCCGCCTGAAGCTCAATGACCCGGTCACCATCAGCGAACACGCCTGGCGCTCCGAGGGCTCGCGCACTTTCGTGCAGGTGGGCACGCAGATTCCGGTGGATATCCTGATCAAGGGCATGATCGTGCAATCGGGGAACGATGCGACCGTGGCTTTGGCGGAGCGCGTCGCCGGCACCGAAGATGCCTTTGTGCAGGTGATGAACGAATACGCGCGCCGCCTGGGGATGGCGCATACGCATTTCGCCAATTCCGACGGCTTGCCCAGTGCCGAGCACTACACCACCGCGCGCGACCTGGCGCTGCTGGCGCATCACCTGATCGCCGACTTCCCGGACTTCTATCCGCTCTTCAGCCTGCATGAGTTCTCCTGGAACAACATCAAGCAGCAGAACCGCAACGGGCTGCTGGGCGCCGATCCCACCGTGGATGGCCTGAAGACCGGTCACACCGACAGCGCCGGGTACTGCCTGGTCACCTCCTCCTTGCGCAACGGCATGCGCCTGATCTCGGTGGTGCTGGGCTCGGATTCGGTGAAGCAGCGCGAACAGGCCAGCGCCACGTTGCTCGGCTACGGCTTCTCGTTCTATCAGACCGTGAAGGTCAAAAGCCGGGGCGATGTGCTGGCCGCGCCGCGCGTTTTCCTCTCGGCATCGACCACCGCGCCGGTGGGCATTGCCCAGGACCTGTATGTCAGTGTCGGTCGCGACCAGGCCACGGGCCTGAAGAGCACGGTCACCCTGGAGCCGCGTCTGCTGGCGCCGCTGGCCGCCGGCACCCGGGTCGGTGACTTCAGCGTCGCCACGCCCGATGGGGTCGTGGTGGCCAAGGTGCCGGTGGTGGCACTGCAGGCGGTGCCGGCCGGTGGCCTGTGGACCCGCATGAGCGACCATATCTCGCTATGGTTCAAATAGGGGCCGGCCGATGGCCACGCCGCTGCCGATCTGCTACCTGAACGGTGCCTACCTGCCACTGGCCGAGGCGCGCGTATCGCCGCTGGACCGCGCCTTCCTGTTCGCCGATGCGGTGTACGAGGTCATGCCGGTGTATGGGCGCCGGCCGTTCCGCTTCGCGGCGCATTGCGAGCGCCTGGCGCGCAGTCTCAAGGCGCTGGGCATGGCCGATCCGTACACCCGCGAGCAGTGGCACGAGCTGATCGCCACGCTCATCGAGCGCAATGCTCCGCACAATACCGCCGCGGACCTGTATGTGTACTGGCAGGTCACCCGCGGCATGCAGTTCGGCCGCAACCACGCGCCGCTGCCCGACATCGAGCGCACCGTGTTCGCGTTCTGCGCGCCGCTCATCCTCCCCGATCAGGCCGCCCTGGAGCGCGGCGTGAGCTGCGTGACGGCCCAGGACAATCGCTGGGGCCGCTGTGACATCAAGTCCACGGCGCTGCTGGCGAATATCCTGCTGCGCGAGCGCGCCACCGAGGCCGGCGCCTCGGAAGCCATTCTGCTGCGCGAGGGGCTGCTGACCGAAGGCTCGGCATCGGCGGTGCATGTGGTCGTGAACGGGGAGCTGCTCACGCCCGCGCTGTCGCCGCAGGTGCTTCCCGGGCTCACCCGGGGGGCGGTGGAAAAGATGGCCGCAAGGGCCCAGATCCCCTGTCGCGACGCGGCGCTCACCCAGGCGCAGCTGCGCGCGGCCTCCGAGGTGATGCTGTCGGCGGCGACGCGCGAAGTGATCGCCGTGACCGCCATCGATGGGATCCCCGTGGGCACGGGTCAGCCCGGGCCGGTGTGGCGCGCCGTGCACACGCAGCTGCAGAAATACAAGGGGGAGCTTGCCGGGAGGCCCTGGTGAGCGCCGCCGATGAACCGCCGGAGGGCGCCCCGGCCGCCCTGCTGCAGTTTCCCACCGACTACCCGATCAAGGTGGTCGGCCGCAGCAGCGACACCCTGCGGGCGCGCATCGATGCGATCTTCAGCGCCCATGTCCCGGACCTGGACCCGGCGCGCATTTCCGAGCGCCTCAGTGCCAACGGCAACTTCCAGTCCATTTCCTACACCATACGGGCCATCAGCGCCGCTCAGGTGCAGGCCCTGGCGACCGACCTGAAGGCCTGCCCGGATGTTCTGATCGTCATTTGATCCCGGTCCATAACCTCGCTGTAACCGTTTTATAACCGCGTCGTACCTGACGGCTAGACCTCGGCCGGTCTACGATGCCCTTTCATGTCGATTACCCTCGATCAGATCACCAAACGTTATCGTGGCGCACCAGTCGTCAATGATGTCTCCGTCGACATCGGCGATGGCGAGTTCTTCGTCCTGCTCGGTCCCAGCGGCAGCGGCAAGAGCACGCTGCTGCGCGCCATCGCCGGGCTGACCGGCGTCGATCACGGTCGCATCTCGCTGCACGGCCGCGATGTCACCCACGTGGCGGCGCGCGCCCGCGGCGTCGGCCTGGTATTCCAGAACTACGCGCTGTTCCGCCACATGACGGTGGCCGACAACATCGAATTCGCGCTGCGCGTGCGCCGCATGCGCGCCTCGGCGCGCCGCGAGCGGCGCCGGGAGCTGCTGCGCCTGGTGGCGCTGGAAGGCATGGACAACCGCCTGCCGGTGGAGCTGTCCGGCGGCCAGCAGCAGCGCGTCGCCGTGGCCCGCGCCCTGGCCCACAAACCCGAAGTGCTGCTGCTGGATGAGCCTTTCGGCGCGCTGGATGCCAAGATCCGCGAGGAGTTGCGCCGGACCATTCGCGAGGTGCAACGCGAACTGGGCATCACCACCATCCTGGTGACCCACGACCAGGAGGAGGCCTTCGCCCTGGCCGACCGCATCGGCATCATGAACCTCGGCCGGCTGCTGGAGCTGGGACGCCCCGAGGACCTGTACGCGCGTCCGGCCACCCGTTTCGTCGCGACCTTCCTCGGCGCGGCCAACCTGGTGCTGGCCCAGCACACCGCGCGCGGCATCTGCATCGGCGGTGACCCGGTCATGGCCCTGGGCAGCACTACCGCGCCCGGCGGCCGCGACCATGAAGTGGTCGCGGTGATGCGTCCCGAGGACATCGAGATAGCCCCCTCCCGCGATGAGCTGCGCTCCAGCTTCCTGGGCCTGGGAACGGTGGAGCAGCTGCTGTTCGTGGGTGCCAACGAACGCCTGCGCGTGCGCCTGAACAATGCCGCCAGTGCCGGCCATGTGGTGACCTCGGCTGACAGCAATGCCAGTGAAGCGCTGCTGGAAATCACCCGCACCCAGCATGACCGGCGCAACTACCCGGTCAATGCCGGGCAGTGCGTGACCCTGGGCGTACGGCGGCTGCATGTGCTGGCGACGCCCTTGTCGAGCTTCACCGCCTGCGCGAGCAGCGCGCCGCAGGCCCAGGCGATCAGCGAGGAGCCCTTGCTGGTGCAGCTGGCGACGCGCATGAAGACCCGCGTCAGCACCCGCGTCGAACCGGCCATGCAGCAGGCCGCGACCGAGGCTGCTGCGGCGCCCTTCGCCGGCGTGGCGGTGATCAATACCGACCCGGGCGCCGGGCAGACCGTCCAATGGCTGCTGCAGCACGGCGCCGAAGCGGTGCTGCTGCTGCCCCACAACGCGGTCTCACCGGTGCGGGTGCTGATTCACTGGCTGGACGAACCCTCGCGACGCGCGACGCTGGCGGTGTCCGCGAGCATGCTGCGGCATGTGTCGGCCGAGGCCGTCTACATCGGCATCCTGGCTGATGATGGCGAGGCCGCACGGCCCGATGGCCTGCGCGCGCTGCTGGATGCGCGCTCGGAGGCACAGGCCGTGCACGGTCTGGAGATCCGCACCGAGCTGGGCTACGGGGATGTGGCCGAGGAGCTCACCCGCCGGCTCGCCGAGATGCCCGAGCAGCTCCTGATCCTGGGTGTGTCGGACATCAGCGTACTCACCGAGCGCTTCGCGGCGCTGCTGTCGCGCACCGCGAGTCCCCTGCTGGTGGTGTGGCAGCCCGGCGATCCGCCGCAGCAGGCTTGAGGCGCACCGGCATGGCACGCGAAGCAGTCGGCAAAGGGACCTTCAGCCAACCCAGCGTACTGCCGGGTTTTGGTCTCACCTTTGGCTTCACCACCTTTTTCCTCAGCGCCATCGTGCTGATCCCGCTGGCGGCGCTGGTGAGCATGGCGGCTTCCTCGAATTGGAACGCGTTCGTGCATACCGTGCTCAGTGAGCGGGCGCTGGCCTCCTACCGGCTGTCCTTCGGCGCCTCGGCGGTGGCGGCGAGCATCAACCTGGTATTCGGCTTCATTCTCGCCTGGACCCTGGTGCGCTATGACTTCCCCGGGCGCAAGTTCATCGATGCGTTGATCGATCTGCCCTTCGCGCTGCCCACGGCCGTATCCGGCATCGCCCTCACCACGGTGTTCGCCCAGACCGGTTTCCTGGGCAGGTACCTGGCCCTGGCCGGCATCAAGGTCGCCTATACCTGGATCGGCGTGACCATCGCCCTGACCCTGATCGGCATGCCGTTTCTGGTGCGCACAGTGCAGCCGGCGCTCGCCGAGGTGCAGCGCGACCTGGAGGATGCCGCCGAGATCCTCGGCGCGAACCGCTTCTATATATTCCGGCGCATCATCCTGCCCACCGTGCTGCCGGCCATGCTGACCGGTTTCGCGCTGGCGTTCGCGCGCGGCGTCGGCGAATACGGCTCGGTGATCTTCATCGCCGGCAATCTGCCGTTCAAGACCGAGATCACCCCGGTGCTGATCGTCATCCGCCTGGAGGAATACGATTACCACGGCGCCGCCGCCCTGGGCTGCGTCATGCTCAGCATCTCCTTCCTGGGGCTGTGGGCGATCAACTACCTGCAGCATTGGGGCCGCCGCCGCTCCACTGCGACGCGGCGCTAGATGGCGGGCGGACCCTCACCGGCCATGCTGGCTGAGCTGCGCTCGCGGCCCGGTCATGACTCGCTGCTGGGCAATCTCATGCGCTGGATGCTGATCAGCATCTCGCTGCTGTTCCTGGCCGCGCTGCTGTTTGCTCCGCTGATCACGGTGTTCGCCACGGCGCTGGCCAAGGGCGTGCACGCATACCTCGCCGCAGTGGATGATCCGAACACCCTGGCAGCCATCAAACTCACGCTCATCACCGCCGCCGTGGTGGTTCCCGCCAACACCGTGTTCGGCCTGGCCGCCGCCTGGTGCATCGCCAAATTCGAGTTCAAGGGCAAGAGCTTCTTCACCACCCTCATCGATCTGCCGATGGCGGTCTCACCGGTCATCGCAGGGCTGGTGTACGTGCTGGTGTTCGGTCTGCAGGGCTGGTTCGGCGGCTGGCTGCAGGACCACAACATCAGCATCATTTTCGCGCTGCCGGGCATCATCATCGCGACCATGTTCGTGACCCTGCCCTACGTGGCGCGCGAGCTGATTCCGCTGATGCAGCAGCTGGGCAATGACGAGGAGGAGGCGGCCATCACGCTCGGTGCCGGTGCCTGGCTGACCTTCTTCCGCATCACTCTGCCGAAGGTGCGGTGGGGTCTGATCTACGGCATCATCCTGTGCAACGCCCGCGCCATGGGCGAGTTCGGCGCGGTGTCGGTGGTATCCGGACATATCCGTGGCCTGACCAATACGCTGCCCCTGCATGTGGAGATCCTGTACCGCGAGTACAACACCGTCGGCGCCTTCGCCGTGGCCTCGCTGCTGACCCTGCTGGCGGTCGTGACGCTCGTGATCAAGACCCTGGTGGAGCGGCGCGGATACAAGAGTCGCTGATGCAGCCGCTGCTGTCGCGCCTCGGAGCACTGCTGGAGCGGCTGCGCATCGATCCGGCGACCACGCGGCTGCGCTGGTGGCTGGCGGGCAGCGAGGTCGTCATCGTGCTGATGGTGGCCGGCGGACTGTCACTGTATGCGGGCGACCGTCTGCGCCAGGTTGCCGACGCTCAGGGAACCGCGCGCGTGCAGCTGGGCGGCACCATGGCGCGCGAGACGCTGCGGCGGATGCAGGAGGATGCCCTCACCAGCGCGCGCACCATCGGCGATGACCCTGCGATGCAATCGGCGCTGCAGTCGCTTACCGAACCGCTCTCGGCCTCGCGCACCCAGGAACTGGACTTGCTGCTGAGCCGTCTGTGCCCGGATGCCAACGCCGATGCCTGTGCGCTCTTTGACGGCGCCAGCATGTTCGCGCATGCCGGCGGCAACGTGCCCTGGACCGAGGTCTTGCTCAGTGTCGCCAAGCAGGGGCACATCTTCCTGGCCGCGCCCGTGGCCAGTCCCAGCGCGCTCTTTGGGGCCAATGCGCCGGTCAGCGGGCACCAGGGGCTGTCCATTTTCGTGGTCCGCAGCTTCAATGCACAGCTGGGCGCCGATCTGAGTCGCGCCGCGGGGCTGTCGATACGCCTGATCGATTACCGCAGTTTCACCACCGCGCCGGTGGACCAGCTGACCAGCGTGCACAGTGCCGGCCTTGCCGATGGTCACTATGCGGTGGCGCATATCCAGCCACTGGATCTGTTCGTCGCCAGCTTCCCGCTGTTCACCAGCAACGGGGAGGCCATCGCGCTCATCGAGGCGCGCCTGCCGGCCGCCCAGATCGACAGTGAAATCCGCTCGCTCATCCATCGGCTGCTGCTCACCGCTCTGGTACTGGCGCTGCTGGCGGTACTGGCCGGCGCGGTTCTCGGCCAGTTCGTCGCCGGCCCGGTCCAGGATCTGACCGATGCGGCGCTGCGGCTTGCACAGGGGGATTTCTCCACCTCGATTCCGGTGGGCGGCACCGCCGAGGTCGGCGCGCTGGCACGCACCATGGAGGACATGCGCCGCAACCTCGTGAACCTCACCGGCGCGCTGCGCCGGCGCGAGGCCGAAGCCCAGGGGGTGCTGGCCGGTATCGTCGAAGGGGTGTTCGCGGTGGATCGCGATCGCAACATCCGCTACCTCAATCCCCAGGCGGCGAAGCTGCTGGGGGTGGACACGCAGGCCGCGGTGGGCCGCTTCTGCGGCGATCTGCTCAAGCCGCAGAGGGTCAATGGCGTGCGCCCCTGCGAGGCGGACTGCCCCATCCTGCGGGCGCGCACCGCCGGCACCGCGCAGGCGCTGGAACTGCTGGAACTGAAGGAGGGAGCGCCGCGCACCACCATCATCACCAGCTCCGGCATGGTTGAGGGCCTGCAGGTGCAGGTGCTGCGCGATGAAACCGAACTCGAAGCGGTGCGCCGCGCGCGCGACAGCGTGCTGGCCAACATCTCCCACGAGTTCCGCACGCCGCTGGCGGCGCAGCTGGCCTCCATCGAGCTGTTGCGCGACGGGCTGGACACCATGCAGCCGCAGGCACGCGCAAAACTGGTGGTGTCCCTGGAACGCGGCACGCTGCGCCTGACGCGCCTGATCGACAATCTGCTGGAGAGCGTGCGCATCGAGTCAGGCCAGCTGAGCATCCGCCATCAAAGCGTGTCACTGCCCGAGGTGATCGAGGACGCACACGCGCTGCTGGAGTCGCTGCTGGTGCAGCGCGAGCAGCAACTGGCGGTGCAGCTGCCCGAGGAGCTGCCGCTGATACGCGGCGACAAGACACGCCTGACCCAGGTGTTCGTGAACCTCATCGCCAATGCCAACAAGTTCTCTCCGGATGGCTCGGTGCTGCGCATCGGCGCGCGGTTGGCCGGCAACCAAATTGAAACCTGGGTGGAAGATGAAGGTCCCGGCGTGCCCGATGGCGATGTGAGCAGCATCTTCGAGCGCTTTCGTCGCGGCATGGATGCGGAGCCGGAGCCGGGCGGTTTAGGATTGGGGCTGTGGATCGTCAAATCCGTGATCGAGCGTCACGGCGGCACCATCGTCGTGCAACGCACGCCTGAGCAACGCACCCGATTCAGTTTTACACTTCCGATTCAGACCGGAGCGCCATGAAAGTACTGATCGCCGACGACGACCGCGACCTGCTGGACCTGATCGCCTTCACGCTCTCGCAGGCGGGATTTCTGCCGGTCAAGGCGCCGGATGGCAATGCGGCGCTGACGCTGTTCGCGAGCGAAGGCCCGGACCTGATCGTGCTCGACATCAACATGCCCGGTGCCAGCGGCTTCAGGGTGTGCGAAACCATCCGCACGCAGTCGGGCGTGCCCATCATGATGCTCACGGCGCGTAACGAAGAAGAGGATCTGGTGCGCGCGCTGGAGCTGGGCGCGGATGACTATCTCACCAAGCCCTTCAGTCCGCGCACCCTGCTGGCCCGCATCAAGGCCCTGATGCGCCGCGCCGGCATGGAAAATTCAGGGCCGTTGGCCGCGGGCCGCGTGAAGCTCAATGTCGAGGATCACACCGTGCAGATCGGTGCCGCGCAGGCGGTGCGCCTGACCAAGCTGGAGCTGCGGCTGCTGCAGATGCTGCTGGTGAATTCAGGCCGCACGGTGAGCTCGGACCGCCTGCTGGTGCACATCTGGGGCCATCGCAATTCGGGCGACCGGCAGTTGCTCAAGCAGCTGGTGCACCGGCTGCGGCAGAAGATCGAAAACGACCCGTCCCTGCCGCAGATCCTGCAGACCGCGACCGGCGCAGGCTACAAGCTGATGGTGGAGTAGCCGCCGCTAACGCACGCCGTAGACCTGGTCGAAGCTGCCGCCGTCCTCGAAGTGATCCTTGGACGCCTTGGTCCAGCCACCGAACTCGGCAATCGTGACCAGCTGCAGCTTGGGGAACTGATTCGCGTACTTCTGGGCCACCTGCGGATCGCGGGGCCGATAGAAATTGTGCGCGATGATCTCCTGGCCTTCCGGACTGTAAAGGTGCTTGAGGTATTCGGTGGCGACGGTGGTGGTGCTGTGCTTCAGGGCGTTCTGATCCACCACGGCCACCGAGGGTTCGGCCAGAATGCTCAGCGAGGGGACGACGATCTGCACCTGATCGCCGCCGAGCTCCTTGATCGCGAGGAACGCTTCGTTTTCCCAGGCCAGCAGCACATCGCCGATGCCGCGCTGGACGAAAGTCGTGGTCGCATCGCGCGCTCCGGTATCCAGCACCGGAACATTGGCGTAGAGCCGGCGAACGAAATCCTTGGCGGTGGCGTCGCTGCCGCCGGGCTGGTGCTTGGCCCAGGCCCACGCCGCCAGGTAGTTCCAGCGCGCGCCGCCGGAGGTCTTCGGGTTCGGGGTGATGACGGCGATGCCGGGCTTGATGAGATCGCCCCAGTCCCTGATGCCCTTCGGATTGCCCTTGCGCACCAGGAAGACGATGGTGGAGGTGTAGGGTGCGCTGTCATCCGACAGCCGGCTCTGCCAGTTCAGCGGCAGCAGCTTGCCGCGCATGGCGATGGCATCAACGTCCCCGGCCAGACCCAGCGTCACCACATCAGCCGGCAAGCCCTCGATCACCGCGCGGGCCTGCTTGCCCGAACCACCGTGGGACTGGTCGATGCGCACTTCCTGACCGCTCTTAGCCTTCCAGTAGCGCGCGAACTCCTTGTTGTAGTCCACGTACAGCTCGCGGGTGGGGTCATAGGAGACGTTCAGGATGGAGACTTTGGCTTCCTGCGGCGCCGGTCCGCAGGCCACTAACGCGCTCAATGACACCAGGGCCAGCCACTGTCTCGACTTCATCACGACTCTCCGCGGAAATTTCCGGTCAGCAAGACAGTCGATGCTAGAGCGCAGTCGCCAGGTTGTCAGTAAAGCGTTGGTTATAAATCGGTTATAGCCGCAGCGCCGCCAGCAGATGCGGCCTGAGGCCCAGCGCGGCCGCCTGCACCTCGCTCAGCGGGGTGATGTGCGCCAGCTGCGTCATCTGGAGCCCCGCATGGCCACAGGGATTGATGTGCCCGAAGGGCTCGAGGTCCATGTTCACGTTCAGCGCCAATCCATGGTAGCTGCAGCCGCGTCGGATGCGGATGCCGACACTGGCCAGCTTGCGCCCGTTCACGTACACGCCCGGCGCCTCGCGGCGCGCGCTCGCGGTGATGCCCAGCTGCGCGCCATAGCGGATGACCGAGTGCTCAAGCCCGGACACCAGATCGCGCACCCCCAAGCCGGCGCGCCGCAGATCAATCAACGCATACACCACCAGCTGCCCCGGCCCGTGATAGGTCACCTGGCCACCGCGGTCGGTGTGCACCACGGGAATATCCCCCGGCGCCAGCACATGCTCGGCCTTGCCTGCCATTCCCTGGGTGAACACCGGCGGATGTTCCAGGAACCACAGCTCATCGGGCGTGTGTGCCGTGCGCGTATCGGTGAACTGCTGCATGGCCCGCCAGGTCGGCTGATACTCGACCCGACCCAGATGCCTGATCACCGGTTCCCCCGTGATCCCCGGGCGCGGCGCGGCGTTCACCGCGCGTTGTTGAGGCCGGCGTTGTTGCGGTTCAACGCCTGTTCCGCGCGATAGCTGGAGCGCACGAAGGGGCCGGCCACACATTCGACAAAGCCGCGCTGCAGGGCCTGGTGGCGCAACTGGTCGAACTGCGCGGGGCTCACGAAGCGCTCCACCGCCAGGTGATGGGCGGTGGGCCGCAGGTACTGGCCCAGGGTCAGCAGGTCAACGCCGGCCGCGCGCAGGTCATCCATGGTCTGGATGACTTCCGCGGCGCTCTCCCCCAGGCCCAGCATCAGGCTGGTCTTGGTCAGCAACTCGGGCCGGTGCTGCTTGGCATGCGCGAGCACCTTCAGGGTCTGTTCATAGCCGGCGCGCGGATCGCGCACCGGGTGCGTGAGGCGCCGTACGGTTTCCACATTCTGCGCGAACACCTGCAGGCCCGAGTCGACCACGGTTTGCACATCACGCAGCACCCCCTGAAAGTCAGGAGTCAGGGCCTCCACCGCCGTACCCGGATTGCGTTCGCGTATGGCGCGCACACAGGCGGCATAGTGTCCGGCGCCGCCGTCGGGCAGGTCATCACGATTGACCGAGGTCAGCACCACGTATTTGAGCTTCATCAACTCAACGGTGCGCGCCGCGTTGGCCGGCTCCTGCGGATCAAGCCAGCCATGCGGATTGCCGGTATCCACTGAACAGAAGCGGCAGGCGCGGGTGCACACCGCGCCCATGAGCATGATGGTCGCGGTACCCGCGTTCCAGCATTCGCCGATATTGGGGCACTTGGCCTCCTCGCACACGGTGGCCAGACGATGCTCGCGCACTATGTCGCGCACCGCATCGAAAGCCGCGCCGCTGGGTGCCTTGGCGCGCAGCCAGGGCGGCTTCGGTGGCAGCGGGCGGGCGGCCGGATCCGGATGGGCAGCGGCCTTGACGCCATCGCGAATGGCCGTGAAGCCCTGCGGTGTCAGGTACTTCTCACCGCTGCGGGCGCGCGCGGCCTCCTGGATGACCGGAATGCTCTTGAGGTCAGACATGGCTACATTGTACTACGGCCGGCGCGGCCCCCCGATTTGCGCCAGCTCCTGATTCAAGGCGGCCAGGCGTTCAGGGGTGCCGATGTCGCGCCACAGGCCCTCGTGGCGCTGGCCCTGCAGCCGGCCGGCGGCGCAGGCGCGCTGCAACAGCGGCAGCAGCGCAAAGCGCCCCGCCGTGCAGCCGGCGAACAGCGCCGCACTGAAGACACCGATGCCGCTGTAGGTAAAAGGTCGCGGTTCGCGGTCCAGCACCCGTGCGCCATCCAGGCCGAAGTCGCCGCGCGGATGCTGCGGCGGATTGGGCACCAGCACCAGCCGCGCGTCGGCGGCGGGCGGGAGTCGCAGCGCGCCCAGATCGATATCGGTGAAGGTGTCGCCGTTGACGACCAGGAAGGGCTCCGGCCCGAGCAGCGGCAGTGCCTGGAAAATACCACCGCCGGTTTCAAGCGGCGGACTGCCCTCCTCGCTGTACTGGATCTGCAATCCGAAGCCCTGGCCATCTCCCACTGCGGCGCGGATCTGCGCCCCGAGCCATGACAGGTTGATGATGACGTCACGCACCCCGGCGCGCGCCAGTGCTTCCAGATGCCAGGCGATGAGCGGCTTGCCCGCTGCCAGCAGCAGCGGCTTGGGCGTGTGATCGGTCAGGGGTCGCATGCGTTCGCCGCGACCTGCGGCGAGGAGCATGGCCTTCATGCCGGCGCGGCTTCCCGGGCCTGGCGTGCATTGGCGCCCGGCAGTGCCGGCACCGCGCTGTGCAGCAGAAACTCGCGCAGCGCCGCCAGCTGCGGGAAGCGCGCGCAGGCCTCGACCACGTAGCGCAGGGTGAGCGGCAGGTCGTCCAGATAGCCCGCCTTGCCATCCCGATACCACAGGCGCGCGAAGATACCGAGCACCTTCAAGTGGCGCTGGATGCCGATGACATCGAACCAGCGCAGCATCTGGGTATCGTTGGTGCCGGCGCTGCGCGAGCCGCGCTCGTGCATCATCAGGCGGTAGTCGCGCACCCAGCCTTCAACCCGCGCCCGCGGCCAGCTGATGTAGCAGTCCTTGAGCAGTGAGACCAGGTCATAGCCCACCGGCCCACGCAACGCGTCCTGGAAATCGATGACGCCGGGATTGCGCTCGTGCGTGATCATCAGGTTGCGCGAGTGATAGTCGCGGTGCACGAACACCTGGGGTTGCGCCAGCGCCTCGGCCACCAGGAATTCGAAGGCCGCCGTCAGCATCTCGCCCTGGGCGCGGGTCAGTTCCAGCTGCAGATGCCGCGCGCAGAACCATTCCGGCATCAGCGCCATTTCCCGCACCAGGGTCTCCCGGTCATAGGGGGGCAGTTCAAAGGCCGACTCGCGGCCGCGAACCTGGATGTCGGCCAGGGACAGCAGCGCGTCCCGATAAAGCCGGTCGGCATCAGCGCCGCTCTTCAGTTCCGGCAGGTAGGGGCGTGTTCCCAGGTCCTCCAGCAGCAGCAGTCCGCGCGCGGTGTCCCATTCATACACACGCGGCACATGCACCCCCGCCGTCTCCAGCATCACGGTGATGTTCAGGTACGGGCGCACGTCCTCGCGGCCCGGCGGCGCATCCATCACGATATGGGTGCCCATGGCGGTGAAAACCCGGAAATAGCGGCGAAAGCTGGCATCGCTGGAGGCCGGCTCAATCAGCCGGGGCGACAGCTTCAGCTCGCGGGTGACCCAGTCGCTGACCAGGTTGAATCGCTCATCGACGTGGGACATAGCGCTCGATTATAGACAGGCCCGGGTGCTCACCGGTCATCAGGGCATGCAAACCGGGTAGACGACCTCGCTCAACAGCGCACTGCCATCGCTGATATCGGTGCAGTCAGCCGGGCAGATGACCACTTCACTCTCCTGGCGCTCCACCAGCAGGCCACAGATATCGTCACGGGCAATGGTGGCGGTGAGGATTGCCGGCTGCACTTCGTGACGCCGAAAGCGCTCCTGTTGGGAGGCAAACCAGCGCGCGGTCTCGGATTTCAAGGTCCAGCACACCCCGTACTGATGACCGTCGGCTTCCTGCTGCACGGTGCCGCGGAAGATGCGGATACGGTCGGGCAACTCGCGGAACACCCGGCGCGCCATGTCGCTGTCGTAGACCCGGCGCCCCGCGGCCTTCAATTCGGCCAGCGCCGCCACCAGGAAGGCGCGCTGACGATGCAGCAGATCGCCGTTGGCCACGGCAAGCTCCATGGCCAGCGGTTTCTGGTCCATGTTCAGGCGCGGCCACAGACGCTTCAGGACGGTGGGACGGCTGCTGCTGGCGGCCAGCATCAGGGCCTGCTCCCAATCGCCCTTGCGCACGGCAGCCGTGATATCGGCCTGCATCCGCCGTCGCGATTCAATATGATTTCGCCGCAGCTGGGCCCGCTGTTTTTCGTCGGCAGTCAGTGGTATTGACGTCAAGCCCTGCCTCCCGCCCCTGTATCGCTAGCAAGTTACGACAGATAAACTTTTGAATAACAAGTACTTACGGCGATGTAGCCCGGCAATTATAGAGTGCGGCCCCAGGCCGCACCCGCAACCACTCCACAGTTTCAGGATTGCCCGGCGCCCGGGGGCGGCCTGGGGCCTGATCGCCGCCCTGCTGGCGCTCACGGCGGCGCCGGCGGCCCGGGCCGACAGCCTGTTCTCCTGCCCGGCGCCACGCTCGGTGGTGCGCCAGAAGACCCAGCCGGTGCATCAGCCCAGCCTCGCCGCGGGCGGCAAGATCGTCCTCGAGGCCGACAAGATCAACAGTGGTGCGGACGGACACGAAACCGCCAAGGGCCATGTCACCGCCACGCAGGGTCAGCGCGTCATCCAGTCCGACGATGCCGACTATGAAAAGAAAACCGACACCGTGCGGGTGCAGGGCAAGCTGGAGTACCAGGATCCGCTGATCCATCTCACCGGCCTTGACGGACAATATTCCTCGCTCGGTGGCGGCAGCTTCCATGAAGCGCAGTTTGAACTGCTACAGCGCGATGCCCACGGCTCGGCCCAGCTGGTGGACCTCACGCCCGCGGGCATCCTGAGGCTGCAGGACGGGACCTTCAGCACCTGCCCGACCAGCGAGGAAACCTGGCAGATCCGTGCCGCCACCATGACGCTGGACAGCGCTGAGCATACCGGCGTGGCACGCGATGCCAGCGTGGACTTCAAGGGCATACCCGTGCTGTATCTGCCCTGGCTGTCATTCCCGCTGGATGATGAGCGCAAGACCGGCTTCCTGTTTCCGAGTCTCGGCACCAACAGCCGCAGCGGCGTCGAGCTCGCGGCGCCGTGGTACTGGAACATCGCCCCGCAGGAGGACCTGCTGCTCACGCCCACCTATTACACCCGCCGCGGCATCGACCTCGGCGGGGATGTGCGCTACATGACCGACGATCAGCACGGGGAACTGATCTGGCACTTCCTGCCGTATGACGCGCAGGCCGCCGGCGAGGGCCTGGACAGTCCCCAACGCTCCTTCGTGCACCTGACCCAGACCACCGAACTGCCGGATGACTTCCGCCTCGACATCGATGCCGCGAATGTGGGGGATCCGCTGTATTTCCAGGACTTTGCCACCGGTCCTGAAGGCACCAGCGTCGCCTACCTGGACCGCTCCGCCGCCCTGTCCTATCGCGATCAGAACTGGCGCCTCTCGGCCCAGTTCCAGCAGTACCAGACCCTGGATGCCATCGAGCAGCTGCTGGATCCCACGCAGCGCCCGTATGCGCGCCTGCCGCAGATCGTGGCCGACAGCGACTTCGTGGTCGGTCCGGCCAGCATCCTGCATTACGGCTTTGATTCCGAGGTGGTGAACTTCGACCGCGACATCGGCGTCACCGGCTGGCGGCTTGATCTGCGCCCCGACGCCACGCTGCATTTTGAAGGGCCGGGTTACTTCGTGCGTCCCGGCGTGGCCTACGAGATCACCGAGTACTCGCTGGACAATACCGCGCCCGGTCAGGACCGCAATCCGCGCCGCTCGCTGCCCACCGGCAGTTTGGACACCGGCTTGCTGTTCGAGCGGCCGGCCGGCCGTGACGCCCGGCGCACACTGACGCTGGAGCCACGGCTGCAGTATGTCTATACCCCGTATCGGAACCAGGATCAGCTGCCCATCTTTGATACGGCATTGCCGGATCTCAACCTGGTCGAACTGTTCCGCACCAACCGCTTCGTGGGTGCCGACCGGATCGGGGATGCCAACCAGGTCACCGCCGCGCTGACCAGCCGCCTGCTCAACACCGGCAGCGGCCAGCAACTGCTCTCCGCCACACTGGGGCAGACCTATTATTTCCAGCCGCCGCGGGTGCAGATTCCGCTCGAGCCCACCACCGGACTGCGCTCGGATCTGGTGGGCGAGATGGCGCTCACGGCCTACAAGAACTGGAGCGTGAATCTGGGCGAGCAGTGGGACCCGCAGACCAGCGCCAGCGATCGCACCATCGTCGAACTGCAGTTCAAACCGGCGCAGGATGCGGTGGTGAACCTGGCGTACCGCTTTCAGCGCGACGACCCGGCCGAGCAGCAGGCCCAGTCCCAGGCGGTGTCGCTGGTGTTCGCGCAGATCTATGCCTCGGAACTCGCCCAGGGCCTCAGCCCCGCCGAGGCGCAGGTGCGGGCCCTGGCCCTGTCCCAGGCCTACCTGACCCCCAACAGCCTGGACCAGGTGGAGGCCTCCAGCGCCTGGCCCATCCTGCGCAACTGGAATGCCTATGGGCGGGTGGTCTATGCCCTGGACCAGCACCAGATGCTGGAGCGCTTCGCCGGCTTCGAATACCGCGCCTGCTGCTGGGGCATCAGAATTCTGGCGCGCCGGGCCCTCAGCAGCAGCACCGGACGCCAGGACACGGGTATATTCATACAGCTGGAACTCAACGGCCTGGCAAGTGTCGGATCCGAAGCCGGTACTTTCCTTGGCACCGCCATTCGGGGATACTCCCCAAATAATGTAAGCCCCTGAAGATCATGAATTATTTCAAACAGCAATCGACTCTCTGCGCCACCCTGGCACTCACCGCCGCGCTCACCTTGAGCCTGCAGGCCGGCGCCCAGACCCGCGAATTCCAGGGCCAGGGGCAACTGCTCGACCGGGTCGCGGCGGTGGTGAATGACGGCGTGGTGCTGGAATCTGAGGTCGATGACCAGCTGGCGACCGTGAAGGATCGCCTGCACTCCCAGGGCCAGGAGATGCCCCCGGATGCCGTGATCCGCCAGCAGATCGTCGAGCATCTGATCGTGGAGGAGGTCGAGATGCAGCGCGCCGATCGCGCCGGCCTGAAGATCTCCGATGAGACCTTGAACAATGCCATGACGGATGTCGCCCAGCGCAACGGCATCACCTTGCAGCAGCTGCCGCAGGCACTGGCCGCCCAGGGCATCGATTACGCCTCCTATCGCGATTCGATGCGCCGCGAACTCACGCTGCGCCTGCTGCAGCAACGCGATGTCGTGCAACGCATCAGCGTCACCGCGCGCGAAATCGACCAGTACCTGGATCGACAGTCCAAGCATCCCTCGGCCAGCGCCGAGTACAACGTGTCGCATATCCTGATCGCCGTGCCGCAGGAGGCCACGACCGCCCAGCTGGAAGCCGCGCAGAAGAAGGCGGACGACGTCTACCGGCGCGCCAAAGGTGGCGAGGATTTCGCCAAGCTCGCGATTGCCAACTCCAACAGTCAGACGGCTCTGGATGGTGGCGCGCTGGGCTGGCGCAAGGGCACCGAGCTGCCTACCGTGCTGGCCGACACCGTGCTCAGCCTGAAGGCCGGCGAAGTCTCCGCGCCGATCCGCGCGGCCACCGGCTTTCACATCGTGCGCCTCAACGAAGTGCGCAATGTCGACAAGAAGGAGGTCGTGGAGCAGGTCCACGCGCGCCATATCCTGATGCGCACCAACGAGCTGCAGGATGATGCCACCGTCAAACAGAAGCTCGACAACCTGCGCAAACGCATCATCGCCGGCGAGGATTTCGCGGCCGTCGCCCAGGTCAGCTCGCAGGATTCAGGCTCGGCGGCCGACGGCGGCGACCTTGACTGGAGCACCGCCGATGCCTTCCCGCCCGAATTCGCCAAGCAGCTGGATGACCTGAAGGTCAATGAGATCTCCGAGCCCTTCCACACCCAGGCCGGCTGGCACATCGTGCAGCTGCTGGGGCGGCGCAAGTACGATGAGACCCAGGAACTGCAGCGCAAGACGGCGGCCGATCAGATTCGCGCCAGCAAGGTCGACGAGGAGACCGAACTGTGGCTGCGACGGCTGCGCGATGATGCGTACGTCGACCTGAAGTCCTGACCGATGGCGCCTCAGGCGCGTATCGCGGTCACCTCCGGAGAGCCGGCGGGCGTCGGCCCGGATCTGTGCCTGAAGCTTGCCACCGGTCCATTGCCCTGCGAACTGGTCTGCCTGGGAGATCGTGAGCTGCTGAGCGCGCGCGCCCGTCAGCTTAGCCTGAAGGTCAATCTCTGGGACTACGAACCCGGGCGTCCGGTCAGCCCGCACACACCCGGAACGCTCGCCGTCCTGAATGCGCCGCTGGCCGAGCCGGCCGAAGCGGGCAAGCTGGACACCCGCAATGCCGCGGCGGTGCTCGGCATGCTGGATCGGGCGGTGCAGGGGTGCCTCGCCGGGGAATTCGCGGCGATGGTCACCGCCCCGGTCCAGAAGAGCACCATCATCGAGGCCGGCTTCGCCTTCACCGGACACACCGAGTACCTGGCGCAGCGCTGCGCTGCGCCGCTGCCGGTCATGATGCTGGTCTCGGGCAACATGCGCGTGGCGCTGGCGACCACCCACCTGCCGCTGGCCAGCGTCGCGGCGGCCATCACCGGCACACTGCTGCAGCAGGTGCTCAGCATCCTGGCTGCCGATCTGAAACGCTGGTGGGCACTGCCCAATGCGCGCATCGCGGTGTGTGGCCTGAATCCACATGCCGGCGAGAGCGGCCATCTGGGCAGCGAGGAACTCAACGTCATCGGTCCGGCCGTGAGCCAGATGCGCGCCCGCGGCCTGGATGTCAGCGGACCATTCCCCGCGGACACGATATTCGTGCCGCGGCTGATGTCCGCTTTCGATGCCGTGCTGGCGATGTACCACGATCAGGGGCTGCCGGTGATCAAGCACGCGCACTTTGACCAGGCCGTGAATGTGACGCTGGGGCTGCCCATCATCCGCACCTCGGTCGACCACGGCACGGCGCTGAACCTGGCGGGCACCGGTCACGCCGATGTCGCGAGCCTCGCGGCCGCGGTGCGCATGGCCTCAACCATGGCGGCGCACGCGGCGTGATCCAGGCGCGCAAGCGTTTCGGCCAGCACTTTCTGCACGATCCGGGCGTCATCGAACGCATCGCGCACGCCGTCAATCCGGGGCCCGCTGACCATCTGCTGGAGATCGGCCCGGGCCGCGGCGCCCTCACCCAGTTGCTGCTGGCGGGTCCCTACGCCAGTTTCGATGCCATCGAAATCGACCGGGATCTGGCTACCATCCTGCGCCCCGGCCTGGCTGCGGCGCGCAGCGCCGCGTTGCATGAGTGCGACGCACTGCAGTTCGACTTCGCGGCACTGGCCAAGGATCGGGGCGGACGGCTGCGGGTCATCGGCAACCTGCCCTACAACATATCCACCCCGCTGCTGTTCCGGCTGATCGAGGCGGCCCCGGCCATCCTCGACCTGCACGTGATGCTGCAGCGGGAAGTGGTGGCGCGCATGGCGGCGGCCCCGGGCAGCGGCGATTACGGGCGTCTGACCGTGATGCTGGCCCCGTGGGTGAGCGTTGAGCAGCTGTTTGATATCGGGCCGGGCGCCTTCCGGCCGCCACCGCGCGTCTGGTCGGCGATGGCGCGGCTTACGGTGCGGCCTCATCCGGCCTTTGCGGTGGCCCCGCAGTTCGCACAGGTGGTGACCGCGGCGTTCTCCCAACGCCGCAAGACCCTGCGCAATGCGCTGCGCAATCTGCTCGCGGCGAGCGACATGGAAGCCTGCGGCGTGGACCCGCAGGCGCGGGCCGAAACCCTGGCCCCGGAACTGTTCAATCGTCTGGCCATGCGTCTTGGCCATGGGATCGGTTACCCTTGAGACCGGTTACCGCACCGGGATGCCGCCATGTCCATCTACAGCAAGATTCTGCTGGCCGTTGACCTCAATGCCGACAGCATCGGGATCGGCCGGCGGGCGCGCCAGTTCGCCGAGCTGATGGGCGCGGAACTTACCGTGCTGCATGTCGTGGACTTCGTGCCGGCCGAGCCGGCGGCCGAGGCGATGACCCCGCCGGTGCAGCTGCTGGATGAGCTCGCGGCCGCCGCGCGCCAGCGGCTGCTGAACCTGTGCGCCGATATCGGCGTGGACAGCGGCCATCAGCGGGTGGAGGTCGGCAGCGTCAAGGCAGAGATCGTGCGTGTGGCACGGGCCATGCAGTGCGACCTGATCGTGCTGGGCGCGCGCGAACGCCATGGCCTGTCGATATTCGTGAACCTCACCGAAGACACCGTGCTGCACGCCGCGCCGTGCGACGTACTCGCCGTGCGTGTCAGCGGTGATGCGGTGTCCTGATGCAGGAAGCCGCACACCGGATCACGGTAGACGTACAGACCAGCTACCTGTCCGAACAGTCAGACCCGGACGAACCGCGCTTCGTGTTCTCCTACACCATCACCATCCGCAACGATGGCGACTATCCGGCGCGCCTGATGCGCCGGCACTGGTTGATCACGGATGCGAACGGCAAGGTGCAGGAAGTTCGCGGCGACGGGGTGGTCGGCGAACAGCCGCATCTGAAGCCGGGACAGGGGTTCCGCTATTCCAGCGCCGCGATCATCGAGACGCCGGTGGGCGTCATGCAGGGCAGCTACCAGATGGTGGCCGACGATGGTCAGGCTTTCGATGCGCCCATCGCGCCGTTCCGGCTGGCCATGCCCGGCGTACTCCAGTAAGCGCACCCGGCCATGGCGCGCTTTGCCATCGGTGATGTGCAGGGCTGTGCCAGCGAGCTGCGCGCGCTGCTGGCGGCGCTGAAGTTCAGCGCCGACCGCGACCAGCTGTGGTTCGTGGGCGACTTGGTGAATCGCGGACCCGAGTCGCTGCAGTGCCTGCGGCTGATCCGCGACCTGGCCGACAACGCCGTGGTGGTGCTCGGCAATCACGATCTGCACCTGCTGGCGCTGGCCTTTGGCTCAAAGCTCAAGGACAAGCCCGGCGACACGCTGCGCGAGCTGCTGCGCGCACCCGATCGGGTGGTGCTGCTGCAGTGGCTCTTGGAGCGGCCGCTGGCGCACCAGGATCCGGCGCATGGTGATTTGCTGATCCACGCCGGTGTGGTGCCGCAATGGACCGTAGCGCGAACGCTGTCCCTGGCGCAGGAGGTTCAAACCGCCCTGCGGGCCGATGCGGAGGCATTCCTCGATCACATGTACGGGGACAAGCCCGATCAGTGGAGCGATACGCTGCAGGGCCATGACCGGCTGCGATTCATCGTCAACACCCTCACCCGGTTGCGGGTGTGCACGGCGCAGGGTCGGGTGGCGCTGAAGGCCAAGGGCCCGCCACCCCCGGGCAAGAAGGACGCGGCAAGCCTGATGCCGTGGTTTGAAGTGCCCGGTCGCGCCAGCCGCGACACCCGCATCATCTTTGGCCACTGGTCGACGCTGGGCTTCGTGAATGCGCATGGCGTCATCGGCCTGGACACCGGGTGCGTGTGGGGCGGGACGCTCACCGCGGTGAATCTCGACCAGCCGATACGGCCGGTCAGCGTGGCCTGCCCGGGCTACCAGGCGCCCGGCGAGAGCTAGCGGCGTCGCGACTCAGCGCCTGGCGAATACCGCCTTGAGGTCGGTCACCGGCTCCTCGCGCTCATACAGGATCAGGTCGCCCTCCAGCTGCTCCAGGTGCAGCAACATCGCCTTGGCCAGACCCTCGGCATCCTTGCGTTCGATGAGCTTGATGAGGCCGGCGTGCGACACATGCGAGCAGCCGCTGGTGTCGGGTCGCTCGTATATGGCCGTGATCAGGGATGAGCGGGCCATGAGGTCGCGCAGTACAGCCACGATCACGCTGTTGCCGACGATGTCGGCCAGCAAGGTGTGAAATTCATGGGAAGCACGCAGTTCGAAGGAGCGGTCGCCGCTGGCCTCACCCTCGCGTTCCTTGCGGATATGGTCGCGCAGCTGGCGCAACGCTTCCTCGTCGGCCGCCTTGATCACCTCATGCGCCAGGGCCACTTCAATCAGCCTCCGCGCCGCAAACACTTCCCGGGCTTCCTTGACCGACGGGTAGGCGACGATGGCGCCGCGGTTGCGGTGCAAGGTAACCACCTTGTCGCGGGCCAGAGCATGCAGCACTGAGCGGATCCGCATCCGGCTGACGCCGAAGACCTCGCCCAGCTGATCCTCAACCAGCCGGGAACCGGGCAGCAGGCGCCGCTCCGCGATCGCCTCATGGATCCGGCGGTAGATATCACCCTCCGGTGGATGAGCTGGGGTACTGCGACTTGGCGTCTTGCGCACACGGGAAGTTTTGCTGCGCTTGGCTGGTGGACCCACGGTGTCGTCTTGATCCCTGTGCTGAGAGTACCCGCCAAGTCTACACCGGAAGCCACTGCCGCGGCCCGCTCCGGCAATTGTTCACAATCTTCACTGAATTGTGCGCACGTGGTGCACGACACCATCGGAGCGCACCACGCCGTGGCAATCCTGGCGCCGTGACGGCGCGCCGCAAGCCACATGAATCGCCGCGGTTTTCCGCGGCAAATCCGCGGCCTTGCAGCCACCGGGCACGGGCGGCCCGGCGCGCTGGCATGGAAGCTGCTGACTGCCAGGAAATAAGCCGACGGGAGCAATGCATGTCATCCAAACCCAGTCCTCGCTGCGCCAACGCCCGGGTGTCCCTCGCTGTCCTGAGCGGGTTGCTGATCATTGGGCTGCTGCCATCCGCAGCCCACGCTGAAGCCGCCACCGACACTGACGACAACGCCCAGTTGCCCGAAGTCATCGTGACGGCACAGAAGCGTGCCCAGGACACCAAGGACGTCCCCGTCAGCGTGGGTGTGTTGGATGCCGACGCACTCGCAGACCTGCACGTGAACAGCGTGGAGGACGTGACCCGCCTGATGCCGGGCATCTCGTTCGCGCATGCCAGTGTGGGCGCCGCCAACGGCCCCGGCCAGGACGTACTGTCGATCCGCGGTGTCAGCTCCACGGTCGGCAATCCCACGGTGGGCACGTACGTGGACGAGGTGCCCGTGATTACCATTACCGGCTACGAAGGTAGTCCGGAACCCATGTTGGTGGACATCGATCGCATCGAGGTATTGCGCGGTCCGCAAGGCACCCTGTATGGGGCCAGTTCGGAAGGCGGCACGATACGCTTCATCACCGTGCAGCCTGACTCGCACACTCTGGGCGGCTGGTTTGACCAGCAGTTGAGCGGCACCGACCACGGCGGCTTCAACTCCGATTCAACCGGCGCGATCAATCTGCCGGTGGTGGAGGACCAATTCGCATTGCGGGTCTCGGCCAAGTTCGGGTCCGAGAGCGGCTACATCAACCGTTATGCGCTGGAAGGATCGCTTGCCGATGGTACAGCCGGGCCCGGGGCGTTGCTGCAAAGCGGGGTCAACTCGGATCAGAAGCTCGCGGTGAACGTCAAGGGGCTGTGGACCGTGACAGATGGCTTCA
>Ga0210391_10000853_pt1 | contig 29783 bp, 30 predicted proteins | sample IncBWC12OmetaG_FD_160573 | JGI IMG/M metagenome (GOLD analysis project Ga0210391, IMG submission 160573) | Forest soil microbial communities from Barre Woods Harvard Forest LTER site, Petersham, Massachusetts, United States - Inc-BW-C-12-O ... | reverse complement strand
GACTGCCGCAGATGAGCGTCGCACGTCCGCGTGGAAATCCGCCTAGGGTTATCTCGTCCAGGCCGGCGATACCCGTGGGCGCCTTTTCGACGCGCTCCGGCTCTTTGATCGATAGGGGCTCGACCAATTTCGGTTTTTCGAATTTTTTGTTTTTCGACTTGGTACGGAGGACCGGGCTCATTGGGAAAACAACCCCATCGAGGAATAGGAGTGCAGTTGAACGTACAACCGTGCGCTTTGCAAGGGTCACGATTTGCGCTGGCCTGAGGGGCCCGGCTACGACTACAAATTAGGCAGGGACAGACCGCAGGAGAGTCGCGATGGAATATCGAATCACGCCCGGCAGATTGGAAATCGGCAAGTTCTCGCTCTACTACGAACGCGTCGGCACCGGCGCGCCAATCGTCTTCCTGCACGGGCTGGGCGGCAACCATCTCTCGTGGTGGCAGCAAGTGCCCTACTTCATGCGATCGTTCGAATGCATCACGGTTGACCAGCGCGGCTTCGGCCTTTCGCCGGATACCGAGGGCTTGTTCAATCGCGCCCACGCAAGCGACCTCGGCGCTCTGCTCGACTATTTGAAGATCGGCAAAGCGGTGCTGATTGGGCAGTCGATGGGCGGATGGACGATCGTCGGCTATGCGCTCGAGCATCCTGAACGGGTTGCTGCGATGGTGATGTGCGATACGCCGGGTGGAGTCTTCACGCCCGAGATGAAGTTCGAGCGGCCGCGCGAGCCCTTGCCGGTCGACGCGTCGCCGCCGATTGGATCCTTGCCGACGTACGCCGCCGATTACTTCGCCCGACGTCCCGAGATGGCGTTCCTATATGACGAAATTCGAATCCACGGCGCACGCCCTCCCGCCGACGCCGGCGCACGGATTGTCGGGATGCGCTATGACCTCGCGGCGGTGAAGCAACGGCTCACGATGCCGATACTGTGCATGGTGGGCGAGGAGGACACGTTGATTACGCCCGACATCGTCCAGGCGCTCGCGGCGACGCTGCCGAATTCGCAGCTGCGTACGGTACCCGGTTGCGGGCATTCGATCTATTTCGAAAACGCTGCCGCGTACAATCAACTCGTGCGCGATTTTTTGCTCGAAGTCGGCTACGCGAAGTAGCGTTAAGTGCCGACGGGGCCGCTCGATTCGTCGAACAGGCTGCGCTGGATCGTCGGGAACAAGTCGCGCTCTTCGCCGTCGATCAGATCGTCAAGGCATAGGGCGAACGCGGTGAGCGCCGTTCCTGCTTTGGTTACTTCGTCGTTCGAGCCTGCGATGAAGGAGGTCTCATCGACGGTTCGTGCAAGCTCACGCAAACGCAAGTGCTGCTCGCAGGTGCGCAGGATCAAATCAGCCGGGAAATTCTCGCGCGACCTCATCCACGGCAGAACGATATCCTCTTCGCTGGCAAAGTGATGCGCAATCACCATCTTGATCGAGTTCCATGCTTCCGCCGCCTCCGCCCGCAGAATAGTATCCGCCGGCTGGCGCGCCACGACCGCACCGGCAACCGCAGCGCTGAGCAGGCTCTCGCCGAGTTTTGAATCTTCCAGACTCAACCGCTTGAGCGCGTCCACGACTCGCGCCGCCGCCGCGCATTCTTCGGATCGAACTGGATTTGTTTTGTTGGTCAGCATTGTCATTTTCATTAACTCTTGTTCTGATGACTAACTCTGCATCGAGTGTGCCATCAAAAAGCGTAGGCCGGGCGCAAGTTCCTCTCGCACAATGTGTATCGCATTCTCGCAACGCGAACCGTCTCTCGCGAAATGAAACGAAATAGACCCGAATTCGTCGATTTGTTAGGTGGATGGCGCAGGACTATAATCCGACCTGTATGAGTCGCATCGTAAACGCCCTCGCAGCCTTCGGGCTGGCCGCAGCTCTCGCCGGATTGGCCTCCTGCGAGCCGGTGCAGAATCCTTATGGTGTGACAAAAGGGGCGCAGGTCGGAAGCTCCAGCAGTTTCGATTCGGGCTCGGGCATGGCCGCACCTTCGGCTTCCGGCACCGTCGCCGGCGGCACGATCGATTCGCCGCAAAGCCAGGGCCTCTCCGATTATCTGAAAGCGCACTCGCTGCCGCTGGTCGGTGCGCAGGTAGTCACCAGTTCGAGCGGCGGCAAGCAGGTGATTCTGTTCGGCTTCGTCGCGAGCGACTTTGGCAAGACCGACGCCGAGCAGAAGGCGCGCCACTACCTGAAGGATCCGACGCTCGTCGTCGACAATCGAATCAAGATTAGTCCGGAACTGGCCGGCGGCCACGGCAGCTCTCACTCGACGGTGAATGGCGTCCCGTCAGGCAACGCGATGCCGTACGACAACAGCAACAGTGCGGATCCATATGCTTCGACCGGCTCGGTCCAGGATTATCAGAACAACCTCCCGCCCGGCGCGCAGGCTTACGCGGCGCAGGGTCAGCAAGTGCAGCAGATGCAGCAGTATCAGCAGTACGGCAGCGGCTCTTCGCCGAGCATGCTGACGATGATCCTCCCGCTGTTGATGGGCGGAGGCAGCATGGGCAGCAGCGGCATGACGATGGGCGGCGGCATGGGCGGAGGAAGCTTCGGAGGTATGGGAGGATACGGCGGAGGCTATGCGCCGAGCTACGGCGGATACGGCGGCTATCCGTCATACCCGTCACCGATGCCGAGCTCACCCTACGGCGCGCCTTACTGATTCGGCCAGCGCAATCTCAATCGAAACGATTGTCCCGTCAGCTTGCTTGGCTCGCCAGCTTGAAGCGCTCGCCTAGGAACACCTGGCGCACCGCGTCGCTGGCGACGACATCGCGCGGCTTGCCTTCGAACAGAATCTTGCCGGAGTGAATGACGTACGCGCGATCGATGATCGACAACGCCGCGTGTACGTTGTGATCGGACATTAGCACGCCGATGCCGCGCTCCTTGAGATACGAAATGACGCGCTGAATCTCGACGACTGTAATCGGATCGATTCCAGCGAACGGCTCGTCGAGGCATAGGTACACCGGATCGAGCACCAGCGCGCGCGTGATTTCCACGCGGCGCCGCTCGCCACCGGAGAGCACGCCCGCCTTGGATTTTGCCAGCTTCGCGATACCCAGCTCGTCGAGCAGCGTCTGCAGGCGCGCCTGACGCTCCTCCTCGTTGAGCGGCAGCGTCTCGAGCACGGCGAGCAGGTTCTGCTCGACGGTCAGCTTGCGGAAGACGCTCGGCTCCTGCGGCAGGTATGAAATTCCGCGGCGCGCGCGCTGGTAGAGCGGCAGCGTCGTGATGTCCTCGCCGCTGAACATGACTCGGCCCTTGTCGGGCTTGAGCAATCCCACCAGCATGTAGAAAGTGGTGGTTTTGCCGGCGCCGTTGGGACCGAGGAATCCCACCACCTCGCCCGGCTTGACGACGACGTTGACGTTGTCGACAACCGCGCGCCCGCCGTAAACCTTGATGAGGCCCTCGCCGCGCAGCTCGAGATTTTCAGCCCTCTCGGCTGCGCTGCCGATTTCGCCCGATTTGATGCTTTCGACTTTCGCCATCGAGATTAGAACTTATCGGCTTTGACCCGGATATGGTAGATTGCCGCGCGACAGCGAGTTTAATCGATCGACGGTTCCAGGAGTAAGGAGCTTGGTTGTGGTCAAAGGATTATCTTTCGCCAGCGGTGTCATCTTCGGAATCATAATAGCCTGCGCCGCGTGCTCGCAGGGCCCCGTCTACGGCTCCGGTCCGTACGGTCCGGGAGGCGGTCCACCGCCGCCTGAAGCCGGCTACTACGGAGGACCTCCGCCCCTGGGTCATCCCGAAATCTCGAAGGCGATGAACGAGTTGCAGCATGCTCGCTATGTACTGACCAACGAAGCGGCGAATGACTATCACGGGCACAAGGCTAACGCGATCGGATTCATCGATAACGCGATCGGGGAATTGCAAACCTGCATGTCGATGCCATAGCCAGTCGATTACTCAGTCGCGAGCGATCCGATCAGCAGCGTGACGGCGAGAGCCGAGTCGCCGAGCACCGATCGATTCCACAGGACGCCGCTCGCCGGAAAGGTCAAGCCCTCACCGGGCTCGAGGATCACGCGAATCTTTCCGGTCTCAGTGCCGACAGCGATCGCAGCGTTCTCGTCATCCAGGTTGATCGCAGCGATCAGCGTTCCGACTCCCTCCGCGAAGCGCATCGGATGACTTGGCACCAGCGCTTCATCGCGCGCACCGCCGGCCGCCACAACCGACATCAGAACGTTGACGGTTGGGATGCTCCAGTTCTTGTATTGAAAATATTGCCCGATCTCGAGTGAATAGCTCTTAAATTCCGCAGCGGTATCTTTCGATTCGGCCATGCCCCACCATCGTTTCAGCAGATGCCGGGGGATGCTTATCACCGACACGTCGCCGTTATCGGCGCAGATCGCAGCCAGCTCATCCGCGTCGGCAGATCGCCAGCCGCTGACCTCGAAAACCTGGATGCGCTCGGCCAACGTCATGCGGGGCTGGTATCGCGCCGCATTACAAATTCGAAAACGATGCATTCGTTCGGGTCAGGCGGCGGGCGTCGTGACGCCCAGCGGACGTTTCAGCTTCTCGACAATTACATCGATCAGCACTTTGCGATTGAGGCGGCAGAACATCGTCTCGGTCGAATCGAAGGTGCCGTTCTCGAAGTACTTGTTCACGGGAGCGCCGCCGCCGCACAAACTGTAATACTCACATGTCGCGCGGCACTTACTCAGTCCGCGTGCGATGTCACTACTCATATTCCTGAATTTGTCGCTGCTGAGCGCCGCCGCGAGCGTGTCCATATTCAAATTGCCTATTGCGAAATCACCGTAATGACTACTCTTGAGACCGAGCAGTTCCGGCGAGTAGGTAGTGAAGTTGCCTTCGCAGTCCACGCTCAATATCGCGCAGGGTGAATTCTCCTGCGTTGGCGGAAAATCGTCACCACTGTGACCGCCGAGAATCATCGGCACCATCGAGTCGAACTCGCGCACGCTGATAGCCAAATCGTCGCGCGCCACCAAATCGAAAAATCTACCGATGAAGCGTCGGAAGCGATCTTCGACGCCTGCGACGCCGAGCGTCGACGCGGCATGCGGACCTTCGATTTCCTCGATATTGAACGCAACCTCCCGAATCCCGCTGTCGAGGTAGAAATCGTAAAGCTCATCGGCGTAGTCGAGCGACTCGCCCGTGAGCACTGAGATGACGTGGAACGGCACGTCATGGCTTTGCAGCTCTCGTATGCCTTCCATCACACGATGCTGAGTCGCGCCGCCTTTGCGCGTCTTGCGATTGCGATCGTGGATGAACGCCGGGCCGTCGACGCTGACGCCGACATTGACGTGATGCCGCTTGAAAAACTCGCACCAGTCGTCGTCGATCAGCACGCCATTGGTCTGGAACGAATGCCGCACCTGCAAGCCGTCGGGATTGTGCGCGGCTGCAATTTCAATCGCGCGTTCGTAATACGCGACCGGCAGCACCATCGGCTCGCCCGCGTGCCACACAACGGTGAAGCCATCCTCGACGATGCCGCTGGAAAAGACAGATTGAAAAACGCGATTGAGGGTCTCGTCGGACATCCTGCGCTTCGAGTCGCGATCGGGAAGATAGCAGTAGGTGCAATCGAGATTGCAGAACGGAGTCGGCTGCAGGACGAGCAGCTCGAGCGGCCCGGCGATACGCCATCTATTGCCCGCAGCCATCTTCAACATTCGATGCCGCGTGACGCACGCCGGACTGCGTCATCCGGCAATTTTTACGAATTTACCAGTTGCCCCAGTTGCGCCAGTTGTGCCAGTTCGGCCAGCCCCATCCGCGCCATCCACCGTTGCGCCAATTGCGCCACCACGCGAGCTGGACATTAGAATCGCCCTGCCGATTCAAATTGGCGTTGGCGTCCTGGGCCTGGGGGCGAATTTTCTCGACGCGATTCTGGAGAGTATCCGCGGGATTGGTGTCCGCGATATTGGCATCGGCCGGAAGCGCGCTGAGTATCGTCGTCGCCAGCACGATAGTGCTCGCGCCTGTCCCGACGATCGTGCGAAGCCGTTCCTTAAGTTGTTTCCGGATAGCGGGCTTATCGGATTCCACAGGTCTCTCCTTCAGGCAAAAGTAAGTCCGGGTGTTGTCGGCCGTCGAAATCCCTGCACTCCGATCGATCTAATGATCCCTGAACACCAATGTCAAACCGAGCGCCGGACCTATAGTAACTTACGCGGGCCGTTCAAAATCGGTTACAGTTGACAGTGGTAATTTTCATTCGTTAGGATTTGTCGAGGCACAACTACCTGTTCTCTCGGCGACTGCTTAAGTCGCTCTGGAGGTCTCATCATGAGTTTCCGGCCGACCCTTTCCGCGGCAATCCTGAGTTCCACTCTTCTTGCGGCCAGCATGTTCCTGATGGCCGCCGATGATGCCCATCCACCTGAGCCGGCCAATCCGGAGTATGCGCAGTGGGCTCACTTCAAGCCCGGCACCTACGTGACTCTCGAGCGGAAGTTGCTCGAACATCGCGAAAACAATGTCGGTGTCGTCGAAGCGATGGCTCATCCGGCGAGCGCCCAGATCGTGCGCATAAACACCAAGCTGGTCGATCTCAACAAGGACAAGGCCACCCTCGAGGAAACCAGGGTCGATATCGACGAAGGCAGCGAAACCGAGATGCCGCCTGACAAAGTGACGCTCTTCGCTAACGGCGAGATCAGCAATGCCAGTGACTCGCTATATGTGAAGCCTGAGAAGCAGCCAACCATCAAGGAGAGTCAGGGCGACGAAGAGCTGACCGTGATGGGCAACAAGCTCAAGACCCATTGGGTAGAGACCACGATCAAGATCGGCCACGAGACTTCCTGGTCGAAGGACTGGTTGTCGGATGACGTGCCGGGCGGCCTGGTCAAGGAAGAGACCAAGAAGACCTGGGATGGAAAGACGCTGGTGGAATCCGCCAGCAAGGTGATCGACTACAAGCTGGGCAGCTGATCGCTTAACCACGAATGTTTAGCACGAGCCGGCGATGCTCGTTAGGAATCATCGCCGGCTTTTTCTTATGCCGCTTCTCCGCGCCTCCACTAGATGCTAACTCCTAAGAGGTGGCCGACGAGAACGAATATGACAGCGAGCGGTTCCCCGGTAATTTTTACCAGGGGATGATCCTCAAGCTCGACCGCGCACGCGGCAGAGGCATCGTGCGTTCGCACAGCGGCAAAGAGATTCTATTCCAGTTTCCCTTCGTGACTGTCGCGGGCGCGCCAATAGGCGGCACAATGCCGGGAATCGATTTGATTCGCGAGGGCGACATCGTCGGCTTCGACGTCGGCTGGACGTCGAAGGGACTGCGCATCACGACCATTCATCCCCGCACCGCTGGCGCGTGATCTAGCGGCTGCGCTGATACATCCGCCACGTCCTGACGCCGAGCGGATAAAGCTCGCCCAGGATTTCGTAGCCTCTGGAACTGTAAAACGCGACGTTCGCCTCGGTCATCGTCTCGAGGTAGACGCCGGCTATCTCGGGCCGAGCCTTGGCCTCAAGTGCCAACCTGTCGACCAGGGCCTTGCCGTAGCCTTTGCCCTGGAACGGCGGATCGCATCCCAGCACCTGCAGGTACAGATGCGGTTCCTTGGGATGGTTGTTGGAGAGGACGCTGACCAGGTTGAGGCCGCGCCAGAGTCCGCCCAACCCAATCGCGCTGATCATTCGCGGCATCTGTCCGAGCCCGGTGGTGATCATGCCGAGCGCGCCCGCATGCGCGACGCCTTCGGTCAATGCGGCCGCGACGACGCGTCCGTTGTCATCGATAATTCCGAACACCGGCTGTCCAGCGCGACGTTCAATCGCCAGCATCCCGCGGAACAAGTCCGCCAGGTGCTTCGCGCGCGCGATCGGCTCGGTGATATCCGGAATTATCGCCTTGAAGGTCGGATCGTTGATGAACGCGCGGCCGAGCGAATCGGCAGCCTGGTTGTCCTGTTCCGGGTAGAGGGCGGTGACGTAGGGTTTTCCATTTTCGGGCATTGCTCTTGATACCTCGACTCAGTTCGATTTTGTCAGCGTGCGCGAGACTGCTTCGTGCCATCCGGCGATCAGTCGTTCGCGCTCAGCGGTTTGCATTTTCGGCTTGAACGCATCCGCCGCTTTTATGATTGCGAGCATCTCGTCCGGCGACTTCCATACTCCCATCGCGAGCCCCGCGAGCATCGCCGCGCCCATCGCAGTCGTATCTGCGATTTTAGCGCGCCGCACCGGCTTGCCGAGAATATCCGCCTGGAACTGCATCAGGTAGCGGTTGGCGGTGGCGCCGCCGTCGGCGCGCAGCTCGCTCATCGGATGTCCGGTGTCGGATTCCATCGCAACTATTACGTCGCGGACCTGGTAGGCGATACTGTCGAGCGTCGCTCGGACGATATCGGCGCGGGTGGTGCCGCGAGTGATACCGACGATTGCGCCGCGCGCGTTCGCGTCCCAGTGGGGCGCGCCGAGTCCGACGAAAGCAGGCACCACGTAAGGCTGCGTGCGATCTCTATTTTTCGCAACGCTTGCCCGCGCCTCGGCTTCGGTGTCGGCTGCTGTGCGCACAACCTTGAGCCCGTCGCGCAGCCATTGGACAGCCGCGCCCGCGATAAACACCGAACCTTCGAGCGCGTACGCGGACTCGCCGGCGGGGCCGAGCGCGGCGGTTGTGAGCAATCGATTCTTCGACGGCACCATCTGGCTCCCGGTGTTCATGAGCAGGAACGCCCCTGTGCCGTACGTCGCCTTCGAGTCGCCCTTCGCAAACGCGCCCTGCCCGTACAGGGCAGATTGTTGATCGCCGATGATGGCGGCAATCGGAATGGCATGCGGAGCTATGGTCCCCGGCGCCGTCGCCGCCAGCGGGCCCCGCGAGCTCACCGAGCGCGGCAGCATCTCACGCGGAACGCCGAGCATCGCGAGCATTTCGTCGTCCCATTCGAGGCGCGCGAGGTTGAACATCATCGTTCGCGACGCGTTGGTGTAATCGGTCACGAACTCGTCGCCGCGCGACAGCTTATGCACCAGCCACGTGTCTATCGTGCCGAAGCACAGCTCGCCGCGCGCACCGCGCTCGCGCAGTTCGGGTTTTTCGTCGAGCAGCCACTTGAGCTTCGTGCCCGAGAAGTACGGGTCGATGAGCAAGCCGCTCCGCTCCGACACTTCGAGCTCGCGCTCGAGAAGTGCGTCGCAAATGGCGGCGCTGCGGCGGCATTGCCAGACGATCGCGCGATGGACGGGGCGGCCGCTGCGCCGCTCCCAGACCACGAAGGTCTCGCGTTGATTGGTGATGCCGACGCCGGCGATCGCGGCGGCCGATACCTTCGCAGCCGAGATCGCTTTCTTCGCAAGCGTAACGACCGAGCGATAGATTTCCTCAGGGTCGTGCTCGACCCATCCGGGCTTCGGATAGAACTGCCGTACCTCGGCGTAGGCGCGCCCGCGGATCCGCCCGCGCGCATCGACTACGAAGGCGGTGGTGCCGGTGGTTCCCTGGTCGATGGCAAGTATCAGCTGAGGCATTCGCCGAATTTCTCCCGCGCCAATCTGACACGTTTCTGCGCAAAGTCGAGGGAGAGATTAAACGCGGAACCCGCCGTGGGTTCCGCACCTCCTTGGGCAGGGGTGACCCCTGCACCCGGTGTTAAGAGAATCGCGAAATGGCGAGGTCGTTTAGCAACCGGCGCGTCCGGATTCTGTCTCCTCTCCCTGTTAGGGAGAGGATGAAGGTGAGGGTCCGATGACAGCGCGCTGCGCGATTCAGTATTCTGCTCCTTCCCGCCCCGGAATAAAGACAGCGCCCCGCCCTCGATCGTGCTTGCCTCGGGGGATTTGCGGGGCCATTATAAGCGCGCTGGCGGAGCTTCTTTTCAGGGTTAGTCTGAGCTATGAGCGAGTTGCTTGAAAAGAAAGAGGACCTGATCCGCTACTTCCAGACCGGCGCGAAACCCCGCGCGCAGTGGCGAATTGGCACCGAGTACGAGAAGGTCGTCGTCCGCACTGCCGACGGTACCGCAATCCCCTACTCCGGCGCCGGCGGCGTCGAAGCGCTTCTGCATCGGATGGCCGCGGACTACGGCTTCGAGCTCGAAGACGAACACGGCCATGTCCTCGCGCTGAACGGCGCGCGCGCTCGAATCACGCTCGAACCGGGCGGTCAGATCGAGCTGTCGGGCGAGCAGTGCGAGACTATCCATTGTGCGCGCGAGGAATTTGCCACTCACGTCCAGCAGCTGATCGAGGTGACCAGCAAAATCGGCGCGACGGTAATCGGCCTCGGCATGCAACCCGTCAGCCGCATCGACCAGATTGAGCTGTTGCCGAAGGCCCGCTACCACATCATGTACCCGTACATGGCGCGCAAGGGGACTCTCGGCCAACGCATGATGAAGCAGACGGCGGGGGTGCAGGCCAACCTCGACTACAGCGACGAGGCCGACGCGATTCGAAAGCTGCGCGTCAGTATGGGAATAGTGCCCCTGCTCTACGCCATCTTCGCGAACTCTCCGCTTAGCGACGGCGGCCTCAACGGCTATCACAGCTTCCGCGGGCATATCTGGACCGACACGGACAATGAGCGCAGCGGCGTGCCGCAATTCATCTTTCGCGACGATTGTTCGTTCGAGGATTACACCGAGTACGCGCTCGACGTGCCGATGTATTTCCTCATTCGCAACCATGAGTACATCGATCTGACGCAGCCGCCCGGTTTCACCTTCCGCCAGTATCTCGAGCGCGGTTACGGCCGCAAGCGTGCGACAGTCGAGGACTGGACCAATCACCTGACGACGATTTTTACCGAGGTGCGTCTCAAAAAATACGTCGAGATTCGCACCGCTGACAGCCAGCCGCCGCAGTTCATGCTCGCGCTGCCCGCGCTGCTCAAGGGCATGCTTTATAATGATGACTGCCTGGCGGCGTCGTGGGATCTGGTCAAGGGCTGGAATTATAGGCAGCGGCTCGAGATCGCCGACGCGGCCCACAAGAACGGGCTTGAGGCTCGCGCGGGCCGGTTCAAACTGCAGGAACTGGGCTACGAGCTGATGCAGATTGCGTCCAAGGGACTCGAGCGTGCGCGGGCGTTGAACAATCTCGGCCAGGATGAGAGCATCTACCTGCTGCGCTTGATGGACCTGGTCCGCAGCGGTCACAGCCCGGCGAGCCTGATCATCAGCCGTTGGAAGGGTGAATGGAACTACGAGGTGGGGCGTCTAGTGAAGGGATGCGCGTACGAGGCTGAGTCGATACTGTAGAAAGCATCTCACCGGCGGGGAGCCGATGAAGATCCCAAAACAACGTTTGCCGAAGTCCACCGCGCGCCAGTATGCCGAGTCGATCGGTATAGCGCTGATACTGGCGGTGGTGATGCGCTCGTCGTTCGTCGAGGCGTACGTGATTCCGTCGGGATCGATGGAGCCGACGATCCTCGTGGGCGACCATATTTTCGTGAACAAGGTGGCGTATGGCCTGAGGATTCCGCGGACGATCGCAGGCCTGCCCGTGCCGGGGCTTTCAAGCGGGAAGTACCTGGTGCATCTCGGGGCTATTCATCACGGCGATATCGTTGTGTTCGAGTCTCCGCGCGAACGCGGGCTCGATCTGATCAAGCGGGTGATCGGCCTTCCTGGCGACAAGGTCCAGGTGATCAACGGAGCGGTGTGGCGCAATGGCGAGCGGATCGCCGATCCGCATGCGTTCTTCTCGACCCGCGAGACGGCGCGATCGGCGTTCTCGCCGACGGACAACTTTCCTACGCGTGATCCGCGCCATCCGGCGGTCGATCCGGGGCCGGTAGTCGTGCCGCCCGGCAGGCTTTTCATGATGGGCGACAATCGCGATGACAGCTTCGACAGCCGTTTCTGGGGCTTTGCCGACGAGAACGATGTTGAAGGTCGCGCAGTTGCGATATACCTTTCATGGGACCATGACGGCGCGGGAATGTTGCCGATCCGATGGAACAGATTCGGCAAAGTTTTGGACTGAATGTAGATGCAGCTCAGGTTCTCACAGATTCACGTCACAATTCTGAACTTCGTTCTGATTGCCGCGCTGGCGATTGTCTCGGCCATGTGCGTGCGCGACATAATCGCCCGCAGTGTTGCGGCAGATAACGATGTTCCTGCCTCGACCTCGTTCGAGCACAAGGGCATGACCGGTGTGCGGTCGCGCGCCTATTACGACACGATCGTCAAGCGCGACATCTTCAACGAGACCCCGCAGGAGAACTCCGCACCGCCGCCGGTGGTCGAGGCGGATCTGAATATCAAGCTGATCGGCACTTCGCTGGTAAGCAAATCGAAGCCGTACGCGATAATCGAAGATCCGGCCGGCAACGAATCGCTCTACCAAGTGGGAGAGGACATCCCGGACGCCGGCAAGCTGGTGAGCGTCGAGACGAGCCGCGCGATAATCGACCGCGGCGGCCATCGCGTGTCGATAGAGATTCCTTCGTCGGACATTACCGCAGTGCCGCCCTCCGATCTGGGCGGCGGCATGCGAGGCGGCACAAGCAGCGGCGGGATGAGAACGATGCCGGGGTTCCGCGGCTTGCCCGCTGCCCTGCGGCGGAAATTGCGGGGGTTGCGCGCACGCGCTCCGACAGTACAGGGCGACGATAACGACAACAGCGACGACGACAAGAGCGACGACGACGGTGACAGCAGCAGCAACAAGGTCCAGTTGAAGAAGCTCGGCCCCGGAAAATTCGAAGTGAGCCGCAACGAAGTTCAGCAGACGATGGAAAATCCCGCTCAGTTTTTCTCGCAGATGCGCGCGATGCCCCATTTCGTCAACGGCAAGACCGACGGCTTCTCGATTTCGCAAGTACAGCCGGGCTCGGTGTTCGATCAACTCGGACTGCAGAACGGCGACCTGCTCACCTCGATCGATGGACAACCAGTCACGAATCCGATGCAGGCGATGGGGCTGCTCCAGGCAGTGAAGACCGCCTCAGCGATCGACCTGGTGGTTAACCGCGGCGGCGCACCGACCGCGGTACATCTCGACCTCCGCTAAGCCCCAAAAAAAGATCATCTGCGCACGTAAACGGCAGTGTTGCATCGGTGCGCCAGCCTCCGTGTCGTGGCTGCCACTGTCCGGGCCGTTTTTGTCAATTTTCCACAGGACAGCGCGTCGTTTCCGTCAATTACTCCCGAAACTCGAGGCATGCTACTTGCGTTTCACTTTATGACGTAGTTTCTTACATTTTGTAGTGTTACGGAGGACGCCTATGAAAAAGGCCGCCCGCAGCAAACTGGACGACAACCTTCGCGGTGTGACTTCGCGCTCCTGGTTCGGTCATTCAAGATCAGGATTGCGCAGAGGTCAATCCACGGTCGAGTTTGCAATGGTCGGGTTGCTCTTCTTTGCCCTGGTCGTTGCGGTGATGAACTACTCGTGGATTTTTTTCGCGAAGATGAACGTGCAACAAGCGGTCGATGATGGAGGCCGCTTTGCCTCCACCGGGAACCATCTTACGACCACCGGCGGCACCACGGAGTCACGCACGCAGTCGATCATCAACACGATCCAGAATGAGATAAGCGTGCCCAACATAAACGTCGCGAGCAATCTGTCGATTTGCAGCGTCGACGGAGGTTGCAGCAACAACGGTGGCTCTGCCCCGGCCGGCGGCCCCGGCGACACCGTTACATTATCGCTCACCAGCAGCCTGCCGATATGGACGCCATGGCTCGCAAAGCTTTTTACCGGCGGAGACTTCACGTTCACCGCCAGCACCACCTTCAAAAATGAGCCGTTCAATCCAAGTGAGACGAACTAGACGGGAACCAACATGAGAAGATTTTACAGCTCAGTCCGCGGCCAGCTTCGAGCTCGCGGCCGCGGCCAGGCGACGGCAGAGTTCGCCGTAGTCGCGCCACTGCTCCTGATTCTCATCTGCGGAGCGATTGATTTCGGTCGCGCCCTGAACGACGTGCAGATAATGGCCGATCTGACCCGGCAAGGCTCGAATTTGGCTTCGCGCGGCACGCCCTTGAACGAGTCGAACGCGGCAGTGATTTCGGGCGAATCCGGTTTGGACCTCGTCCATCATGGCGAGGTGATCTCAACCTCGGTCACCAACGAAAACGGCACCTACAAGATAAGCGGTCAGGACACTTCCACCGCCGATGGACTGACGACGCTTTCGGCAACCAGTAAGGTCGGGACCGGAGTGGGAGCTACCGCGACCTTGTCGACGGCGGCGCAGAACGCGATTCCGCAAAACGGCCAGACCGTCTTCGTTACCGAAATCTTCTTCACTTTTACGCCGGTGACTCCGATTGGCGCGCTGACGCAATCCGCCATCTCGATGCCATCGCAGCTCTACGACTCAGCCTACTTTTAGAGGTGAAGCTCTTGGATCAATTGAAACTCAAAAGCAAATCGCGCGGCCAAATTCTTGCGCTGGTCTCTATCCTGATACCTATCGTGATCATATTCGTGGGTATCGCGATTGACCTGGGCAGGGCATACGTCACCAAGACGACGCTGTCCAAGGCAGTGGACGCCGCCGCGCTCGCGGCGATGCGCAACCTGAACCAGGGACAGACGGCAGCCACCAGTGACGCGAAGAGTGCGTTCACTGCCAACTACAACTCCGGGCCGGGCCTCGGCACGACTCCGACGCCGACCATTACCTGGTTTACCGCCTCACCATGCACGGCAGGCAATACTTGCGTAACTATCGCTGCCACCGCGACGATAAACACGACCTTTCTCCGCGCACTGTCCATACTACCCGGAGTCGGCAGCTCGTATAATTCGTCGAACATTTCGGTTAGCGCCACCGCGCAACGCAACCCGCTCGTTATGTCGATAATCCTCGACAAGTCAGGCTCGATGAATAAGAACGGCGGCGCGACGGCGCTGCCGCCTGCAGTCACCAGCTTCATAAGCTACTTCGACGAAAGTATCGACAACATTGCCGAAATCAGTTTCTCGACAGTTGCTTCAACCGACGTGCAAATGACCACGTCGTTCGACTCGCCAATCAATAGTGCAGTCGAGAACTTGACCTTCGGCGGCGCCACTTTCGCGCAGTCTGGTCTGCAGGCCGGATATACACAGATCCAGAGCATACCGCCGTCGCCGAACGTCATCCGAGTCGCGGTCTTTTTTACCGACGGGTGGGCAAACACTAATAACGACAATCTGAATTGCACGGGCACTGCCGCAAAGCCGGTTTATACCAATCTAAACTACGGCGGATGCTCGCCTACCGAGGCAGGGTACGCGCCCACTTTGGACGGCACTACGATCAGCCCGGCATGGTGCAGCGGAATCTCTTTTTTGAGTCCGTCAAGCGGGAATACGGTGGACTGCCCCAATATGGACTCGGGGACTAAAGTTACAATAACCTTTCCCGCGCAAGAGCCGGGAATGAGTGGATCTATGACTCCCTGTTGCGGCAACACGAAGGGCGACGGGCAATACGACATTACCAACGATGCGACTTACCGCACAGAAACCCTGGCCACCACGATGCGTACTGCCACGAATCCGGTGACGATTTACTCGATCGGCCTGGGTAACACGATCAACGAGGCGTACCTGCAGGACATCGCTAACGACCCGTCGGCTCCCACGTACAACTCGGCCCAGCCTCAGGGAGAGGCGGTTTTCGCACCAAGCGCGACCCAGCTGGATGCGGTGTTCCAGACGATCGCGTCGAAGGTTCTGCTGCGCCTCTCGCAATAGCAATATCGCATAGGACAATCACTCACGGCCGCCATCGCAGGGCACCTGCATGGCGGCCGTCGCCTATGGCGACGCTCGCTGAAGTGAGTTAGAAAACCTGAACTATGGAAGTTCGGGCGGCGCATCGAAGCGAGCGGGACGAAGTGATCGAACTGCTCGGGCGATGGTACAATGATCGCGGCGAGTTTTTCGCGCGCTACAACCAGAACGATCCTACCTTCCGCGATGCGTTGTGCCTCGTGGCGCGCGACGGCGGTCGGCTCGTTTCGACCGTCCAGATTTTCGATCGCGCTATCAATCTCGATGGGCAATCGGTGCCGATGGGCGGCATAGGGTCGGTCTTCACGCTCGAGGAATACAGGCACAAGGGCGTCGCGTCCGCGCTGATGCGCCTGTCGATCGACACTATGGTGCGCGAGGGCTTCGAGGTGTCGCTGCTGTTCGCCGAGCGGCTGACCTTCTACAACCAGTTCGGATGGCGCGAGGTCGAGCGCCAGTTCAGCATCCTCACCGCAGCTGCTTCGATTCGTGCGGACGATCGTTTTGTCATCGATTCATTCGAGACTGAGCGCGACCTCGTCGAAATAGCTGCGATTCATCGCGGCTACAGCGGTCGCTGCAATGTGACCGCCGTTCGCGACGACTCGGCGTGGCGCGCGAATCTCAAATTCGCCGGCAATCAGCCGCTCGATCACGGTGAAGGGTCCGAGGAATATTTCGTCGTGTGCCGCGACGGTTCGCGAATCTCGGCGTACGCGCGCGTGACGCGCTTCCACGGCGTCTCGATGATCATGGAGTACGGGTACATCGCTGGCGGCAGCGGCGTCGACGCGATGCTGGCGACGTTCAAGTACCTGGGCGAGTCGGCCAGCGGCGTACCCGTCACCGTCCGCCGCATCGGCGACCATCGCCGCGCCGCCCTGCTCCACAGCGCGTCGAAGCCCGCCGAGCCGTCCGTGCTCGTCACTCATTCAGCGCACGATCCCGCGCTCGAAAAGGCGCTGGGCGACGCGGGATGCCCCGTCGCGCATCACACCGACAACAATTATATGTGGCGAGTGCTCGCGCCGGACAAGCTGGCACATCGGTTCGCGATGGCTCCGGAAGCGGCCGCAGCGCATGCGTTCGACCTCTTCGCCGATCCACGCTCCGTCTTCTGGACGGCAGACCGCTTTTGATTTTGCGCGCCGCGCTCGCCGCAATGCGAGATGTTGGCTAGTATTCTTGCGTTCAGTTGATGGGATTGCGGAGGTGGTTGTGCGATGAAGATTTTTTCAAAGTCCGGCGAATCGGCCGCTGGAATTTCCGTTGCCAAACAGTTTGGATTCATCGCGGTGGCGATCGCGCTTGCCGCGCTAAGCTCGACGCGCCCTGCCCTCGCCGCGCGCCGTCATCATGCGGCTGCTACCGCGAAAGCTGTGTCCTCTGAAGAGGAGAGCGCCGCCAGCGCGTCGAACGCGGCGCTCGGTGCTTATGCCGAGGCGTGCGTGCTCGAACCGACGACCGGCACCGTCATCTTCGAGGCCAACGATCACACGCCGTGGCCGACTGCGTCGCTCGCCAAGATGATGCTGATGCTCATCGTCGCCGAGAAAATCCACGACGGTTCGCTCAAGCTCACCGACCCCGTCACCACCTCGCGCAAAGCGGCCGAGATGGGCGGCAGCCAGGTCTATCTCAAGGAAGGCGAAGTGTTTTCCCTCGACGATATGATGAAGGCGGTCGTCGTGCATTCGGCCAACGACGCGTCGGTCGCAGTGGCAGAGTACGTCGCGGGCTCGACCGACTCGTTCGTCGTGATGATGAACCAGCAGGCCACCGCGCTCGGCATGAAGGACTCGCACTACTACTCGGTGAACGGACTGCCGCCGTCGAAGGGCGAGTCGGCTGACGTCGCCAGTGCCTACGACCAGGCAATCCTCGGGCGCGAGTTGCTGAAATATCCCGACGTGCTCCGATGGTCGTCGATCGACACTGCACCGTTTCGCGCGGGAACCTTCGTGCTGCGCAACACCAATCACATGGTGCGGACGTTCCCCGGATGCGACGGCCTCAAGACCGGATTCTATGACAAGGCAGGCTTCAACGTGGTCGCCACTGCAAAACGCAATGACTTGCGGTTGATCGCGGTAGTGCTCGGCAGTCAGCACAAGCTGACGAATTTCAAGGAAGCGTCCGAGATGCTTTCGCAGGGATTCATCAACTACGAGATGCACCAAGTCGCGAAGAAAGGCGTTCCCATCGCACAAACAGTCGCGGTGACCGGCGCCGACATTGCCAGCATCAAGCCTGTTTGGGGCAGCGACGCCGGCGTTTTCATAAAGCATGGCGACGCGAACAGTGCGATTAAAGTCGGCTATAATCTGCCTGCATCGATCGCGGCGCCGGTCAAAGCGGGGCAGCAAATCGGGACCGCGAATGTGACTGAAGGTGGCAAACCAGTCGCCACGATCGCCTTGCTCGCACCTTCCGATATCGCGAAATCAACGTCGTTAACTAAACGTTTATTTAGTATTTTCTAGACCACCTTTCTTCGGTTTGGTTCTCTAGAGAACAGTTTAAATTAGGGTCTGCGGACTCGCGGTGCTATATTGTTCCCGTTGTTACCGCCTGATGACTGCGACTGTTGACTGCGATGACCCGCCTGACGACTGCGATTGATGACTGCGAAAGATAAATTTTACAGCGCGTACATGGATTTTTTTGAGATTGCCGAGCGCAAGCGCCGCTGGAATCTCTTCGATGACGTGCCATGGAACGAGCTTTCGGCCGACACCAACACCGAAGAGCGCGCGATTCGTATCGAGACGTATTGCGCCGAAGAGATGTACCTGCCGGACTACACCGCGGCCGGCAATGAGCTGCTGCGCGGAGTTTTTGGACTCGCATGGTTTCAGAACGCGTGGAGCTACGAGGAATCGCGCCACGGACTGGTCTTCCGCGAATACCTGATCCGATCGGGCCTGCGCACGCAGGCGCAGTTCGACAAGTTTGAGACCGACGTGTTCTCGCGCTCGTGGAAAGTTCCGTTCAAGACGCGCCGCCAGATGAGCTGCTACGGCGCCCTGCAGGAATCGGCGACCTACCTGGCGTATCGTGCGCAAAAGGATCGCGCCGAGCTGGAGCAGGACGCGACGCTCGCGGCGATTTTCTTTCTCGTCAGCCGCGACGAGGCGGCACACGCCGGCTTCTATCGCGCGATGATCGAGATCGAGATGGCCGAAGACCGCGTCGGCACGCTGGCCGATTTGGCATTCGTGCTCGCGAACTTCAAGATGCCCGGCGACGGCTTGATTCCCAACTATCACGAGAACCTTCGCATCGGCGGCGGCGGGATCACTCCGCGCGCGTTCCTGACCCGTGCAGTGTTTCCATTGCTCAAGCAGTTGGGCACCACCCGCGACGAGCTCAAGAGCGCCACCGCCGCAGCGCTTCCACTGCGCGCGGCATCGTAACGATCCTGCTATAGTTTCATCCGGCGCAATCGCCACCCCCGATGCCGACTCGCTTTGCGATGAACCGGAACCGAATCCTGTTTGGGGCTGCGGCCCTCTTTCTGATCTGGCTTGGCGGCAGCCTCGCGCTTCATTTCGGCCAGAAGTATCACGACCGTCTCGGCTACGACATCGACCAGCAGTTCCCGCCCGACAAGCCGACGGTGCCCGGCGAGATCTATGCGTCGACGCTGGCCGCAATCATGGACCACGAGCTGCACACCGGTTTTGGCTGGCGTCCGAACGATCTCTGGTTTTGGGGTCCCAAGGTCGGCGCTGACAACAACGCCGATCGCCAACTCGGCATCATCCAGGCCGTGCGCGAAACCATGCGCATCTTCAAGGATCACCTGACCAAGGTTTCGTCCAATCAGTACGATCCGAACCTGGTGATCGCCGACACCGATTTTCGAAACGACGCGCTGAAGTGGATACTGCCGTCGCCCGAAGGCAAGTACGACGACGGCATCGAGCATCTGCGGATGTACGTCGCCGGGTTGCACACTACGCCGCCGGATTCGCGCGAGCTCAACACCCGCGCCGTCGAGCTCATCAGCCTGCTGCAGACCTGGACCGACCTGCTCGGCGACGCGCACGCGAACCTATACCGGACGACCAAGGATGACGGCAGCCCGGTGCACAGCTGGGACTGCGATCACTATTTCTATCACGCGCAGGGTTACACGCACGTGATGTACCACATGATGCAGGCGATCGAGCGCGAATACTCGGGTCAGTTCAAGGACGACCCTGTCCTGAAGACGCTGCTGAACGACGCGATTGACGCGCTCGGCAAAGCGGCGGTGATGAAACCGCTAATTGTTTTGAACGGCTCGCCCGACGGAATCTTAGCGAATCATCGCCGCAATCTCGACGGCTACGTCACCGAGGCGCGCCAGAAAATGCTCTCGCTGCGCGAGGAACTCGAACGCTCGCCCGAGTAGCGCCGCAGCTACACTTGGGCACCGGTTCAGTTTGAACGTCCAAGATGATCGTCGATACTTTTCAAGTGTTTTATGGCTTGCGTAAGTTCGCTACGCAAGCCGCTAATTTGTTCGATTATCGAGTACAGCAAAATGCAAGCACCCACGATTCCGACAAACATCAGTACCAAAAGATTCCCCATGCAGCCCCCTGTTCTGGACGAAAAACTCTATCGGCATTTTGAGCAAGCGGTTTTCACTTTAGTTCGTGATCCCGACTACGACTCCCGTAACGATACCAAGAGCGCTCTCGATGATTTTTTTCTGCTCGTCGGTCGCGTTCATCGTGTTCGCCCTGTCTTGTACGCGGGACAGATAATCCCTCACGCTCGCAAGCGTTTCCGGCGAGTGCTCACGAAGCGCCGTAAGCATCGCAAGGACGGTCAACCCAACTGTGTGCGCAATGTCTAATGTCGTACCTGTACCAGGTACTAACTCGAACTTGTCGGCCATGTTTTGTCTCCTGATTTGAACGTGCGTGTTTCAAACTCAACCAGTGCCTACAGCTCGATGAACGGACAGAGCAGCATCGCGCCGCCGCGCACGAGCATCTCGAGCATCGCGGGCGCCCATCGATTTGGAATACCGAGCGATACGGCCACGGCGCGTGTTGCCCATGGGGTCGAGGCTTCGGCGCCGCCGCGAAAATCGAGCCATCGACGCTCGGCGCGATAAGTCACCAGCTGATGGCGCCGATCGGCGGCGATATGCGCCCGCTCTCGCGCGATTGCCACCGCCGTTGAGAGGCCGCCGAGCTCGTCGATCAGTCCGCGCTCTTTCGCCGCCAGACCGCTCCAGATGCGCCCCTTGGCAACAGCTTCAGCTTGTTCGGCACTGAGATGCCGGCCCTGCGCAACCTTGGCGGTGAAGGCGGCGTACATGTGACCGACCGCATCGTTGAGCTGCGCCAACTCGGCCTCGGTCATCGCGCGCGCCATCGACATCGCGTCGCTGATGGGAGCGCTCTTCACGAAATCAAAATGGACACCGAGCTCGCTCAGCAGGCTGCCGAGATTGAACTTCGCGTACACGACTCCGATCGAGCCGGTGATCGTCGCCTGCTCAGCCACGATCGCGTCGGCTCCGGTAGCGACGTAGTAGCCACCCGAACCCGCCACATCGCCCATCGAGACCACGACCGGTTTGCCGCGTCCTTGCGCCTCGTGCACGGCGCGCCATACCAGGTCGGAGCCGACCGCCGAGCCGCCGGGCGAATTTACGCGAAACACAATTGCGCGGACGCGTTCGTCGCGCGAAGCTCGATCGATTTGCGCGGCCGTGGTCACACCGCTGATGAATTCTCCCGTCGCGGGACCTTCGCCTGACACGACTGGCCCGCTGGCGTGCACTAGCGCGATTCGCGCGCGGCGCCCACGCTCGCGGGTGAAGATTGCGTGACGGCGATATCGCGCCAGGTTGACGAACACTTTGCGCTCGGCTTCGGGATCGAATTCGGTGCGGATGTCTTCGATATAGCCTTCGCGATCGATCAGATGACTCTCGACGGCGGACTGCGTGGTGACGAAGCCCGAGGCGATCAGTTCGCGCGTGCGCTCCGGTGCCATCTTGCGCGCCGACGCGACCGCCTCGACGATGATTTTCTCCCAGTCGGCGACGATCGCCTCCATGCTCTCGCGCAGCGCAGGCGACATCGTGTCGCGGCCAAAGGTCTCGGCGGCGCCCTTGTACTCTTTCCACTGCAGCGTCTGGGCCTGGACTTTCAGCTTGTCGAGCGCGCTCTTGAGAAAAACGCCGCCGGTCGCGACACCCAGCATCGTGAGCATGGTGTCGGGATTGGCGACAATTTCGCCGGCTCCCGCCGCGACCAGGTAGTCGCGCAGGCCAGCGTCATCTCCGCGCAGCAGCGCGATCACCCGCTTGCCGTTCGCGTGCGCAGTGCGCAGCAGGCGATGGATTTCGTGCGCGGTGGCGAGCCCGGCGCCGAAGCCCGCGATTTCGACCACGATCGCGCGAACGTCGTCGTCGACGGCCGCCGACTCGAGCGCATAGCGAAGATGGTCGAGGCTCTGCGCGCCGCGCCGCATCAGCTGATCGAGCGGCGAGCGCGTCACATCCTCTTCGATTGGCCCCGCCAGCTTGATAACCAGCACAGCGTCATGCGGGATTTGCGCCGGTCTGACGATTGCGAAATAGAACGCCGCGACGAGAGCCACCGCCACCGCCATGACGCCGAATCCCGTCTTCAAATCGCCCGCCGCGCACGCCACTGAGCCTACTACGAATAAAATCGCGACGAGGATCCCGAGTCGAACCTCGCGACTTATCCAGAACCTGTCACGAATTGATTTATTCATTCTTCAAACCAGTCGCCTTTTTCGATCGCTGGAAATACGCTACCGCTTTTGGATGCCGAAGTCTGTCCTAACTCTGATGCTCGCGCTGGCGGTCTTGAGCATCGTTCCCCCAAACGCGCAGGCGCAAGCGCCGCAGGAATTAAAGTGGCGGGTGGGAGCTATGAAATTGCTGACGCCAGGCGTCGGCTGGGCGTTGGCAAATGACCACCTCTTCTGGACCACTAACAATGGTGCGAGCTGGAAAGACATCACGCCTTCTAAACGTGCTGGCTCTGACGAGCACATCTCACACGTCTTCGCGCTCGACGTTCACGACATCTGGCTGCTGTATGCCCAATGTGGCAACCCTGTTTGCAAATTCGATCTGGCTCACAGCGTCGACACTGGAGCGAGCTGGTCGTGGATGCCCGTCGGGTTACCGGCGGAGCTCCAACACGGTCTCAGCAGGAACCGGCACGCTTGCCTTCGTCGATGATCGGCATGGATGGATGATTCTGAACTCAGCCAAGGCCGGCGCGGGCGCATTGCTGGTGACGTCCGACGGCGGCCGGAACTGGCGCGATACGCATGACGACGATCCCGGCGGACAGGGCCCCGTCGTTCTGATCACCCCCGATGAAGGCTGGATAGCGGGCGGTGAACACGACGATGACCTCCATGTTACCCGCGACGGAGCGAAGAGCTGGCAAACGATTTCTCTGCCGGCGCCCAAGGAGATCTCTCCAGCCAAATTTCGCACTGCCGAGGCGCCTGTATTCGAGGACAGCAAGCACGGCTTCGTCGCGCTGACTTTCACTGGAGGCCATCAATCTGCCGCAGTCCTCTTTGCAACCGACGACGGCGGACGCAACTGGAAGGCGGACCGAATACTGTCGAACCTCGAGGAGGCAGCCGAGGGCACCCGAGTGCAGTCGGCCGTCGTCGGCGACATCTGGCTCATCGCCAAAGTCTCAGACCATCGACCCATCCTCACGGCTCTGCGCGCAGGCGCGAGAATGCGCGCGACTATCGATCCCGCTTCACACATGTCGGGCTATTTCGGAACCGACCAACTGAGCTTCGTCACTCCAACCCGGGGTTGGGTATTGGTTGACGACAGCGAATTGCTCTCGAACAAATTGCTCTCGACTGGCGACGGCGGCGCCACCTGGACCAACATCACTCCGAAGTGATCGGCGATTCTTCATTCTTTGAATCGGTCGCCTTTTCTGATCGGTCCAAATAGACTACCGCTTTTCGATGCCCAGGTACGTCCTCATCTTGATTCTTGCCCTCACTGCCGTGGGCGTTGCGTCTTGCTCGACTGCGACCGCACCCACGCCCGGCCCTCCGCCATTCGTCGCGCATTCGGCCACGCTGGCCGTAACCAACGGAATCAAGGTGATGACCACTGTCCAGCTGCCGGCTGGATTCGCGCCAATCGCGACGCGGCCGCCGCTCTGGCTGCAGGAAGGCGCAGAAATCGGTGTGATCGGAACTCAGGACGGACATACGATCATGTATGGGCTCGGCGGCGCCGCGTGGCGGACCGGCCGCATCCTCGCCGCAGAGACCGGAACGGCTGCGGCCGAAGAAGGAAAAATCGCGGACATCGCCGCGAGCCCCAACGGCCTCACGCTCGCGACCGCAATGGTGGTGCCCGGCGCCGGCCGCGTCGATATGATCATTCGCGACCTGATCGCGACGGGACCCGGCAACGTGCTCGCGAGCTTTAACGGCGACTACGATTCGATCTCGATAAGCTGGCTGAATAACGCGACCGTCGCCGTCGCCCTGCGGCGGCATCCGGAGCCGCTCGAGCCAGGCGACAACGGCCCGCCGCCTAAATCCGACGCGGATCAACCTGACGTCGAGCCGCCGCCCAATAGCGCGGACGGCTTGCAACTGCTCGTCATCACCGGCGCCGGGTCGGTGCTTCCGCTCAAGCTGCCGTGCCCGATGTCGTCGCTCAGTTGGAGCGCGCACAGCGTTTATGCGGTCGGCCAGGGCGACGCGAGTACTCGGCCGGTGATAATAGATCGACGCAACGCAACCTGCACCAGGTTTCACGTCTCGCGTCCAATACGCGTGCTCGATTGGGACACCGACGACGAAGGCTCGTTCCTGTACGTCGGCCCCGACCCCTCTGGAAATACGATCGGCGTGTTCAGGTACAACATCGCTACCGGCGCGGAACACTTGATGGGAGTATCCACGAGCGCGTCGTCGTTCGCCGCGGGCAGCGACACGGTCACGCTGGGGCATCAGGACCTTTCATTCGTCCGCGCGATCGAGCGTCCGCAGGAGTCTCTGCTCGCGCAAATCGCAATCGCGCAATCCGATCTGAGCAAGGTGGATGTGAAATCGCTCGGCTTCAACACGTGGCCCGAAATGTTCGCGCAGAGCACGATGGCCTATTCGAAGGGCGCGGACGAAGCGGCGATGCAAATCTTCGCGCCGAGCCTGCCCGTGTCATGGCGAAAAATCGTCACCTACTCGCTCCACTACGACAACGCATTTTTGGTTGCCGAAGGCCCGGCCCGCGGCACCGTCACGATGAGCTGGTCGCTGAGAGGTCGATGGCTGGCGTTGCTCGACGGCGACGCAACGTCAGGCACAGTGATGACAGTGCTGGAGCCGCCGCGGTAAGAATCATCGATAGACGTCGCGACGGTGAGCCACCCGGACCACCAAAACCACCAAAGTCCGGTCGCGTACTTCGTAAATGATTCGATAGTCGTCGATTCGGATCCGCCAGAGATCTTCACGCCCCTTGAGCTTCTTTGCGCCCGACCCACGCGGGTTTTGCGCAAGCGAATCGATGTGCGGACTCAGCCTGCGCTGGATTTCTGGCGCGAGTTTGCGAAACTCGCGTGCGGCACTGGGCGAGAACTCGACCGCGTAGGCCATCGCCCCGTCAGAGGCCGAGTTCCTTCTTCACTCGCGTCCATGGGATCGTCCCTTTGCGTTTGACCTCGCGGAGCGCAGCGCGCGCTGCATTCAAGTCGTCGCGATCCTCCATCGCCTCGAGCAGCGCGATGTCTTCGATTGGAACTACTGCCACCAAAGGGCGACTGCGACGGGTCAGCAGCACTCGATCCTTGCCGTAGGCGACGCGGTTGATGAGCTCAGAGAAGTTCTGGCGCGCAGCAACCGTCGTGATGGCTTGGTTGCCGGATTTCTTGGTGGCTCGCATCGGTGAATATGCTCCGTCGCTGAACTGGCTTAATTGTACATTTACGCTGGTATGTACACTAGGCTTGCCAGCCGGAAATTGCGCTCGTCAAATTACCGGCGATGCTGGATCCAAGCCGAACAGCACGCGCCCTACTACCTCGAAGCGCGCCGTGTTCATCAGCACGTGCTGCGATGCAGTATGCACGTCGCGCCAGCATCGCTCGATGGGACATGAGGTTTGCGCCGAGTTCATCCCGGCCGCATCGGCGACCAGGTCGACCGCCTGCACCGCCAGCTTCACAGTGGTCACGACTGCGAGTCGCGCATGCGCGCGGTCTTCCAGGCTGAAACTCTCGCCTGCTTCGCCCTTGCGCCAAATCTCGTCGCTGGAATTGTAAAAATACGCACGCGCCGCCTGCAGCAGACCTTCCGCTTGTGCGAACTGGGTCTGTGCGATTGGACGCTCGCGCAAAGTGTTGCGAGTTGCAGCGGGGACTTTGACCCGCGCGATTTCGTTCAACGTGTCGAGCGCGTGGCGCGCAGTGCCGAGCACCACCGCCGCCAAGGTGCCCGCAAACTGCAGTTGCAAGGGAATGCTGCCCAACGGACCGCGCTGCCATGACGATTTGGCGTTGAGCCAATCGAAGGTGAATTCATCGGGGACGAAAACGTTTTCGAATACGCAATCGTTACTGCCCGTGCCGCGCATCCCGGCGGTCGACCAGGTATTCAGGATTTTCGCGTGCGCGACCGGGAACAGTCCCGCACGCAGCACCGGAGCCCCATCGACGATTTGCGGCGCGCCGTCGCGAAGCACCAGGCCCGCCGCCATCAGGTAGGTTGCATGCCCTGATCCGCTGGCGTAGGTGGCCTTGCCGCTGAGACGCCATCCGCCGTCCACCGCGGTTATCTGCGTCGTCATCGGATTGAGCGAACCGGCGCTCACGCCACGCCGATCGCCGTAGATCTTCTCGAACGCCTGGCGCGAAAGGTTGCGTCCGAACAGCGGGCCGCCCGAACAGATCGCCAGATTCCATCCGACCGATCCGTCGACGCGCGCAACTTCCTCGCACAGCCGCAATTGATCTGGGACCGTCAGGTCGGCGCCGCCCATCTCGCGCGGAATGAGAATTCGAAACATCCCCGCTTCATGGAAAGCATCCGCGACCTCGCGCGGCATCTGCGCCTCGCGCTCGGCGCGATCGGCGTGCTCCCGAATAATCGGCGCAAGCGTTTGCACCTTCTCGAAATACGGTCGTGCGCGTTCGGATAAGCCAATATCCATCTCAGCACCTCTGGCTGCCAAGTCTCGGATTGGAGCGCGGTCGAGTCAACGCAGCGCGCAGCACGCGCCCGCCAATCACCGCAAAATTTCCACCAGCAACACCCACGCGTTCGAAACGCCGGCCGTCATCGACAAGATGATGCCGGGTGCGAGCCAGTAAAGACCGCCAAGCGTTCCGGTCGCCATCGAGATTCCCGCGACGCAGAAAAGAACTGTGGCGATTTGCGCAAGAGCTATCGATATGAGGGGACGCGGGAATTCTCGCGCGAATGCCCGGTACTGAAGGATCGTCACCAGCATCCACAGGATCAAACCTATGACCGCCACTTCGACGCCGAGCACCAGGCTTGATAGGCCGGGCACGAGCGCGCACATCGAAATGAGCAGTGCGCCGAACATCTGCAGAATCGATTCGGCCGCGCGGTTGGCGATTCGGGGAACTTCGAGGATGCGGCTCAGGTTGATCGACACGGCAACGAAGATGAGTCCCGTCAGCGTCGCAGCCACGCCGGCCGCCACCGAGAGAAATACGGTCCAGCTCTCGATCTGATAGGCGTACACGGCCTCGCGCGCCCGTGCCTAGTTGCCCAGCCGCGCGCGATTTGCCCAATACTCGGCAGCCGTGCGGAAAGCCGCCGCGGCGCGCTCGAAACTGTCGAACACCACCAGTCCGCGCTCGCGGGCCAGCTCCTTGCCGCGCGCGACGATCGCCTCGACGTGAGCAGGATGCATCACGATCGCGAACGGCTTGGCCGAGCGCGAAGCAAATTCCGCAAGCTTGTCGAGGAGGCCGGTGATCTCATCCTCATGCGTGGCCCATCGCGCCGCGCGCAGTCCGGTGCCGACTTCGAGCACGATCGCGTCGATGACGGCGTCGCGCTCCAGAATCTCCAGGATGCGATCGAGATTGCCCTGATGATGCCCTGCGCCGATGGTGCCGCCGGCGTCGAGCGGATTGCGGTAGCTGCCGCCGATTATGTTGAAGAAGGTTTTCAGCTCGTCGTATGACGACTCCGACAGCGCGGGAATCTCGAGCCCCGCCGTCGCGAACGTGTCGGTGATCACCACCGATTGCCCACCGGTCATCGCGACGAGGCCCATCCGCTTGCCGCTGAGGCGCTTGGCGCGCGCGAACAACTCGACCACGTCGAGCATCGCGTCGAGGCTCGCCACTTCGACCGCGCCACTTTGCCGCACCACCGCGCGCCATGTCGCCTCGGCCGTCGCGAGCGATCCGGTATGCGAGAACGTCGCGCGCGCCCCCGCCTCGGTCACCCCACCCTTCCAGATGACAACAGGAAGCCGCTCGGCCGCGTGCCGGACACTGTCGAAAAAGCGCCGCCCGTCGCGCACGCCCTCGATATACATTCCGATGACGCGCGTCGCCGGGTCGGCCGCCATCAGATTTATATAGTCCGCCGCCTCGAGCACCAGCACGTTGCCGATCGACGCGGCCTTGTTCACCGTGATGCCGTGGCTCGGAGCCTGCAGGCAAAAGTTGATCGTGTGGGTGCCGCTTTGCGAGATGAAGCAGACGTCGCCCGCGTCGCCGACTCTTTCTTCGGGAAAATTGCACAGCCCCGCGCCTGGACTGTACAGCCCCATGCAATTCGGACCGACCAATGCGATTTCTGAATTGATCGCGAGATCGCGCAGCTCGTTTTCCAACCGGATTCCCAGCTCCTCCGAGGTCTCCGAAAATCCCGAAGTGAAAAATCCGATCGAGCCGACCTGGTTGGCGACGCAATCCTTCAAAATTCGTGGCGCGATCTGCCGCGGCACCGCGCTGACCGCGTAATCGATCGGCTCGGTAATTTCCGCCAGGCTCTTGCGATTCTCGATGCCCATCGCTTCGATTCCCGGTATCTCGTTCGGATCGATCTGCACCGAGTAGAGCTTGCCCTTGAGATTTTTCATCGCGCGCAGCCACATGTAGCCGCCCATCCGCTTGTCACCGATGACGACCACGGCGCGCGGGTTGAACGCGCGCTCGAGATTCTTGAGCCGCGCCTCACGATTTGGATCCGGCTGCGCCGCGTGAGGCGACTCGGCGGTGAGCACGATTCGCGCGTCTAGGATCGCGAGACGGTCTTCGTAAGCGACCACCGGATTGAGATCCATCTCGGCGATCTCCGGGTGCGCCGCTGCGATTCCTGAGACCGTCTCCAGAATCGAAACGATCGCGTCGATGTCGACCCCGGCCTGGCCGCGGACGCCGCGCAGAATCTGGACGCCGCGCAGCCGCGCGATCATCGCGGCGGCCTCGCGCCCGCCAATCGGTGCAATCGCCAACGCGGTGTCCTTCATCACTTCGACCAACACTCCGCCGAGCCCCACCATCACCATCGCGCCGAAGCGATCGTCGCGAAACGACCCGGCGATCAGCTCGACGCCCGCCTTCGCCATCGGCTGCACGGCGACGCCTTCGAAGTGCGCGTTGGGGGCTTTGGCGGCGAGACTTTTGCGAATTCGCTCGAAGGCGTCGCGCACGGCTGCTTCATCGCCAACATTCAGCTCGATCCCGCCGACGTCGCTCTTGTGACTCACATCCGGCGACAGCACCTTCAGCACCACCGGGAATCCGGTTCGCGACGCCGCCCGCACCGCGTCGTCCGCCGTCGCTGCGGCATCCGGCACGACGACCGGCAGGCCCAGCGAATGCAGGATTCGCTTGCTCTCGATTTCCGTTAAAACCGTGCGCCCGCTCGAACGAGCCGACGAGATTACCGATGAAATGATGGAGTCAGCCACGCTTGTCGCGTATAGCAGAGCCCAAGGACTATTTGAACCATCGGGGGAGCTTCGCCGCATGCCGTCTTCGGCCCGCAGAAAAGTATTCGTCACCCGCGTGATCG
>Ga0210391_10000852_pt1 | contig 29795 bp, 20 predicted proteins | sample IncBWC12OmetaG_FD_160573 | JGI IMG/M metagenome (GOLD analysis project Ga0210391, IMG submission 160573) | Forest soil microbial communities from Barre Woods Harvard Forest LTER site, Petersham, Massachusetts, United States - Inc-BW-C-12-O ... | reverse complement strand
ATGATGGACGAGGTATAGCCGTGGGGTGCGAGGAGGGCGGCGAGCTGGCGCGCGCCTTCCGGATTCGTGCGGTGGGAGACGCCGATGAAGAAGTGACTGCCAGCCTCGCAGATGTCGCCGCCGTCGAGAGTGCCGGGCGCTTCGATCTGATGCGGCTTGGGGTAGAAGGCGGCGATGGTGCTACGGATGGATTCGACTTCACCAGCGCGGGGGTGCGCTCCTGGACGGGTGAGAACGGCCAGGTCTTCAGTGAGGACAGCGGTGTCTTCGACGAAGGTGGAGTCGGGGTGGTGGAGGTCGGCGGGCAGCGTGGTGAGGGTGAGGCCGCACTCTTCGAGCGCTTCGCAGTACGCTGCGTGCTGCTGGAGCACGGTGGCGAAGTCGGGCGTGCCGAGAGAGACGGTGGTGAGTCCGTCGGCGAAGTTGGCGCCGGGTGTGCGGACGATTGCATGGTTGAAAGTGTCTTTCAAGGTGCGTAATTCCCTTTTGGTTGATGGTTTCACAGGTTCGGATGATTGGTTCGACTTCGAGCTTTCCTTCAGTGTGACCGTGCCGGCTATCTTCCCGGCCGCTTCGCGACCGATTCCCCTTCGGGGGGGTCCCTCGACTGCGCGCCGGATTGGAGCTGTACTCGCTGGAGGCTTTTGTGGCGGCGCTCCGCTCGGGATGACATCTTTTTTCTATTAACCAACGCTGCGTTGCGAGTGTGGCGTCGATGAATCTAGCTGAGTGTGGTAACGCGTTGACGCCTGCGCAAGAACAGATATGCGGGAATGGCTACGGCGAGCAGGATGGCGGCGCGGAGGGTGCTGGATGGATCGTCGTGGGAGGCGGCGATGAGGAAGAGGAAGGATCCGGTGAGGACGGCGAAGGTGGTGAAGGGATATCCCCACGCGCGGAAGGGGCGCGGCAGTTGCGGCTCGCGGATGCGGAGAACGATGACGGCGATGTAATTGACGCAGTAGAGCGCGGCGACGAGGATGGCGGCGACGGCGATGATGTCCTCAAACTTTCCGCTGAGGATGAAGAGGGCCGCGGTAGCTGCGGTGATGAGGAGCGCGGGGCGCGGCGTTCCGCTGGGGGCAACTTGTGTGGCGCGGGCGCCGAGGATGCCGTCGCGGGCGATGGCGAGGAGGATGCGCGGCGCTCCCAGGAGGACGGCGTTGATGAGGCTGAGCAGGGTGAGCAGCGCGAGGACGGTGATGAAGGTGCCGCTGCCGTGGGCGATGACGAGGCGGGCAGCGTCCGCGGCGGGCAGCGTGGAGGCAGCGAGCGCGGGGATGGAGAGGACGTGGAGGAAGGCGAGGTTCATGAGGAGATAAAGAGCGAGGACGATGAGCACGCCGCCAATCATGGCGCGGGGTAAGTGGCGCGCGGTGTCGGTATCTTCCTCAGTGAAGTAGATGGCTTCGTACCATCCGTCGTAGGTGACGACGATGGCGCGGAGGGCGGCGACGATGGGGACGAGCGCCCAAAAGAATCCGGCGTGGCGCAGGATGGGCAGCGCTGCGGTGCCGGGCTGTGCGGGATGCAGAAAACAAGCGGCGGCGAGCAGGAGAAAGGTGATGATGGTGACGGCGCTGGTGAGTTGCTGCACGGTGCTGCTGAGGCGGAGACCCATCCAGTGGAGCGCGGTGAGGAGCAGGAGCAGGGTGAGAGCAAGCCAGGATTCGCGGGACGCGGCACGGGGGAAGATTCTGGCGAGATATTCGGCGGCGGCAACGGCTCCGTAGGCAATGACGGCGCAGTTATTGAGCCAGTCGGCCCAGCCTACGGCGAATCCGGTGACGGGACCGAAGGCGCGTTTGGCGTAGATGGTGAATCCGCCGGCCTGAGGCAGCGCGGTGCCGAGTTCAGCGATGGAAAGAGCGCCGAGCAGGGCGTAGAGGCCTCCAGCGGTCCACACAAGGAGGATGGGCCAGAAGCTGCCGAGCTGGGCGGCGATGATGCCGGGCATGCGCAGGATGCCGACGCCGACGGTACCCCCGAAGATGACGGCGAGACCAAAGCCGAGGCCGAGGATGCGGCGTAGCGCGGGGCGTTGGCTGGCGGTGATCATCGGTAGGGATGACTTTACTGCCTGGGACTGGAACCTGTGGATGGCTGAGGGCCGGGCACCGTTGCGCGCATGATGCGGGGCTGCGAGGGTTTGGCGCCGGAGTTGATGTTGCCGTGGGCATCGAGGATGTCCCAGCCGGAGTTGGCGATGTAGTAGAAGTCGCGGCCAATGAGGACGCCGTGGGTTGGGTCGCCCAGCGTGGGCGTGGCGCGCTCGATGATTTTTTCGGAGACGATGGTGGCGAGCGGCGCGTCGAGGGTGAAGAGGATGACGCGCTCCGGCGAGGTGCCGTTTTGGACGGCGATGAGCTGGTTGCGATTGCAATAGAGGCCGTCGATGCCGTTGAGGGCGAAGCGGCCCTGGGGCGCGAGCCAGCTGACTTTTTGAGTGGTGAGGTCGAGGATGGCGAGGCCTCGTTCGTAGTCGGGGACGAAGAGGCGGTGGCCGTCGGGGGCGAGCGCGGGGGTTTGCGGGGAGATGAATTCGCCGTGGTCGATGCGATCGAGATGGTCGGGTGAGGCGGGGTTGGAGGCAAGCCGGTAGAGGCCGCCACCGTCGCCGTCACTGACGATGACGTCGCCGTTGGGCAGGAGGAGCATGTCGCCGAAGGCGCTGCCGTGAGGGCCTTCGACGCGGCGGAGCAGCTTGCCGGTGCGGAGGTCGTAGCAAAGGACGGCGGTGCGGCCCCAGTCGGATTTGGGCGAGAAGCTGAGGCCCTGCATGGCGGATTCGGTGGCCCAGACGCGGCTGCGGGTGCGATCGATTTTGATGGCGACGATGGGCCACGGGTCGGGGGCCGGGGCGAAGTCCGTTATGGCAGCGGGCCCGCTGGCGGAATTTGTAACGGAGACGGCGACGATTTTGTGTTCGCGGACGCTGGTGATGAGGAAGCGATGGCGGGCGGTGTCGACGTCAATATCTTCGGCCAGCAGGTTGGCGTCGGGGAGCACGAGGGCCGTGGCGGCGAGCGCGATGGGCGCGCGGTTGGCGGCCATGTCGCGCTGGAGGTCGGCGTATTCGGGGCGGTTGCGGAGGGTAGCGAAGTCGGGGGTCTTCTCGATGAAGTCGGTGGACTGGCCCATGCGGACGAACTGCTGGAGTTCGCGGATGGCGGCGACGTCGCCGTTGAGGTGCACGTCGCGGATGTGGACCTCGGCACGGGCGACTTCAAGGAGCGCGGCGGGATCGTCGTTGAGGAGGGCCTGCTGATCCTGTGCGGCGGCGAGGTTGGCGAGCCAGTCGCTGGCGGCGTGGGAGGCGCGGAGGCGAGACTGTATTGCCTGGAACTGGGCGGAGGCGGAAACGGGAGCGGGTTGTTGCGCGGCTGCGGTGAGCGCGGTGATAAGGAGCAGCGGCGCGGTGTGGAGACGCATTGAGGCCTCAGGGTGAGATGAGTGGCTGGGATGAGTTTAGAGCATGCGGCCTCAGATAGCGCGATTCCGATGGAATTAGGCCGGCGCCTTCCCGTTTAATAGGCGCAGGTCGTTTGTACGGCCTGAGGAGAACGTCGATCGATGAGGGGCTTGCGGGATGGCCGGTTTGTGGTGTGGCAGGCCATGGTTGTGGCCGCGGCGCTGATGATGGCTGCGCCTGCGCGTGGACGACGGGTGGCGCCGGCGGATCCGGTTGAGCGGCTGACGTTCACTTATAAGGGCGTGCAGCGGGCTTACTTTTGCCTGATTCCGAGCGCGGCCGATGCGGCTGCTTTGCCGGTGGTGGTGCTGTTGCATGGTTCCGATCACGATGGATCGGAAATGACCAATGCGTGGCGCGGGCTGGCTACGCAGGAGAAATTTATTTTGGTCGCGCCGAACTCGCTGCACAGCGACGTTTGGAATTCGCAGGTGGATTCTGCGGCGTTTCTGCATGCGGTGGTCGAGCAGGTTGCGGCGCGGCATGCCGTTGATCCAAAGCGCATTTATCTGTTTGGACATTCGGGCGGCGCGAATTATGCGCTGGCGCTGGCGCTGCTTGATTCGGGATATTTCGCCGCGGTTGGTGCGCATGCGGGGTCGCTGGATGACAATGAAAAGCTGTTCCGGTACGCGCAGCGGAAGACGCCGGTGGCGCTGTGGGTGGGCGACGAGGACCCGTTGTTTCCGGTGCCGACGGTGAAGGCGACGCGTGATGCCTTCGCCGCGCACGGATTTCCGGTGCAGCTGACCGTGATTCCGAACCATCGGCATTTCTATGAAGAGGATTCGAAGCGGGTGAATGCGGAGGCCTGGGAGTTCTTTGGGCGGAATGCGATGCCGTGAGGGGAACTGGCTGATGGCCCCCTTCACATAGTCGGTTCCGGTGAGAATTTGATTCTATTGGGCTGGATCGGAACTCCTGGTCTCTGCGGGTTCGGCACGCACTCAAAGCAGCCAATGTGCGGAAACCGGGCCCCCTTGTTACTGCGACACTGGCACGGAGGTAACCGGTGTTTCTCCGTAATTGGCAGCGTAGAGATGGATGCCCTCGGGATCTATCGCCAACGCGTAGGGGTTGTTACCCGCGTTGTATGTTCCGATCACGGCATTTTTGGCGCCATCGATCGCCGTAACACTGTTGCCGTGGACGTTGGCTACATACACGCGGTTATGCACCGCATCGACCGCGACAGCCTGCGGATGCTTGCCCACCGGCAGCGTTGCCAGCACCTCGCTCGTTCGTGCATCGATCACGCTCAGCGTCTGATCGCCGTAATTTACGGCATACAGGCGCTGGGTGAGAGGATTCACGGCAACAGCGCACGGAATCGCACCAACAGAGATTTTGGTCACATTGAGTGTGTTCTCATTCAGAGCGGTCACGTCCGCGGTTCCGGTGTGCGCCAGGTACAAGGTGTTCAGCTCCTGGTCAAAGGCGATCCCCCAGATATGCGGTCCTACTTTTACCTTCGTCATGGCGCCCGTCGCACCGTTGACGATCCGGATCCAGGGGTCTTCGTAGGTGGTAAGAAAGATCGTATTGGTGCGAGGGTCGACGGCGATTCCGTCTGCGCTGCCAACGCTCAGGGGCTGGACCGAGTTTGTGGCCCCATCGATAACAGCGACGAAATCGCTGTACGTGTTGGTTGCATAAACCTTGTTCGTGACCTCGTCCAGCGCAATCGTGTAGGGATGCGAACCGCCCTTCACGGTCGCAATCACCGCATCGCCTGCGCCGTCTATCACACTGATGTTTCCGCTGTCGGTATTGACGACGTAAATTCTGTTCGTCTTCGAATTAACAGCCAGCGCAATCGGCCCATCGCCCACTTTCACCAATTTCGTTGCGCCTGTTCGTTCATCGATTACCGCCACCATGCCCGCACCTTCGTTCACTGCATACACTTTGTGCGTAACAGGATTCACCTCGACGCCATGGCTGGTGATGAGCCGCCCCTGCGGCGCGGAATGATCACTCTGCGCCCCGCAAGGTGCTGCCGAAACGAGCGCGATCGCCAATAGAGCGCCGGCAAATGAAACCATGCGGATGCCCGGGCAGGAGGAAATCCGCTGGCGGATGCGAACGGAGAGATTCATGTTGTGAATCATGCCTCGTTTGCACTATATTAGCAAACGTTAGAAAGCAGGCGGCATGCGATTTGCTCCCGTCGAAGAAGACTCGACCATGGCCCGGTTCATGCGATCTCTGTGCTTCGTAGCGGCCTTTGCCTTCGCCGCAACTGCGGTCTTTGGGCAGAACAAGCCCTTCCGTGTTTTGGCGTTCTATTCCACTCACGTTGAACAAGACCACGTGGACTTCGCCATGCAGGCTATGCCGTTCTTCAAGGCCATGGCGCAGCGCGATCAGTTCGACTTTGAGACGACATCGAACTGGAACGACCTGAACCCCGCGACGCTGAAGCAGTATCAGGTCGTTCTCTGGCTAGACGACGGTCCCTCCACTCCCCCTCAGCGTGCAGCTTTTCAGGACTACATGGAGCACGGCGGCGGATGGTTGGGCTTCCACATCGCAGGCTGGATGGATAACCGCGAAGTCTGGCCGTGGTTCGCCGATTTTCTCGGAACTGTTTTCTATGGGAACAGTTGGCCTCCGCTGCCTGCCGAGTTGACCATCGACGATCCGTCGCATCCGGCGGTGAAGGGCCTGCCGGCAACGTTTCTATCGCCCGCCAACGAATGGTACAGCTGGAATCCCGATCCGCGAAAAGAGCCGAACATCAAAGTGCTGATGACTCTGGCTCCGTCGAACTATCCCATCGGCTTCAAGGACACCCTCGCGGGCGGCGATATTCCGGTGACATGGACGAACACAAAATACAAGATGCTCTACACAAACGTGGGCCACGGCGACAAGATTTTCACTAACCCTCAGCAGAACCTCTTCTTCGAGAACGCGCTGCTGTGGCTCGGAGGCCGTGACTCAGGCGGCCTCCTGAGCCCGCCGGGAACTCAACGTCCGCGATAGCGCGTTCTGACTGAATACAGGGTGGTGTGCGACAGGATGTAGAGCGTCTTCCGATCGCTGCCGCCAAACAGAAGCTGGATCGGCCGCTCCGGAACGTCGATCGTATCGATCCATTCGCCGGATGGGTTGTAGACGAAGATTTGGCCAGCGGCGAGGTAGACATTTCCCTCGGTATCCACTGCTACTCCTTCGCCGCCCTGCTCGGCAAAGAGCGTTGGCGCCGAGATCGATCCATCCTGGCCGACATTGATTTTCCAGGTCTTTTCTTCCGACTCATCCGACACATAAAATGGCTGCCCGGCCGTTACAGGAACGAGACCGAAGGCGCGAACTACATCCTGCATCCTGATCCCGTAATAAAGATCGTCGTTGATGAAGTCCTGCTTCACCGGAATGAAAATGCTCTGGTCAGGAGAAACGAATTGCCACGGGCGTGGGGCGGCGATCGCCATCGGAAAATCGTTCTCGTTTCGCCAGTAATCCACCGGAAGCACCGCCGTCATCCCTGGGCGCGGCGTCTGCGGTTCAGGCTGCAGAATCGTGATGCTCTCATCGCCGGAGTCGGGTTTGAACGAATACACGGTCGACTTTCCCGCGTAGGAAACTACCAGCAAATCTCCAGACTTATCGAATGCCAGGTTCACCGGCTGAAGCGGATTTTCGCGGACCGTTTGCAGATAATGTGTGCCTGCGTTCCAGCGATAAATGGTGTTCCACCGCGCCTCGATAAAGTAAGGGTCGCCGGAGGGTGAGACCGCACCGCCCGATATATTGAAGAATCCGCCTGCCAGCTTCGTAATGTTCGCTTCGGCCTCGAACACGGCGTGCGGCTTCGCCACAGCTGCGCCAGGAGCATCGCCGGAGATATCGAGCCACGAAAATTCGCGATCCCTGATCTCGATATCGCGTGTCTGGTCATAAAGACCGTTGTCAAAGGAAGCCTTGCTGTCGCTGTAGCAATGGAAATTGCGGAAGTGGATATTCTTCGATGCAGTCACCTTTGCGGCGTAGGAAAACGGCTGATAAGTGCTGACAACGCGATACGAATGATAGTTTGCAAACGTGATGTTGCTCGAGTCCTGCACATCGATTGGCAACGCAAATGCGCTCTCGCCGCTCTCCTCCTCCGTTTGCAGCGCATAGATGCTCCAGTTCGAAGCATTGCGCAGCATCACCTCGTTGCGAACATGGTGTTCGCTGGACAGTTCATACACTCGCCCGGGGGTAGAAGTATTCGATATATACATTCCGGCCTGTGCGAAGGTGCTTGGCGTCCAGATATCGAGGAAGGTTCCGCCCCCGCCGTTAGTCACCCACAGGCTGGGGTACTGCGCGTTCCATTTGCGCTTGATGTTTGAGTCAGCGGTATGCGTGTTGTTATAGATGCTCCACGAGCGGCGGTCTGCTGTGTGCGCCGGATCCAGGTCGGACGTGCCATGCCCGCCGAGAAAGCGCACATCGTTCATCATGGAATTGGCGCCGGCCATCCATTTGGCTGCGACCGCCCGCGGATTGATGCCGTTGGTATAAAGTCCGATACCCGTAACAATGTTTGTGCCGCCCTGCGGCGCTTCAATCATCGGCCTGGCCTCGCCGACACCCTGAAATGCAGGCGTATTGTCGGCAATCACAATGCGCGTGATGCTGGGATGCAGGCCGATCAGCACCGTGTCGGGCTTCAGCTCAATCGTGTCGGTAACGAGATACTGACCGGCAGGAAAGTAGATGGTGCGATGTTCATCAATTGCCTTCCGCAGCACTTCGGTATCGTCTGTTACTCCATCGCCTTTCGCGCCCAGGCTGCGGATATTCACCCACGTATTCATCGGGGGCAGGTCAGGAATGTCCGGAGGAAGTGGAGGCGGCATCTTCTCAAGCGCCGATGCCGTAAATACATCGCGAATAGACGGGGTGTCTCCGATGTCGTCGAAATGCAGGCCGTGCGAGAAGGTCTTAACCTCATAGAGCGCGCCTTTGCCGGCAACTTGTCTTCCGCTCTCGCGATAGGAAGCAAAGACCGGAACGTTGCGGCAGATCACGCCTTCCATGTTGATTTCGGTGTGGGCATTCTTCTCGTTGCTGATTACGAAGGCCGACCCGCTTATGTTATCGAGCCGCGCGTCCTTCACCCACAGCTCATCAGAATAATCAGGGTCAATGGCAACTGCTGTTGGAACATTTCTGAACTGCGGGCGCACAAGCGTCAGGCCGGCCTCGTGTTCGCGAATCGCCGCCACGCTCTGCCCTTCAAATGTCGCATCGATTACGGTGAATTGCCATCCCGGAGACGGCTTACGCGTCCAGATCCCATACTGGCCGCCGAAGAAGCGCACATCCTGTGCGACGTTGCCTCCGTCATGAATCCCCGCAAGCCCTGAGCCGATGTGAAAGTCCATGTGCGCCAGGTAGCAGTGCTGCGCATAGCGCGCGCGCACTCCCACAGCTCCCGGGTTTCCATCCTGAATTTCGATATCGATATTACTCATGGCGGAATAGAACGTTCCGGGATTGGCGTCTTCAATCCTGAACGGCTCGCCCGCAGCTTTGGCCCGCGATGGGCGGTCGCCGGCGAAGAAGACCATGTACGCCGGGCCGTTCTGGAAATATGCAGAATGCGGCGCGACCAGAAACACCGGGCGCGTCGGGCCATAACCGATCAGGCGGATTCCCGGCCAGACATAGAGCGTCTTCGTCAGGCGATATTGACCTGACGGAATCAACACCACGCCCTCACTGTTCGTCTCTTCCTGTTTGTCGATTGCCTGCTGCAGGGCGTCCGTGTCATCGGCAATTCCATCTGCATGTACCGGAAAATCCGCCGGAGTGACATAGACGGCCTTAGCGTCTTCAGGGCGCTCAGGATAATAGGAAGCCGCAAACGCCGACGCGAAGGAAGACAGGATCAACGATGAAACCAGCATTCTTGTGAACATAGAACTCCCATGGTTTTCAAGGAGGAATCGAAGAGGTGTGTGCGCCAGCCGGAGAAGACGACGGCTACTTCTGCTGCGCATCCTGGTCGTACACATCGGGCTTCTCCGGATTGAAGTGCAGATCCTTCCATGTATTTCGGAGCTGTTCTTTCAGGTCCTTGTATTTCTGGTACTGCTCGACCTCGCGCTGTGCATCCGCCGTGCGGCCCAGCCGATGGTATACCGTGCTCAGGCGAAAGTGGATGATGACATTCGTCGGATCCTCTTCTTCCGCATGTTGCAAGAGCGGCTCAGCCTTTTCCGGCTGATTCATACTGAGCTGTATTTTTGCCAGCTCATAGTTGGCCTCAGGATCATCAGGCTGTAACAGCAGCGCACGCGAGCCCAGCTCATAGGCCTTCTTTTGATCGTTGTCGCGCAGGGCGATGTCTGCCAGCCGCAGTGTCGTTTTTTCGTCGAAGGGGTTCTGCGCCAGCGCGGCTTCATATTCGGCTTTAACCTCTGCGGTGATCGCCGGCGTCGCCGGTTGTGTACTCAGCATTTCGGCGAGCTCATAATGCAGCCCTGGCAGCTTTGGATCGATCTTCAGCGCTTCGCGGTCGTCTCGAATTGTGCCGGCCGTATCGCCGCGCTTCGCTGCTTCGTGGGCCGCAGCCTGAACCATGAGTGCGGACTTTGGCGCCACCAGCGACAGGCTGAGGATCGACTCGCGGGCCGCGTCGGAATGGACGCGATACGCGACGTAGAGCACGTCCGGGTTTTCCGGATCGATGGCGCGCAGCGTGCCCACGATGCCAGACGCTTTGTCCAGATCATCGCTGGCGGTATAAATTTCGATCAGTTCCAGACCCGCTTCCACGCGAACTTTCTTGTCCTGTAATTCAGGGAACGATTTTTCGAGGTCGGCGCGGGCGGCCTCAGTGTCGCCGGTGCGCCGCTCGCCCATGCCCAGCAATGCCTGTATTTTCCAAAGGTCAGGTTTGGCGCGTAGCGTCTCACGAAGGTTTGGAACCGCAGCCTTGTAGTCGCCCGCGAAAAACTGGAGGACGCCGAGGTTGCCGCGAGCGTCGACGTTTGTGGGATCGAGCGCAATCACTGCCTGGAATTCGGGGATGGCCGCTGCAGGCTTGTCTTCGCTCAACAGGCGATGCGCCTGCTGAAGGTGGGCTTCGATCTGCTGTTGAGGAGTTGGCGCGCTCTGACAGAAACAGGGAAGGGCAAGGCATAAAAGCACGAGCAGCGATGAGCCCTGGATGCTTTTTCGGATCATGTCGAGATCGTACCGCGGAGGGAGGAGCACAGTTGTGTCAGAAAGGGTTGAGCTCAAAAAGGAAAACCTGAAGGACGATGGATGCGATCGTCGTCCTTCAGGCAAGGAGGCACTTAAAACGTGATCTGTCCGGTGATCTGCATATTTCGGCCGCCCACGGTAGTACCGCCGATGGTACCAGCGCCCTGCGGCCTCCCCGGAGTCGACAGGTTCACAGGATCATTGAAATTTCCATCGGGCGCGTCGAAGTCCGGATGGTTGAACACGTTCGAAGCATCTGCGCGGAACTGCAGACCGATGCCCTCGGTGAAATGGAAGGTCTTCCCCATTGAGAGATTCGTCGTGTCTACCCCCGGTGCACGCAGTGAGTTGCGCCGCGAGTCTCCGAAGGTTGCGTTCGATGCAATCACATACGCCGTCGGGTCGTACCACTCGTTGATGGATTTCCTGATCCCCGCCTGAGCGTTGTGCAGCACATTCGGATACCATGCGCCCGCCTGCGAATAAGAGTTATTGGAGCCGTTGTACGTCACGGTGAACGGATTGCCGGTCTGATTGATCACGATCGCCGACACTTGCCATCCGCCGATGCCCGCGTCCAGAAGACGATTCTTATTCAGCCAGGTTCGCCCGAGGCCGAACGGCAGCTGATACACAATGCTGCTCTTCAGCGACTCCCGAATATCGAAGTTGGAGGGCGCATAGTTGCTGCCGACATCGTGGGCATTCTGGAAGTTGATCGTACCGCCCTGACCATTGAATGGAGAGACGTCCATGTCGTTCAGGAATTTCGACCAGGTATAGGCGGCCCCGAATGCGATGCCGCCTGCCAGCCGCTTGTTGACCTGCGCCTGCAACGCGTTGTAATTCGAGACGCCATTGAAGGTGCTTCCACCAATGGACTGGAACTGGGGATAGGGACGTCCGCTCGGATTGTCGGTCGGCGACAGGTTTTGTGCGGGGACCTGGTTGATGTCACCCTTGAATTGCATATTGGCCCCATGTTTGCCGACATAGGAGACCTCAGACGTGATGTTATGGCTGAACTCGTGCTGTACTCCGAGCGACCAGGAATAGAAGTAAGTCAGTGGAGTGTGATACGGATCGTAATTCAATGCGTTCTGACCGTTGTATGCGGTCGGCGATGTGGAAGCGTTCACGTAGGGAAGAGGAGTCGAGGTGCCATAGAGGACGCCCGGGCCTGAGAGCGACGTGACTGGGGCGATGCCGTTGGTTTGGTCCTGCGCGTTTCCTGACTGGCCGTATCCCTGGCCCTTCGCATTTCCATACTGATCGACGCTCCACGGGCTGGTGTACATGCCCCACCCTCCGCGAATGACGGTCGATGACTTCAAAGAATATGCGAATCCCAGGCGCGGCAGCAATCCGGAATACACATTCGCCTGTGCCTGAGTGCGATGGTGTGCCGGCGCAAACCACATGGCGCCGTAGTTGCCCGAAGCAGTATTAAAGATTGTCGGATCGAAGTCGCCCATGCGGCCGTGCACTTCGCTCCAGCCTCCCTGGATTTGGTAGCGAAGACCCACGTTCACCGTGAAATTGGGGCGAAGTTTGATGTCGTCCTGAATGAAGAGCTGCGGATCCTTTTGGCGGCCGCCGAACAAAGGTGAGTTTCCCGCTCCCCAGCTTTGCACATCGCCCAGCAGGAAGTCGGCCCAGCCTGCACCGCTGCCGCTGGCGGCCAGACTTGCCTGCGTGTACTGGCCCGAAAAGTTGAAATCTCCGGCGTCGACGTTGCCCCAGGAAGTGGAATTGTCCTCCAGCATGATGAGTTCTCCACCGAAGTGCAGAACATGCCTGCCGCGAATGAGCGTGACTACGTCAGAGGGCTGGTAGACATTCTGCGCGTAGATGGTATTCGTGCCTGCATAGGGCGAATCGCAGCAGATGTTCCCCGAAATGTAGAGATTGGGGAAAACATTGGCCTTGGCATACTGCAGCCCGATCGTCGCCGGTATGCCTGCGCCCAGCGAGAACGGCGTGAGAAAGCTCCCCTGCCGGTTGAAACTGAACCGGGCTTCATTGACGAATGTGGAGCTGAAAGACCACACATCCGAAGTCTGGCTTGAATAGTCCGAAGTGTCATCGTGGTAGCACGCAACCGGGCAGGTCCACTCGGAGTAGACGGGAGAAGTCGCGTTCCTGACGGCGATGGAGGACGTCAGGCGGTTTTTGTCGTTGAAGTCGTAATCGACCCGCCCAAAGATGCGCGTGGAGGGATAGGGGGTTGGGACTACATAGTAATAGTCGCCGTTAATCCCCAGGCTGGTGTTCTGGTTGGGCTTCGGAAAATACTGGAGGACGTTTTTGGCGACAGAATCGATCCTGCCGGAAGGGATGATGTTGTCCGCTGCGAAGGGAAAGCGGCACATCTGGCCGTTCACCGTGGTTTGGGTTGCCGGGTCGAATATTTCTCCCTGGTAGACCACGCTGTTGGTGCACGGATTGATGATGTTGTTGCCGTTGCCGTCCGTAACCGGGATTCTGTTCCCGTTGCCATCCAGAGGCTCAAGTTGCGTCAGGTCGAATTGTCCGTTGGGTGTATTCACGCCCTTCAGCTGATCCGTCGGCATGCTGGTAAAGCCGGTGTAGTTCTGGTTATCGATGGTCCTGTCGTAGTTGAAGAAGAAGAACATTTTATTCCGGACAATCGGCCCGCCGATCGAGCCTCCGAACTGATTGAACCGCAATGGCGGAATGGGCTGATCGGGCGCGTTAAAGTAACTTCTGGCGTCCAGGGCATCATTCTGGAAGTGCTCGTAGGCAGAACCATGAAACTGGTTGGTGCCGCCCTTCGTGATCTGATTGAAAACTGCCCCCCCAATTCCATACTGCGCAGAGAAGTTTGAATCCAGGATCTGAACCTCGGACACTGTGTCGAAGGTATCGTCTTCCACATCGGCGCTGTGCGGGTTGGTAACCGAGCCGCCATCCGAGAGGAAATTGTTGCTGTAAGGCATGCTGCCGTTCAGCGAAACAGCCACTCCGGGATTCGTCACGCCGTTTGCCGACGAGGCACCCGCGCTGCCGGGCAGAAGGATGGTGAAGTTGGCCCAGTCCGCCCCGACCTGCGGCAATTGCTGCATGGTTTTTTCATCGAGTGTCGTGGACTGCTCGCCGCTTTCCGTCTGGAGCAGAGCCGCGGTGTTCGCGGTGACCACCACTCGTTCCTGCGCACTCCCCACCTTCAGACTTCCGTTCAGCGTAATGACGCCAATGTCCAGCGTGATCGGACCGAGTACCAGCTTTTCAAACCCCGGGGCCGTGATCGTGACTTTGTATTGCCCGTTCGGAGTCGATACTGTGTCGTACAGGCCAACTTTGTTGGTAGTGAAAAGCTTCTGCTCGCCGGTATTGATATTCAGCACAGCGATCGAGGCGCCAGGCAGTACAGCGCCGGTTGAATCGGTGACCGTGCCGCGTATTTCGCCGGTGGCGGAACTTTGAGCGTTCGCAACTGCGGCTGCGCTGAGCAGAAGACAACACATCACCAGCCATCCGATTGATTTGCAGCACATATTCAGCAGCCTCTCCTGAATCAAGCCCATCTCCTCTTCCATTCCTTTCCAGCGGCCCGGAACCGGCGCCGTTCATCGCGTAGCCCGGTATTTTCCGGGTGAGTTTCGGTCGCGCCGTGCACTGCGGACCTTCCCAATCTTCAGGACAACCGGTATTGCAAAAAATAACCGTGACATCCTTCGTAACGATTAGTTAGTATGTACTCCTCGACCGGACGAATTGGCAAGCTCTTCCACAAAAAAGTTCAGGATGGGACGGCTAAACGCGCCAATCCCGGCCTTTCCTGCTGGAATCGCACCGTCGGTGAACTGGCGTATAAAAGCGAACATACTGTGGGGCTTCGTGAAGCGATCAGCAATCCGCATTTTGGCATTCCCTCTCCTGCCCATCGTGCTGTTCTTTTCCGCCGGGCGATCCATGCGCGCTCAGGATGGCATCCCGAAAGCCGCATGGACACGTCCGCTGGGGTTGCCGCTCCAGAACGCCGGAGTGGCGCGCACGCCTGGCGACATTGACGACGGGTCGTGGCAGGGCGTTCCGGTTGGCGGCCTTGGAGCCGGAACCTTCTCACGCAGTTATCGTGGCGATTTTTCTCGCTGGCACATCAAGGCGGCTGTCCATAAATACGAGACTGTCTACGCCGATCAATTCGCCATGTTTCAGCAGTCGGAAGGAGACGCGCACGGCGTCGCGCAGGCGCTGCTCAACGGGCACCCCTCGAAGGGTGAACTGTCCAGCTGGCAATGGGATTATCCCGTGGGCGCCGGCGACTACTATGGCCTGTTCCCGAAGGCATGGTTCGACTACAAGTGGGACAAATTTCCCGCTCACGTCACGCTCGAGCAGTTTTCGCCTGTGCTGCCCAACAACTATCGCGAATCCAGCTATCCCGTCGCGGTGTACCGCTGGCACGCAGAGAATCCCACGAACAAGACCGTGGTCGTTTCGGTCCTGCTCTCCTGGGCGAATATGTCCGGCTGGTTCCGAACCTTTACCCGCGACTTCAAGGGAGCGCCGAGCCAGGGAAACTTCAACAGCTACGCGAGCGAAGCGGTACCTGGCGTGGGAACGATGAAGGGCATCGTCTTCGATAGAAACCGCGCGGGAACCCTGCCCAATGAGTGGGACGGCCAGTTCGCCATTGCGGCTATCGAAACGCCCGGTGTCGAAGTGACCTATCAGACCACGTATCAGGCAAGTGGAGATGGCAAGTCCGTCTGGGTGCCATTCGCAAAAGATGGGCGGCTTTCCGACAACACAAAATCGTGGGTGAGCGACAAGGAAGAACTCGCCGGAGCCATCGCGTTGCGCTTCACTCTTCGTCCCGGCGAGAAGAAGGTCATCCCCATGGTTCTCGCATGGGACTTCCCCGTCGTTCAGTTCGGTGAAGGAAGAAAGTGGGAGCGCCGCTACACCGATTTTTACGGCACATCAGGTCACAACGCATGGAAGATCGCCCGCGACGGGCTGCTGCACTCTGCCGAGTGGAGCGATGCGATCGACAAGTGGCAGGCGCCCTATATCAGCGACGAAAGCAAACCTCTCTGGTATCGCAGCATGCTCTTCAACGAGCTCTACGTGTTGACGGACGGCGGAACATTCTGGGGGCGACAGCAAGGCTCGAATCCAAAATCTACGCCGAGCTTCGCTCTGCTGGAATGCTTCGATTACGCCTATTACGGAACACTCGATGTTCGCTTCTACGCATCGCTTCCGTTGCTGAAGTTCTGGCCCGACATCGACAAGCAGGTACTGCGCGAGTTTGCCGACACCGTTCCAAAGGAATGGTCCGAGCAGGGCCTCTGGGTTTGGAAGTCTCAGCTGACCGATGAGCCGGTCACGCATAAACGAAAAAACATTGGTGCGGTGCCGCACGACCTCGGCGTCCCTGAAGGGGATCCCTTTATCGCAGTGAACGAACCGGGGTGGCAGGACACGAATAACTGGAAGGACCTTAACTCCAAATTCGTGCTCATGGTCTATCGCGACTACGTGCTGACCGGTCGCAAAGACACGGCCTTCCTGCGCGAGACGTGGCCGGCCATGAAGGATGCGATCCAGTATCTGCGCCAGTTCGATCACGGCGTTGGAATTCCTGAAAACAGCGACTATCCTGACCAGACCTACGATGACTGGGTTGTCCACGGCGTCAGCGCCTACTCCGGCAATCTGTGGCTGGCGGCTCTACGCGCCGGTGAAGAGACGGCCCGCATTCTGGGCGATACAAGAACAGCAGCGGAGTATCATGCGCTCTTCCTGAAGGGGCAGAAGACCTACATTGCCGATCTTTGGAACGGTGAATACTTCCGCTACGACACGGGCAGCGATTCGAAAGACGATATTCAGACCGATCAGCTCGCCGGCCAGTGGTACGCCAACCTCACCGGCCTCGGCGATATCGTGCCCCACGCTATGCAGGTCTCCGCGGCGAAGAAGATCTTCGACTACAACGTGATGAAATTCGGCCACGGCGAGATGGGCGCGGCCAACGGAATGACGCCTGAGGGCGCGATCGTCGATAACGCCGAGGCAAAAGAGGTCTGGGTGGGAACAACCGAAGGCTACGCGGGACTACTGATGAGCCTGGGCATGAAGGATGAGGCCTGGAAGACAACGCGAGGGCTCTACCATGTGATCTACGAGGACAAGGGCTACTGGTACCGTACGCCGGAAGCATGGGACGTCACCGGCAACTTCAGGGCCGGAATGTATATGCGTCCTATGGCAATCTGGGCGCTCGAAATGACAGCGCAGCCATCGGGAAAATAATTCGATCTTCAATCATTCACGGGGGCTGGAACATGCAGCACAAGCGGAATCCGCAGGGGTTGTTGTATCGAATCGCGTGCGTCCTGATCGGCGTGGTTTTCTGCACGGTTGCCGCAGGTGCGGCTGCGAAGCCGCGGGGCCCGCAATTCCGGATCATCGCGCTTGCCGAGCACGGTGGAATCCACCAGCCCTTTGTCGAGGCTGCGAAGATCTGGCTGAACAAACTGGCTGCGGATGACAACTTCACTGTCGACTACATCGAAAACACCGATCCGATCAACGAGGCATTCCTCTCTCGCTACAAGCTATTCATCCAGCTCAACTATCCGCCTTACAACTGGACACCGACCGCGCAGGCCGCATTCATCCGCTACATCGAGAAAGGCAAGGGCGGATGGATCGGCTTTCATCACGCCACGTTGCTCGGCGAATTCGACGGCTTTCCGATGTGGCCCTGGTTCTCGAATTTCATGGGGGGCATCCATTTTACTGCATATATTCCCACCTTCGCCGATGGAACGGTGACTGTTGAAGATTCCTCGCACCCCACGATGAAAGGCGTTTCATCACCGTTTCTGGTGAAGCAGGAGGAGTGGTACACATGGGACAAATCGCCTCGTCCCCACGTTCACGTGCTGGCCAGCGTCGATGAAAGCACCTACAGGCCCGACACCAAAACCAAGATGGGCGATCATCCCGTCGTCTGGACCAACGAGCACTACAAGGCCCGCAACATCTATATCTTCATGGGCCATCATCCTGACCTGTTCGAAAACCAGGCCTTCACGACCATCTTCAGGAACTCAATCTTCTGGGCTGCGCATCAGACGAGCGCGCTGCAACCGTAGGCGCAGAGGGCTATTGTCCCTGCCAGTACTTGTTGAAGCCGATGTAGTCGGAGGGCATGGCTGCCAGCAGTTTCCGGCGCAACTCCAGAATATCGACCGAGCCCATCGTGCTGTACAGCACCTTGCCACCGGGGCCAAGCAGCACCGTATAAGGCACGGCAGACTGCCACTTCGGGTCGAACGCCGCCTGCAGCGCGGCCGTGTCGTCGGATGCAAAGAGCAGGTTGCGGCTGGTCGCTTGTTTTCGTTGCAGGAAGCGAAGAACGCCCGCCTTCTCATCCGGCATGTTTGCCGATACCGTCACCAGCTGAAACCCACGGTCACTGTACATGCGGAACGTATCCTGAAGATCGGAAAATTCCGCTACGCACGATCCGCACCACGTCGCCCAGAAGCTGACCAGCGTGTAATTGTCGCCGGCATTCGCGCGCAGCTTCTTCATTCCCGCCGCATCCACCAGATCCACCGTAACCGGAGCCGCATCCAGCTTTTGCTTGTAAGCCGCGACCAGCGAGCGCTTCTCCGCCCACTTCGTCGTGCATCCGAACACGCCCGTGTGGGTCACCGCAATCGACTTGTTGGCCAGCAGCGCGTCAATCGCGTCACGTGCATTCTGCGTCGTCACCTTCTCGATGCGATAGCTGTTGTCAAAGCGGCCTTCATAGCGCAGCTTACGGTCATTGTCGAAGACGAAAACATGCGGTGTTGCCTGCGGCCCATAGGCGCGCGTCACCGCCTGGGTGTCGCCGTCATATAAATACGGATAATGAAGGTGCTTGTACTGGTAGCGGACCTTCATGTCGTTCAGTGTGTCGCCGAGATCGGAGGAGTCAAGCTCCTCAATCGTCGTTGCCGACGGATCGTTGCCCTGGATTGCTACGATCGCCACGCCGCGCTTACTGTAGTCCTCGTAGAGCTTCTCGATGCGGCTCTCATACATCTGCGCGATCGGGCAATGGTCGCAGGTAAACACCACAACCAGGATCGGGCTGCCCGCGTAATCGCTCAGCTTGTGAATTTTGCCGTCAACGCCGGGAAGCGCAAAGTCGGGCGCTTTTGAGCCAACGGCAAGAATAGGATGTGATGTCTGCGCATGGAGCGCCAGCGACAGCATCGAGATCAAAACCAGATTCAACAGCTTCCGCATCGTGTTTCTCCGTGCAACTCGGCTACGCGAGCTTTCGCGCGTAGGCAACTTCCTGAGCCATGTCGTCGCTCGTGTCGCCTTCGTGCTCGTACTCGATGGCGATCAAGCCGGGGAACTGTTGGCGGTGCAGCTCCTGCATGACCTCGGGAATCCGCGCGACTCCCGTGCCAAGCAGCAAATTCACTTCTCCGCCCTTCGCTTTTACGTCTTTCAGGTGGACCATCCGCAGGCGCGGACGAAGAGCACGAAGGGCTTCCGCCGGATCGTATCCGCAGGACGCAAAGTGGCCCGTATCCGCGGTCGCACCCATCGTTTTCGACAGCGGTGCAAGCGCCTTCAGGACATCCTCCGGGCTTTCGTATGCGAATCGGATATTCGGGAAGAAGTGGTTGTGCAGCCCGAAGGTCAGCCCTTCCTGCGTTAAACGCTCGTCAATCCGGTTCAGCACGCTGCCGGTTGCGTCTCCGGTAATGTTACCCGCGCCCAGCAGCCTGGCAAAGCGAATCGCATCTTCCACGTCCTGATCGTTGTTGATCGTTGCCGCGTACCAGGACACGCAGCGAATCCCCGCGCGGTCGAGCTTTTCTTTCGTCGTCCGGAACAACTCGTCCTTCGGATGGCTCAGCAGCATAAACTCCACGCGCGACATCTCAATCTTGCCCACGCGCAGGTGGTTCAGCTGCTCGATCATCGCTTCCATCGGCATGCTGTGGTAACTGTAGGTGCCCACGCCGATATCAAGATGAGTGAGCGCCATCAGCGGTTGAGCCGCCGCCACCAGGCCGCTCGCTGCGGCAAGCTTCACAAAGTTCCGGCGTGTTGTCATCTAACAGGCCATTTTGGAGCGGTTTGAAGAGCGCTGTTTATAATGTTTCATAACAAAGGGTAGTCGAGCACATCGTTTGCAGCACTGTCAAGAATCGTAGCGCGAGTTTACCTACGCAGGATGCGACGTTAGATCGTGGGCTGGGGAAGCACCACGCCCGGAACCGCATCGAGCGCCAGCGCGATCGCACCGGACAGCACCGCGCGATTCCCCGGCGAGCTGGGAGACACCTTCGGCACGGCGAATTCATTGCCCTCGAGCTGCTTTCTCACAAAATCGATCAGCACCGGATGGCTGCCCACTTCTCCCCCCAGCAGAATCAATCCCGGGTTGAGAACAAGCGAAAGGTTGACGATGATGTCCGCGACAACCTCCGCTCGCTGGCGGACAATCTTCTCCGCTTTCGCATCGCCCGCCTGCGCCAGGTTCAGAATTCCGACCGCGTCCATTTTTCTGGTACTCGGCGAGGACTTTCCGCCGTCGTCATGCCAGCTTTTCAGGATGCCGGAGCTGGTGAGCACGGTTTCCAGCTCGCCGAACTCGTGAATGGTGGGCAGCCTGCGCGAAGTCGACGGGAGCCGCAGATAGGCGATCTCTCCGGCAGACCAATGGGAGCCGTGATGGATTCTGCCGCCCAGGAAAATGCCGGCGCCGACATTCGTGCCGATATGCATGAACACGAAGTCCTTTTCTGCCTGGGCTGCGCCGCAATACTTCTCGCCCAGCGCGGCAAGGTTCATGTCGTTTTCCACGATCACCAGGCAGTTGGTGACCTTGCTCAGCATGGCGCGCAGCGGCACGGAGCGCCAGCCTTCCAGCGTGCTGATCGACAGCACGCTGCCCTCATCCACATTGGTGATGGCTGGTACGCCCACCACAACCACCAGCAGCTGCTCGCGCGTTCTCCTGTGCTTCCGCAGCAGCGTCTTCAGCTCTTCACCGATGTAGCTGCAAACGGCGTCAGGCGTGGTCTTTCGATTCTGTAGGTGAATCTTCAGCAGATCTAGTTCGCTTCCGTTCAGGTCGGTGAGCAGCAGAGAGATGTTCTGTGCAGTGATCTCTACGGCCAGCAGGCAACCGCGTTCCGCCTTGAAACGAATCATGTCCGGTGGACGGCCGCCACTCGATTCCCCCTCACCGAGCGGCTCGACCAGATCTTCCGACAGCAGGTCTTTGACTACGTTTGTAACCGTGGGGGCGCTAAGGCCGGAGGCGCGCACAAGATCGGCCCGCGAGCAGGAGCCGCACTCGCGCAACAAATTCAAAATGCGGTGCGCATTCGCATGACGCAGGACCGATGGTCTGCCAATTGGAATCGGTTTTTTCTTCACGCAGTCCCGGAGCAGAGAGAAATCTAATGGGTTACTATATGCCAGCCCTTCCGCACAGTCACCCGGATTATGCACGTTGCGCCTTTTGGCGCAAAAGAAAGCTCTTGCATGTTCTCCAGTTTGAATGATACTTACGAATCATTAGGAAGTATATAAACTGAAAGCATGCCTCCGCGCTCCGCTGCAGGATGCCATCGTGGATTTCCTCGCAGATCTGCGCATTGCGGTGTGCTTTCTGCGCCAATCAGCTTAAATTCCGGCGAGACTCCCGGAATCATGAGAGATTTAAGACCGTGTGACGAGAGATGAAATGGGAGAGATAAGCCCCAAAAAGCCGCGCTGGATCGCAGGCGTAGAGCCCCCGAAGGAATTGCTCTCGGCCACGGGTACACAGATCCTGGAGCTCGAATGCCGCGAACAGCCTGCCCGGCTTCGCCAGCTGATTCAGTCTTATCATTCCGATCCCTCCCTTCGCGCCGAGCTGAAAAAGCTGCGCGACGCCGCGCAGAAAAAAGGCCCGATCCTGTTTATCGGAATGGGGGGCTCCTTCTGCTCCTCCTTCGGCGGCTCGGTTCTGCTGCAGACGCATGGAAGGTTTTCCGTCTCTGCCGACGCCGGCGAATGGCTGCACTATGCTCTGTCGACCTGGGGCGATGCGGCCGTGTCCATCCTTCTTACTACGTCCGGCGAAAGCGCGGAACTCGTCGAACTCTTCAAAATCGGCAACAGCAACGGCAACGCGCCGGGATTGATTTGCAACAATCCCGCCAGCATCTGCTGGAGCCTCGCCCAGTACAAACTGCCGATCCTCGCTGGGCCCGAATACGGCAACGCAACCAAGACGTATACCAACTCAACCGCCGCGGGCATCATCCTTGCGTCGGAGATTCTCGAGCTTCCCTGGAAAGAGGCTGCCGATCGCGCTGCCGACGTCTTTGCCGCAAACCTCGACCCGATCTTCGCGCGGCGTGATGCGCTCGAATCCTTCTGCCGCGGAGCCGCCAATATCGAAGTCATCGGCCGCGGAGCCGCCTACGGAGGCGCGATCATGAGCGCGCTTACCATTCGCGAAATGAGCGGGTTCCGGGCCGCGCCGCATACCGGCGCAGGGTTCAAACACGGCCCTGAGCTCGACGTTGACGCCTCGCACGTCGCCATCATCTTTGCGCTCGGCAGAGCTGCGGATCTTGGAGTGAAGCTCGCGCAGGAGTGCAATCGCAGGGGCGGCAAAGTCGTTCTTGTCTCTGCACAGAATTACGATGCAACCGACAAGCTGCTTCCCGTCAGGATCGATGCGGTGCCGGAGCCGTGGGAAGGCATCACGTCGCTGCTGGTGCCGCAGGCGCTCACGCTGGGCATGATCGAGAGAAACGGATGCAGGCTGCCTCCGCGCTTTCAATATGGTGTCATGGAACAGTAGTCCGAATCTCTTTGCTGAGTAAGAGGAAACTTTGTCTGAACCCGTTATCACCGCGCAACCCGAGGTCCGCCGCAGCTTTCTCTGGAAGGTGTCGCTCATCGCCGGCCTGGGCGGCATTCTCTACGGTTTCGACATGGGCGTTATCGCTGCCGCATTGATTTTTGTGCGCGAATCTTTTTCGCTCAGCACGCGCATGGAAGAGGTTGTGGTCAGCGTTGTGCAAGTCGGCGTATTGGCTGGCGCAGCCGCTGGCGGCGTGATTGCCGACCGCATCGGCCGGCGGGCAACGCTGCTGTGGGGCGGCGTAATCTTTCTGGCCGGCTCGCTGCTTGCTCCCGCATCGCCCAATGCCTTCACGCTGATCATCGCCCGCGCTCTGCTCGGAGTCGCCATCGGGTTCACTTCCGTCACCGCTCCCGTCTATGTCTCAGAACTGGCGCCGCCGCAATCGCGCGGAATGCTGATCGGCCTGTATCAGTTCGCGCTTACGCTGGGTATTGCGCTTGCCGATCTCACGGGATACTGGCTTGCGGGGGAGCATGCGTGGCGCCTGATGTTCGGTTTGGGAGCCATCCCCGCGGCGTTGTTCGTCCTGCTGCTGGTTACGCTCCCCGAAAGCCCGCGCTGGCTCTACGCGCATGATCGCATCGCCGAAGCTGAATCCGTTCTGGGCCAATATACAAACGCGGCTGGAATTCGCTTGCTGGTCGACGATATTCGCTCCGGACTCCAGGTCAAGGTTGAAAAGCGCTGGGGCGCTCTCTGGAGCCCCGCAGTCCGTTTCTCGCTTCTGATCGCTGTTGGCTTCACCGTTCTGCAGCAGGTCACCGGAATCAACACGATCATCTATTACGGCCCGCGGATCTTTTCGCTGGCCGGCATTACGTCGAACCGGAACGCAATCTTCGCAACGCTTCTGGTCGCTGTTACCAATGTGCTCGCAACCATCATTGCTCTGGTGCTGGTCGATCGGGCTGGCCGCAAACCTTTGCTCTATGTGGGACTCACCGGGATGACGGCGTCGCTGTTTCTGCTTTCGTATTCATTCCACAGCCCGGCCGCATTTGGAGCAGCACCCGGAGTGATTGCCACCATCTGCCTGATGGTCTACATTACGTGCTTCGCATTCAGCATGGGGCCCATCGCCTGGATTCTCGTTTCCGAAGTATTTCCGCTGCAGCTACGAGGCCGCGGAGTCGCAGCGGCTACCATCGGATCGGGAGCGTCCAACTTCATCGTGTCGATCACCTTTCTTTCACTCATTAACGCCGCGGGCAATACGTTTACCTTCGTCATCTATGGCATCTTCTGTATCGTCACGCTGATTTTTGTACGTTTCATCGTTCCGGAAACCAAAGGCCGCGAGCTGGAAAGCATCAGCACCGAGGCCAACGCAACAACGTCATAAGTAAATCGGGCAAGAGAAAACCCACACATGCAAAACTTCGCACACGAGGTAGTTGGAGGAATGACGGAACTGCAGGCTGGGAGCACCATCGCCACGCAGGAGGAGCCATCGGCAGCAAAAGGGGGCGGCTATGTCGCAGGCATCGACATAGGAGGAACCAATCTGCGCCTTGCGCTCGCCAACATGGCCGGAACCGTCGTAGCCAGGCGGGCCTCTTCCACCGTCGGCGTCCGGGATCCGCATGCAGTCATCGTCCTCATCAACGAAGGTATACGCGAGCTGCTCGAAAAACTCTCTGCTCCCTGCAGCGCGCTTAATGCTGTTGCTGCCGGAGCTCCTGGGATTACCAATGTTGACAGCGGTGTCGTTATCGCAACCTCCTACCTGATGGGATGGCGGGACATTCCGCTGCGCGCGCTGCTCGAAGACGCTCTGGGCGCCCCGGCGATAGTGGACAACGATGTAAACCTCGCGGCTATCGGAGAACACTGGATCGGCGCTGCAAAGGGAGTGCAGGACTTTGTCTTTATCGGCATTGGAACCGGTGTCGGTGCAAGTATCATGCTCAACGGCGTTCCATTTCGCGGAAGCAGCTGGGGGGCGGGCGAAATCGGATACATGCTCGTCCCGGGGATCAAGGAGTTTCAGTCAAAGCCGGGAGAGCCGGGCGGTCTCGAAAGTATCATCGGAGGCGACGGCATCCAGTTGCAGTGGCAAAGCATCTGGAGCGCTGACAAAACCTCGCTGCCGAATCACCTCACCGCCACGCAGATATTCGATCACGCCCTCGTTGGCGACGCTCTTGCTCAATCCATCCTCGAGCAGACCGCCCGCATGCTTTCGCATGCCGTCTACAACATCAACCTGGTGTTGAACTGCCCGCTTTTTGTGCTTGGCGGCGGCGTCGGAGTGCATTCCGGCCTGTGCAATGCAACGGAGGAAATGCTGAAGCGGCTGAAGATGCGCGATCAGCCGAAGGTCATCACCAGCGCTCTTGGAGCAGACGCGCAGCAGATGGGCGCGCTTCGCCTCGCGCTCGATCTCGCGGGGGCGTCGAAAGAGGGAGCGGGCGGGGACCAGGCGTAACTGGCCAAATTCGCCACGTCTCCCTCTCAACTTTCACGCCACAGTCGCGGACACGTTCTCAATTACCGCGGTCTCTGAATGGTCCTTGTAGAGCGCGCCTTCCTTCATAATTACGTGCAGATTTTTCTCGTGGACTACCAGGTCGAGGTCCTCCAGAGGATCGCCGTCCACCAACAATAAGTCAGCGATGTAGCCCTCTTTGATCTGGCCCAGTTGGTCGCCGAGGCCCATCACCTGCCCGCCAATGCGGGTGCCGCACTGCAGAGCCTCGTTCGGGGAAAATCCGAGCAGATCCACGAAGTGCTTCAGGTCTCGCGCGTTGTCACCCTGTGGCGACTGCGCAAATCCGTAGTCTCCTCCAATCAAAATGCGCACGCCGCGTTTGCGAAGCTCGGTATAAACCGCAGCCGTATTGTCGATGGTGCGCTGCATCTTCCGCCCCACTTCTGAGTCGCGATAAAAGCCGAACGGCTCGCCTTCATAGAGTGTGCTGTAGATGATCCCGATGGCCGGGCCCACAAAGATGCGGTCCTTTGCGGATTCGAGCATGTCGATCGCTTCCTCATCCGCCGACTCGCAGTGGTAGATCACGTCCACGCCGCAGCGGATTGCGCGCTTCACCGACTCCGCGGCCCGCGCATGGCAGTTCACTTTTTTGCCGAAGTCGCGCGCCACGTTCACCGCGGTCTGCACCTCCTCTTCGCTCATTACCGTGAGTCCGCCGTGGGCTGCGGGGCTGAGATCGTCTCCGGAGATGTTCACCTTGATGTTGTCCACGCCTTCCCGGCAACACAAGCGCACTGCCTTCGTCAGCTCCTCTTTGCCATCCGCAATCAGCCCGAAGCTCTCGTAATACATGTGCGCTTTGCGCTCGTCGCCCAGGCCTCCGGTGACTGTGATTTCCGGACTCGCCGCGCGAATGCGCGGACCTGGGAATTGGCCGGCATTCACGGCGTTCCGGATCACCACGTCCAGCCGCAGCTTCGATGTAGCTGCGCTGTAGGCACTGGTGAAGCCATGATCGAGCAGCGTCTTCGCATTGCGCACTGTCAGAAGAACATGCTCCTCCGGCGGGATGTTGCCGAGGTCGGAATCATTCACCGCGCCGCCAAAGGAAATATGCGCGTGTCCTTCTACAAGGCCGGGCATCAGGGTTCTGCCGCGTGCGTCAATTACGGTTGCTCCTTCCGCCGAAAGCCTCGACGGCATGTACGCAATCGACTTGATTCTGCCGTTTTCCACGAGCACATCGGCCGGAAATGCGGGAGCGCCGCTGCCGTCCCAAACGCTCGCGCCACGAAAAAGAATTGGCTTCATAACAGGGTTCTCCTTGAGCTTTGATGGTTATTGAAAATCGTCCGCCACATAGGCGCCGATACGTCCCGCCAGGCCGGGCGACAATCTCTCGATCACAATTCCATAAATAACGGAGAGGGCCAGAACGCTCAACGCAATCCACGGAAACAGATTGAACGGGCGCGCCTGACCGGGTTGAATCAGACCCCACAGCGGAAAGAGCATGATCAGCGTTCCGGCAATCGGCAGTGCACAATGACGAAATATATCGAGTTCGCTGCGATGGTGCCGAAGCACATACACGGGCAGCGCAAGGTTCGTGAGCATGTAGGTAAGAATGATCGGGATCGTGCCCATCGTGCCCGCATAGCCGAAATAATCCAGGGGAGCGATCCCGCCGAGCAGGCTGAAACCAAGCACCAGCGCGACGGCGATGATAAGAAACACCCACATGGCGCTGTGCGGCGTGTGGTGCCGGGGATGGATCTTGCCCAGAAACTCCGGCAGGAGTCCTTCGCGCCCGGAATTAAACAGGATGCGCGCCTGCGCATTGACCAGGCCGATGAGCGAACCCAGAATGCTGGTCACACCTGCCACATATGCGATGAATAATAATGCGGGAGCTGAGACCTTCAATCCATCGATGAAGGGAAGTCGCGAGGCGCCCAGTGCATGCGCGTCCATCCGGAATCCCACCGCGGTTGCGTAGGAGAGGAATACATAGAAGAGGCCGATCGCCAGTGTGCCCGTAATCAGCGCGCGAGGAATGTTGCGGCGCGGCATTTTTGTCTCTTCTGCCAGCGATGCCGAATTCTCCCAGCCGATAAACAGATACACGGCCAGAGGAAACCCCGCTCCCAGGCCGGCCAGCCCATGCGTCAGGCTTGAGTATTTGAACGGAGCCAGGCTCAGAAACTGCGGGTGTGCCGCCATCATCAGAACACTGCCCAAAACCAGAAGGCCCGCCTCGAAATAGAAGAACACGCCCGACCAGAAGGTTGACAGACCGATACCTCGCATCACCAGCCATCCGGTTGCTGCCGAGATGAGCGCGGTAAGAACAACCCAGTGAATCGACAGTCCAACGACAATCTTCAGCGTCTCCGAGATCCAAACACCGGCAATCGACACTACCGTCGATGCGGCAACAATATATCCGAAAGTGAGAAACACCGAGACGGCAGCGCCGATGGAAGGAGAGAAGGCTTTGCCGGTAAAAGTCACGAACGAGCCGGCCGACGGAATAAAACGCGAGAACTCCGCAATTGTATTCGTCAGGAACAGAATCACGATCATCGCGGTAATGATCGTCAGGGGGGCCGCAAGCCCGGCGCCCTGGACGATCACCGCGAACCCGAAGAAGAAGCTCATTGCGGGCGCGATGCTGGCAAGCGTCGTCGCCACGATATGACTCAGGGCAAGCGTGTTGCGGCGGAGCCGGACTTCGCTTCCGGACCGTGCGCCAGAGAATAAATCGCTCAATGACATCTGTCGCCCACCCTTGCCAGGAGGCTGGCTGGATTTAACGAATTCCCGCGGCGCGGTCTACTCGTCCTTCACTTCATTGCGCAGCAAGCCAATTTTTTCGATCTCGACCTCGCACACATCGTCCTCCTTCATAAATAAAGGAGGAGTGCGGGCCACTCCCACGCCCGCCGGCGTGCCGCTCACAAGAATGTCGCCGGGCGAAAGCGTAATCGCCTCGCTCAGCAACGAGATGAGCTTCGCCACGCTGAACACCATATCGCTGGTCGAAGCATCCTGCACCGTTTTGCCGTTGAGCCGGGTCTGAATGCGAAGCCCCTTCCCACCGCGCGGCAGCTCGTCCGCAGTCACGAGGTACGGCCCGAACGCCCCTGTTCCGTCAAAATTTTTCCCCATGGTCCACTGTGGAGCCTTCTTTTGATAATCACGCACCGACGCATCATTGAAAATCGAGTAGCCGATCACATGTTCCAGCGCGTCGTCTTCTGAAATATGCCGTCCGCCTTTGCCGATTACCGCGACCATCTCTCCCTCGTAATCCAGCTGAATCGAAACTTTGGGCCGCACAATCGGAGCGCCAGCCCCGACAAGGCTTGAAGTGAAACGCGTAAAAATCGTCGGATAATCGGGCGGAGTAAACCCACTCTCCAATGAGTGATCGACATAGTTTAGTCCCACGCAGATGATCTTTCCGGGGGCCGACAGCGGCGGCAGAAAAGTCACGCTGTCTGAATCGATCTCCTCACCCTTTTCAAGCGCAGCAGCCGCAGCATTGAGCGCGGCACAACCCTTGCGAACAAGGCTGTCGAGCGTGCCCGGATATCGTGCGTCTCCTGAAAACAGTCCGCGAAGGTTTCCGTTTGAACCCGTAGCGACGCCCAATCCTTCACGCTCACCGCTGCGAAATGCGCCAAACCGCATTGCTCATCAACCTTTCACACGATGGCAATTGCTCAACTGTCCGCTTACTGCCTCGAACCATCCAGCCTCGCGTTTTTGCACTCTTTCACCTTACGAGATAATTTATATTTGTCAACGGATAATATATTTTTATAGCGAGTCGGGAAGTGGTTGAGGTACGGTGTTTGACGAGGGCTCAGGCGCGGGAAATGAAAACAGTCGCAATCGGTGAAGGTTCGTCCAACATGACGGAGGGAGCCTATCTGAGTTTGCGGGCGGATCTGCTCGCGTGCCGCATTCTGCCGGGAAGCAAGCTGAAAATCCAGGACCTGTGCGCGCATTACTCGGTGAGCCTCGGCGCAATCCGCGAGGCATTGTCGCGTCTCAGTTCGGAAGGTCTGGTGGTTGCCGAGCCACAGCGGGGCTTTCGTGCCGCGCCCATCTCAGCCGCGGATCTCGAAGATCTGACGATGGCGCGCATTGAGATCGACAGCATCTGCCTGCGTCACGCCATCTCCGATGGGGATGTGCAGTGGGAGGCCCGCCTGGTCGCCGCTGCACATCGTCTGGCTCGCACGCCGGAACGCGACGCCGGCGATCCGGCGCGATCGAATGAAGAATGGGCGGTTGCTCACGCGGCTTTTCATCTCGCGCTTGTCGATGGATGCGGCAGCCCCTGGCTTCTCCATCTTCACTCGCTACTTTATGCGCAGAGCGAGCGCTATCGGCGGTTGTCGGTCCCCTTCGCGCCCAAAGGGCGCAACGTGAATAAGGAGCATCAGGCGATCGTGAATGCCGCGTTCGCCCGCGACTCCGAGCTGGCAGTTCGCCTGATCTCCGCGCACCTGACAACAACTACGCGCATTCTTTTGAACGCCGTCGTCAAAGGCAAACCGCTGCTCGACAATGCGCACGACCGCGACGCCGTTACAAAATAACCCGTCTTTGATTCCTGCCCGTGGAGGACCGCACGATGGCCGAAAAATACTCCTGGCTGCAACGTCAGCGAAAACCAGCTCTCCTTACTGGTCTCAGCGTCCTCATTTGTATGCCGGGACATTCGCAGCAAACCGCCT
>Ga0210391_10000850_pt1 | contig 29818 bp, 20 predicted proteins | sample IncBWC12OmetaG_FD_160573 | JGI IMG/M metagenome (GOLD analysis project Ga0210391, IMG submission 160573) | Forest soil microbial communities from Barre Woods Harvard Forest LTER site, Petersham, Massachusetts, United States - Inc-BW-C-12-O ... | reverse complement strand
TCCGGTCCGCGTGGTTGACATTGGCACCGTCGTTCCAGCGCAGGAGCCCGTATACACCTCCGTCACCGCAAACGGAAAATCAGCCGTTCTTCTCAGCGTGATTCGTCAGTCAAACAGAAACACTCTCGCCGTCGCGAAGGAAGCTCACGCTTTGATCGAGCAGCTCCGCGGGACGCTGCCGCCCGCCGTACATCTCGACGTCTTCTACGACCAGTCCACAATTGTCCAGGACTCGATCGCCAGCGTGCGCGACGCCGTGCTGATCGGTCTCGTGCTCTCAGCGATCATCCTCGTCCTGTTCCTGCGGGATTGGGGCACCTCTCTCGTCGCTGGGCTGGTCATTCCGGTCACGCTGGCGCTCACGTTCATCGTTTTGAAGTTCACCGGCCAGAGCTTCAACCTCATGACGCTTGGAGGAATGGCCGCGGCGGTGGGATTGGTAATCGACGATGCGATTGTCGTGCTCGAAAACGTGGCAACTCACCGCGAAGCCGGCGAAACCAGGGTCGGCGCCGTGCGCAACGCTTTGCGCGAAGTCACCGCGCCGCTTATAGGATCTACGATTACGCCCGTAGTGGTCTTTCTCCCTCTCGTTTTCATCACTGGAGTGACAGGCAGTTTTTTCCGCGCCCTGGCGATTACGATGACGGCTGCGCTCCTGATGTCTCTCGTGCTGGCATTAACCGTCACGCCGTCCTTGAGTTTGTACTTGCTGAGGAGCTCGCTGAAAGGGAAAGAGCCGCAGTCGGCGGATTTGTCTGCCGTGTCCGCTCGATCGTCTCTTAGTTCATCGCCACCGAGGCCATTCGAGCGGCTGCTCAACTATTACGAACGTGTCTTGCGTGGTACGCTTGACCGCGGCTGGTATTTGTTCGCTGCCTGCGCAATCATCACGGTCCTCGCGCTGGTCTGCTTCAACTTCATTGGAACCGATCTGCTCCCCGAGATGGATGAAGGCGGCTTCATCCTTGATTACTACACCCCTCCAGGCAGCTCGCTCGCCGAGTCCGAAGCGATTTTGCAGCGCATCGAGAAAATCCTGCGGTCCCTGCCCGAGGTCGATAGCACGTCGCGAAGAACGGGCTTGCAGCTCGGCCTGATCGCCGTCACGGAAGCGAATCGTGGCGATTTCACGGTGCGATTGAAGCGCAATCGCGAGCGCGGCATCGACGAAATCATGGACGACGCTCGTCGGCAGATTGAAAAGAGCGAGCCGGGTACGCAGGTCGAGTTCACGCAGGTTCTACAGGACATGATTGGCGACCTCACCAGCGCTCCCGAGCCGATCGTCATCAAGCTGTTCGCGCAGGATGGTCGGCTTCTAGGCGAAAACGCCGCACGCGTCGCGGACGCAATCCAGAAAGTGCCGGGCGTCGTCGACGTACTTGATGGAATTCAGAACAACATCAGCGGTCCGGCCGTTACGTTCCAGGTCAATCCTCCAGCTGCCGCGCGCTCAGGATTTTCGGTGGACGAGGTCTCCACCGACGCGAGCGCGCTGATCGGCGGGGCCGAGGCTGCGGAGCCCGTAATCGTGAACGACCGCGCCTATACAATTCGTGTCCGTATGCCGCAAGACTCGCGAGCCTCGCTGGAGCGAATTCAAAACGCAGTCTTCGTGAGTCCGACGGGGAAGACGGCTACTCTCGGCGCCCTCGCGACGGTCAAGCAGGATTCAGGCCAGACCGAAATTCGTCGTGAAAATCTGCGTCGCTTGGTGGAAGTCACCGGCCGCCTTGAAGGCGTGGACCTTGGCACGGGCATTGCCGGCGTAAAAAAAGCGGTTGTCGACCTTAAACTCCCCTCCGCCATAGAGATCGAGTACGGCGGCGCTTACGAAGAGCAGCAGCACTCATTTCGCGATTTGCTCGGTGTCCTGTTCCTGGCCCTTTTGCTCCTCTTCATTGTTCTCCTTTTCGAATTCCGCACGTTCTCGGCGCCCATCGCGATTCTCAGTTCCGCGCTCCTCTCCACGTTCGGCGCGTTCGTTGCTCTTCTCGTAACGCGAACCACCTTCAATGTCGCTTCGTTCATGGGCATGATCATGGTGGTGGGAATCGTTGCCAAAAATGGCATCTTGTTACTCGACGCCGAACACACTTACCGCGCGAACGGCCTCTCTGCGGATGAAGCGATGGTTCAGGCGGGACGTCGCAGGCTGCGCCCTATCGCGATGACGGCGCTCGCCGCGATCGCGGGCATGCTGCCTCTGGCTTTCGCTATCGGATCGGGGGCGCAGATGTTGCAGCCGCTTGCCATCGTGGTGGTAGGCGGACTAATCAGCTCGATGGTTTTGTCTCTGGTCGTCACGCCCGCCGTGAGGTATCACCTGAGCCCGCATAGCGGGAAGGACGCCAAGTGAAGCCAGCTTCGCCGCTACTTCTTCTCGACAACCAGAAGCGCAAGCGATTCGGGCTTCATTTTTCCTCGCCGTTCCCGGGTGCCGGCGGGTCGAATTCCGCGAGCGGACGAAAAACGGCGCCCCAGCCGACCAAAAAGCCTCGGGGCGCCGTCTTCACTATTAGCCTAATTCGGGTTTAGAACAGGAACGGCAGAACAGTGATCTGTTCCTTCTGTACCGCCTCCAGTTCGTTCGGGTCGATACCCAGCGCCTTTACGACTGTTGCAGCCACCTGTTGGTTCAGCACTTGCGTCTTCACCGTCTGCGGCTTCATGCCGGCGATCGACACAAGCAGCGCGGCGTGTACATCGTCCTCGTTCAACCCACCGTGCTCTGCGATCTTCGTGCCGCCGGTAAAGATCACGCCGGTGTTGACCTTCAGCACGATGTCCGGCGTCCGTGGATCGCTGCCCGGGCTGTCCCATTTGTTGAGCAACGACTGCCCGGCGAAGATCTCCTGAATGCCGAGCGTCTTCTGGCTATCCGGCTGGCTGAGCAGCGCAACCACTTGCGTCGTTAGTTCTGGGTCCGTCAGCCAGATCAGTGAACCGTCGTCAGAAATGTCGAACGCTTCGTCCGAACCGATCAGCGTCTGCGGCTGCCCTCCGCCGATTGCGACCTTCTTGCTCACGTCGATCGGCGACTGCCCGTGCTTCGCGCAGATGATAATCAGCGTGGAATCGTAGACTCCCTGCTTCTTCAGCTCCGCCACGATGCGGCCAAGCGTCTGATCGACGAAATCGAGTTCGAACGCCAAGCCTTGATTCGGCGTGCCGAGTACATCGGCATACCCGCCGAGCACATTCGGACCACCGGCGACGATCGGTCCGCTCTGCAGTTTCTCGCCGACGCTTACGGCCTGATAGTTGAAGCCAAAGAGCACGGGCACGCCGACTTTTTGCGACCGGTCGTGCGTGTACCCGTCGATTTGATTGATCGTGGCCTGCACGTGCAGCAGGTCGTAACACTGAATGTTGCGGAAATCGGTGGTCCATCCGTCGTCAAACGTCGGATCGGGGAATGGCACCGGGCTGCATCCGGGGAATTGCGGCAACGCGACGGGTATCGAATTGATCTCCGGTCCGTAGAAATCTTCAACGCCGGTGCTCGATGGGCCTTTCGTCCATGAATACGAAGGGTGCTTGTCCGTCCACGCCGTGCGACCGCCGTGCGAACGCACCACTTCGAAGATTGTGTTCACGCGGATCCACTCGTGCGGGAAGATCGGGTTGCAGTTGTTCGCCGGATCGCGCGGCAAGAAATTCGGGTTGATGCCGCCGCCGCCGTCGAGCTTGGTCAGATCGATGTCGATCGATTCGTCGTACGCAACCGGCGTTCCGACGACGCTTGGGCACAAGTTTTTCCCGCCGTTGATCGGCAGCGAAGTCGTTTGTGCCGGCGGCGAGAGTGCGCGATTGTACGTCACGTCGTACCACAATCCGGTATCGCCCGGCGATCCCCCGGATACGAGCGCGGCGAGGCCGGGGAACGAATCGGACGGTGTGGACGTGGAAGCGTTTGTGTAGGTGACGCCGGCGCGGCTGAGCGCCGCGAGCGTGGAGTCGGCGTGCGAGTTCACGTAGTTTGAGAGGTCCAGCGCGTGCAGGCCGTCCACCGAGATGAGCAACACGTGCTTCACCTGGTTTCCTGAGCCGGCAATCGCGCCGCCATCCTGCGCCACGGCGGGCAGCGGAGCAAGCAGGAGCGACGCCGACAACGTCGATGCGAGTACCAAACGAATCCCCAACATTTGTTGCCTCCTTAAGGCTACTTCTGGTGCCGGATGGTAGTCGTCGCATTGCACTACCGGATTGAACGCTAATTTGCGGATGTGTGAATAGATTCTGAAAAATGTTCAGAATCAGCCAGCTGGTAACCGGCTCGTCGATGCCAATTGTGAACGAGCGGTGACGTCGAGTGCCGCGAGCTCGCTCCGTCGTCACTCTGGCCGTCGACTTGGCAGGAAATTGTTGCGGGTTTGTTACAAGCGGTCGAAAACCAGGACGTGGAACTCGCCGGAACTCAGCGACGGTACGAACAAGCGGTGGTTCTTAAGATCAAGCCCCATCGTTTTCGCGCCCGTCGCGGTAGGAATGCCGTCGAGCGCCGTGTAGCTGTCAGGCGTATCCTGACGGAAGACGGCGATGCTGCCCTCGCCGAGCGAGCTGAACACAAGCTTCGTTTCTGGATCGAACGCCGTCGTATCCACGTGGTCGCCAATCGGATAGTGCGCCACGATTCGTCCGGTATCCGCGTCCGCCACCGCCATCACGTGATTGCGACAGCCCACGAACAGTCGCCGGTTCTGGGCGTCCAGTGCAAGGCTCGATGGCGACGCGCAGGGCGCCACGGGCCACCGATTCAGAATCTTCATCGTTTTCGAATCGATGCGCACCAAGAGGCTCTGGTCGTCAAGATTGACCCACACATTGCCTTTCCCGTCTGCCACGGTGGCTTCCAGGCCGCCTCCAAGGTCGATCGTGCCCGCAATAGTGCCGTCCGCCACATTGATAGCGGTAGCGCTCTCGCTCCCGCCGTTCATCGCGAATACGCGGTTTGACGCAGGGTCGAACGCAATCGCGTCCGGTTTCTTTCCAACGCTCACTTCCGCAATTGTCTTCAACGATTTGAGGTCGAATATGACGACTTTGCCCTCGCCTCCAGCCGTAATAAATCCGCGTCCCACCTCCGGCGCCACAGCTATGCCGTGTACTCCCGGCGTTCCGTCTATCGTTCCAATCGGTTTCAGCGAATCGGCATCCATTACGTCGACGTGAGTTGCGTGCGACACGTAAACGCGCCGCCCTGCTGCATCCACCGTCACGTAGTCCCAGCCACCGCCGCCCGGCAACAGCACCTTCGACTCGAGCTTATACGTGCTCGACTGCCCGTTGAGCATCGTGGCAAGACAAACCGCTAGCGTGGCTGTGGCAAGAAATTTCATGTCTTCTCCGTGAGTGGCGTTGAAGTGGCGAATACGAAGGCGAGCATTCTTAGTGTGACTTCGCAGCCGAAGTTCCCACGTGGCACTGGCCCGAGCCGGAATCGGTGAACTGCTTGCCCGCTTCTGGCAGAAACACCCAGTCATAACTGGTGGGATGGAGCGTCAGCTTCAGCACGCCAAATGTGGTGTCGTCGCGCACTTCGCTCGTTGGCAGCCGCTTTGCAAATGGGCGATGGCTCTTTCCACCGGTGCCCGCGACAATTTCGCGAATGCCGTTCTTTGGATCAGCGACGCCGTCCGGATTCTGCGGTGCAAAGCGCTCGTAGTCGTGATCGTGGCCGCCCAGCACGAGATCCGCATGTGCGTCATAGAGCGCCTGGAAAAACGGCCGCAATTCCGGATCGTTTCCGTGCTTCGCGCCGGAGCTAAATAGAGGCTTGTGAAAGTAAGAGACCGTGCATGCCGCGGGATGCGCCGCGAGATCCGCACGCAACCATTTCTCTTCGCGGGACCCCGGTGCGCAACCACCAACTTCGCCACACTCACTGTTCAGCACAATCACGTGCCAGGTGCCGAGGTCGTAGCTGTAGAAGCCGTCCTTGAAATCACCGGCCACGGAACCGAAATACTGAAAGTAGTACGTCGCGGAGGTCGAGTGAAATTCGTGATTTCCAACTGCGGGACGAGTGCGCGACTTCATGCGTCCCCAGGTTTTGTCGTAGCACTCGAAATTTTCTTTCGTGCCGTCCGGATACGCCAGATCCCCGATCGCCATCACCGTTCCTGGATTTGCCTCGAGCAGTTTCGCCGTCGCTTCCGCGCCCGCCAGATCGGTGCAGTCCGCGATGTCGCCCGCGCCGATCAATACTGGGTCAGAACTGGCCGATTGCTGTGCACGCGCGTTGCCACAGAGAGCGAGCGCAACGATTACAACCGCTATCAATCGATACCTGACACTGGCCATTTCACCGGCTCCCATTTTCACGATGTCTGGATCAGCGTTGCTCTAATCCTTCCGCAGCGGGTACCACCGAAAACCGCCCGAGATCGTGGGACCGTAATACTCGCGCTGATCCACATAGTTCTTGCTGCCGGTGTAGAAACCGAAAACCTCGTTGTTGATGTTCTCTCCCTGAAGAATGAAAGTGAGTCCGTTCCGGATTCGAACCGCGGCTTGCGCGTCCAGCTGGAAGTGCGGGTATAGATAAATGTCCCCGGCAGGTCCCTTGGGCCCGAGATTTCCCGGGTCGCTGGTCGGCTGATATTGATATTGGTAAATCATCGCGCTGTTGTAAGTCATTCCGAAGTGCACGGAGAGTCGTCCGCGATCGTAGCTGGGCCCGATGTTGAACGAGTTTGGCGCTTGCCGCTGCAATGCAGGAACGTCTGTGCGACCCGGAATTCCGTATCCGCGCGAGTACGTATACGTGTAGTTCGCGGCGATGCCGAAGCCAGACAGCGCTTGGGGAAGCGTGTTCAGTTGTTGCTGGTAGGCGACCTCCAGCCCGCCTACATGCGCGTTGGACCCGTTGACAACTGTGCTCGCCGGACAGGTTGGCTCATTGCAAAGCGGGCTCGTGGCGTCAAGAGCGTTGGTGTAGTAGATGGGGTCGATCAACTGTTTGTAGAAGAACCCGCCCTGAATAACTCCGTACGGCTTCAGGTAATGCTCGTAGAGAATGTCGAAGTCGTTCGCGTGCTCTGCTTTCAAATTCGGATTGCCAAACGAAAGCGTGTACGGCTGCGTTGACTGATCCACAGTCGAATAGGGCACCACGTCGTACGGATTCGGCCGTGAAAGCCCCCTTCCGTAAACGGCGCGGATGTCGGAATTCGGCGTTAAGTCATACCGCAATTGCACACTAGGCAGCGGATCGATGTACCACTGCGATGTCCGTACGGGTGTCGTACCCGTCCAGTTTCCGTTCGAATCGTTCGTTACGTTGTAGCCGAGGATGTTCAGCTGCGTCGCTTCGAGCCGCACTCCGGTCTGTAGTCGCCAGCGCCCGAAGTTCAGCGTGTTCATGATGTATGCGGCGCTCACGCGCTCGGTCAAGTCGTAATTCGCCGGATCCGAACCCAGGTGCGTGTCGCTAACGTCGAGTGTGAAGTCATTCGGGTTATTGAGGAAAAACTTGTTCAGCAGACCGTAATCGGTCACCGGGCCGATGTTGTAGGTCTTATCGTAGTAGTCGCCATTTTTAAAGCCGCTCTGGAACTGGGTCATCAAGAATGTTCCGTTCGGATCCCACACTGGCGAGATCGCGTTCTGATAGTTATGCGAGTTGCGAAACTTTCCTCCGAACTGAAGCGTTCCCTCGTGAGAATGCCAGGTGTAGTTCTTGGCGTACGAAGCAGAAGCTTGCAGGCTTACTTGATCCGTCGGTCCGGATGACGTGTCGTACTCGCTCATCGAATATTGCGTTGGATCGAAGATCGGAGTGCCCGGCGCAGTGCAGCTTAGGTTTGACGATCCCTGTGTCCACTGCGGCCGGTATGAATTCGTGGTAGCCGTAGGATTGTAAGCGCAGGTTCCCGAGCCGTTGTACGAAAACGTCGCTCCGGGGTTGCCCGCAGCCTGAAGCTCGCGGCCGTTCGACGCCGCTATGTCCCATGCGATCCACGAATTTGAAAATACGTGCTTGCCGCCGCCAGAGACGCTGAGAATCGATTGGTCGGGCGTGCGCTGAGAGGTCGTGAACTGGGGCGAGTCGGGCGTAATGATCGGCGGCGTGCAGGGTCCGGGTGGCTCGCAAACATCGTCGTTCAGCGTGTATACCCACTTGTTCCCGTAGTCTTTGAAATCCGAATACAGATAGTGCATGTAGATGTCTGAATTCGGGTTCAGCCGGTAGTCCGCTCCACCCGCGAAGCCCCAACGCCGGCGTTGATAACGATATTCGCGAAGATCGAGGCTGTCGTAGATCGGAGAAGCGTATCCGGGATCGATCCCCGGCTCGATGTCGTCGATGCCTCGTCCGTTGTAGTCGTACGTGAAGCCGACGAGTACGCCGAACTTTTTTTCGAGGCCGAACCGGTTCCCCACCGTGGCGCTCGATTGCCCAACGTAACGCCCGCCGATGATCGGCGTGTATCCAGCGAGCGCGTTAACGATGAATGTCGGTTGGTCGCCGGCATTCTTCAATTTCAAATCGACGGTCCCGCCTATCGCATCCCCATCCTGATCGGCAGAAAGTGTTTTGTTCACGACTATCGCGTCGACCAGGTCCGCTGGAATCACGTCCAGCTTCACTTGCCTCACTGCGACTTCCGGCGCAGGGACGTTGATACCTTCAATCGTCACGTTCGTAAGCCGCGGTTCGGTGCCGCGAATCTGCACGTACTTTCCCTCGCCTTCGTCGCGCTCGAGCGTCACGCCGGGTAGCCGGCCAACGGCGTCCGCAATGTTTGCGTTTGGCAGGCTGGTGATCACGTCGGCATCGATCACGTTCACGATGTTCGGCGACGTTCTTTGAATTTGAATTTCTTCAGCCTCACCCTGCAAATCCGCGTGAACTTCGATCGATTGATTCGACGCCGCCACCTTCAGCGCGATGTTCAGAGCTAGCTTCTGGTCCGCCGTAATCTTGACGCTCGTGGAATAGTTCTCGAAACCGGAGTACAACACCGTCAGTGTGTAATCACCGGGAGCAAGCCCCGAAATGGTGAACTGGCCTTGCCCGTCAGATATCGTCGAAAGACCGCCCGGCTGTACATGGATTGCCGCACCCTGCAGCACGCCTCCGCCAGGATCAGTCACGTAACCGGTGATGATCCCCTTGCCATTCTGATCGGTCGCGTTCGAGGTTGAAGTCGTGAACGGCCGCGCTCCCGTGGTGCGAGGAGCAATGAAGGTTATTCCCACCGTAAGTATCGCAATCGACCCGACGGCAAACATCTTCCGTCCGACTCCCACAGCGTTCATCAGCGGCTGGTAAAAGGCCTCACTCCCATTTCTCATCGACGCCCCCGTGAAAATGGCTCAGCACTGTTCGTTTGTGGATCTTTGCTGGTGAGATGGAACTTTAGTGCTTCGCTTTCTGGGGCCATTACGCGGCAGGAAGAAGAATCTCTCGTCAACGCAGAAGACGCGGGACTTTAATAGACGCTGAAGTTTTTTCAGACTGCGACGGCAGCTTCGATTTGGGTCTCACTTGGCATTGGCACCGCAGGGAAGCGCACTCGGAACGTCGATCCGCGCCCGACTTGGCTCTCCGCCGTCACGCTTCCACCGTGAAGCTCCGTGATCTGTCTCGCGATGGCGAGGCCGAGGCCCGCACCTCCGGTGTCTCGCGATCGCGCGGAGTCTGCCCGGTACGAACGCTCAAAAATCAGTTCCAGATCGCGCGACGCGATGCCGATCCCTGAATCGCGAACCTCAACGTGAACATCCGCACCGCTATCGATCAGTGCGATCTCACATCTGCCGCGATCCGGTGTGTACTTGATGGCGTTATCCACCAGAATCAGCAGCAGCCGGTCAATCGCGATCGAATCGCCGCGGACCCACACCGCTCTGCCCGGCGTAGTGGTCGTCACTTCGAGCGATTTGTTCGTGGCGAGTAACTCTGCGCGCTCGCTCGCTTTCTGCACATGCTGTTCCAGATCGATAAGATGCAGCTCCATGCCCGTCGTGCCGGCGTCCGCGCGCGCCAGCGTAAGCAGATTCTCCAGAAGCTCCGTGGTCTCCTCGGAGGTGGAGAGAACTTTCGTCAATGCTTCTTGATACTGCTCGGCTGAACGCGGCCGGCGAAGCGTCACTTCGGCCAACGTCCGGATCACGGCCACAGGTGTTCGCAAATCGTGCGAAGCGTCCGCGGTGAATTGCGCGATTCTTTTGAACGACCGTTCGATCCGATCGAGCATCGCGTTCAACGTCTCGGAAAGTCTCCGCAATTCGTCGCGCGGCCGTGGCACCTCGAGTCGTTGCGAAAGATTATTTACCCCGATGCGTTCCGCCGTCTCGATAATCCGCGTCACCGGCTTTAACGCCCGCCCGCTCAGCCAGTACCCAAGCAGCGAAGCAACGATTACCAGCAGCGGAACCGTTTCCTTTTCGAGATCCCGGAAATTGTCCAGCGCTCGATCGAATGGCTCGGTCGGAACCGCGGCGTGAATCTCAAATGCGCGCCCGTCGATGACGAATTTCTGCAGCGCGATTCGATATTGAACGTGGTTCAAATTCGTCGTGAAGAATTGCGGTGCATCAGTTGGAGCTGCCGGAATGGGTAGGGTCGCTCGCAGAAATTCAGGCGAACGAAACACCCAGTTGTGATCTTTATCCGCAACTTCGAAAACTGCCCCACTCGGCCACCAACTCGCCAGCTCTGTGAGCTCTTTCTGGACTTTTACGTCGCCCTTAGGCGCGCTGATCTCGATCAGTCGCTGCAGGCTCGCAAGGTTGATCGTCGACGCATCGTTCACGCTGACTTCAATACTCTTTCGAAATCCTACGTCGCTGATCCACACGAAAATGCTGAGCGAGCCCGCGAGCACGAGAAAGTACAGCGCCGTTAGTTTCGTGCGAATCGTGAGGTTCATTGCGCTGTCGGTGCGTTCATCGAGTAGCCGGTCCCGCGATGCGTCACGATCAACCTTGAGCTCGCGTCGTTGTCGACCTTCTTTCGCAAAAGGCGTACGAATACGTCGAGCGTGTTGTCCTCCACGTCGCGCCGGTCGCCCCACACGTCGGCGATGATTTGCTTGCGGGAGAGCACGCGCCCTTGATGCCGCGCCAGCACTTCAAGCAGGCGGAATTCAGTCAACGTGACGGGTATCGCAGTTCCGCGCCGGAACACTCGCTGCGCCGCGACGTCGAGAACCAGATCGCCGACTACGATTACATTTCTAGGCTTGCGGCCATTCCGCCGCTCGATCGCACGGATGCGCGAGAGTAGTTCTCGAAACGAAAACGGCTTGGTCAGATAGTCGTCCGCGCCGTTGTCCAATCCGCGAACCACGTCCGACAGTGCATCCCGCGCCGTGAGCATCAACACTGGAGTTTCGCTTCGCTCCCGCAGTCGCGACACCACCTCGAACCCATCCAGTCCAGGCAGCATCGCATCGAGGAGTATCAAATCGAACGAGTTCTCAGCGGCCTGATCGAGCGCCGCAATTCCATTCCCGCAAACCTGCACGCTAAACTCTTCCTCTTCGAGTCCGCGCGACAGCACCGCCGCCATTTCCGGTTCGTCTTCGACGATCAGGATTTTCACGTTGCTGCGAAGTGTAGAAACGGACGTATGAATGCCGGATGAACGTCCAGTTACGGGATTGAACCTAACAGGGCCTTAAGGCTGGCCGGAGACTCGGTAGAGCGCACATTTCAACTGAAGGATGGATTGCAGGGAAACCGCCGAGGGAAAGACAGAAGGTTGGTTGCGGGGGTTGGATTTGAACCAACGACCTCCGGGTTATGAGCCCGACGAGCTACCAGGCTGCTCCACCCCGCAAACAAATCATACCGGAAGCACGGGGTAGCGTCAAACTCGCCAACTCATCGCAAAAAATCGCCGCGCGCTCCAATCGCAGTCGTCGACGCAAAAGACAAAAGCCGCGACGCCAAAAACTCGCCGCAGCCTCACATCAACTCAGTTGTGTTTATTGGTCGTAGTATCCGCCGCCGCAACGCCGTTCGCCGCATCCGCCGTGGCCGTCGCCGTATCCAACCTCAAAAACCGCGCCGCATTGTTGTAGAGAATGTCGCGCTTCTGCTCCGCCGTCAGGTAGTCCGCGTTCTGAATCACGCTGATCGAGTACGCCATCAGCCCCGGCCAAATCAGCTGGTCGGTGCCAAACATCACGCGATCCTCAAACCCCGCATCCACAAGCCGCTCAATGTACCGATTCACTTCCTTCAACGGGTAGCTCCAGATCAATCCCGCCACGTCCACATACACGTGCGAGTTTGCCTGCAGCAGCGTCAGCATGTTGTCGATCATCGGATAGCCCGCATGCATCACCTGCACGCGCAGTTTCGGATGCTTCGCTAGCAATCCCTCCAGCAGCAGGGGATCACCCATCGACCCGCGGAATTTCGGCGTCGTCACGTTCGCGCGCCCCGACCCGCCGGTCCCCATGTGAATCGCCACCGGCACGTCCAACTCCTCGGCCAGCGCGAAATATTGGTCGACGCTCGGATCGCTCGGCGAAATCCCTTCGTACTGTAGTCCAATTTCGCCCATCACTTTGAATCCGCCGTCAGTAAAATCCTTGCGCAGCTCATCGATCGTCACGCGCCCACCCGGCTGTATCCCGCCCGCCGTGAAACTCGTTCCCGGTATCACGCGATTTGGCGCCGCGTCCTTCCATTTCTGCACGCCTTTCGGATCGCCAAACACCACCGCCGTCACGTTCAACCGCTCCATCTCCGCCACCACGTCCTTGATGTACTCGCCCTTCGCCGAGGGATATAGCTTCGGCGTGCACTGCTCCAGCACCCAGCCCCACGGCGCTTCCTTCGTCGCCGGATCAGACGCGATAAACTTCGACGTGTTCGGACACATCGGCCCGGTCGGAAACGACTCGTCCATCGCGTGCACGTGGACGTCGAGCACCGGCGGCTTGTCGTTCGGCGTATTCTGGCTCATCGCAACCGGTGCGACGGCCAACGCAAACACACCCACCAGCCCACCAATCATCAGAGGCAACGCAGATTTCGTAATTCGCAGCGGCATGCGGTCTCCCCGTGGTCATGCAATGTGCGCGGCCCTCGGCTCAAGCAAGCCTCGCGCACCAAATCTCAATTGGGTGCGCAGAGCTTCGCCCAGACGCGCGAGACTGTCAAGGCGTCCACGTGAGACCGGAGATTCTCTTATTCTTGTTTTGTGCTGTGATTTACCAGCTGCTGTATGCGGTGTTCTCGAACATGGAAACTTCGTCCGACGACGAATGAACGCCGGAAATTCCGTTGCACGTCTGCTCGGGACTGATGGAAATATCGTCTTCCGTCGTGACCCAATCCTTCTGCCTCGTCATCGGATCTTCGGGAATCCCTCCGATATAGTTGTTCGTCACCAGGTCGTCCAACGACGAAGGCCCGCACTCTTTATCGCGCGTGTAGTCGTCGATCGCTATGCGCATCGTGTGCAGGTCCGAGTGCAACGCGACTTCCCGCGCGCGAATCACCGACCGCTGGTATTGCCCGGCGGCAATCGTCGCGAGAATCACGACGATGGCGATCACCACCATCATCTCCAGCAGCGTGAATCCCCTCTCGCGTCCGTTTTCGGAATTTCGTCGCTTGCGCATGGTTTTTTCCCGCTTACCAGTCCGAATATTTCGTCCCATCAAGCGCTGTTCCACTCGACTTGGAAAACACGTCGAATACGTTGCTTCCGCCCCAAGAACTCGAGTCCGGATCGTCCTGCACAGACCGCATGCCCCAATCTTTCGACTTCGTCATTGGATCCATCGGAATTTCCCGCAGGAATCGCACTCGCTTGTCCGGCGCACCGGTCAGCTGCTGCGGCTTCACAAGGCTGTCGAGGTCGGGAGGGTAACCTTCGGTTCCAGCCGCCACTTTGATCTTGCCCGCGTCCGCCGCGTCCTTATAACGGTCGATCGCGTCGCGCATCTGCCGCAGGTCGTAGCGAAGCTGCTCTTCTTTTCTACGCTTCACCGTGTTGCGAGCGAGAGGAATCGCTACCGTCGCCAGCACCAGCAGAATCGCGCACGCCACTACCAGTTCCAGCAGCGTCAAGCCCGCATCGCGCCGCCACGAACGCGCACCTGTGCGCACTGGTCTTGCGGCAGGGAACAGGCTCAACGCTTTTGGCGAGATGCGCAGCATCGCCATTAGTGCACCTGGACTGTGGCTTCGCCCGAAACGATTGGGATGGTCTGCTGTTGCGAGTTCCGCGCGTTCACCTGCAGCACTTGCAAGTGCGCTGTGCCCGGCGCCACCGCACGCACCACGAATCCCAGAATCGTGCCCGTTCCATTCACGCCCGGCGTATTCGGCTGCCGCGTCGCGGACACAACCACTTCACCCTTCTGTTGGTCCACGCGCTGCACGATGGCGATGTTCTGCGCCCCGCCAGAAAGGAACCCGCCGTCGCGCACCTCTTCCACTTGGATCACCGCCGGGTCGTAGTGAACCAGCAGCGGAATCGTGTAAAGGTCCGTCACGTTCGAAATCGCCAGGCCGACCGTCGTTGAGTCGCCCGGTTTCAGCACGGTCGTATTCGGCTCGAAGTGCAGTTGCACTGCGGCATCCGGCGTCGGCGCTGCGGCGGGTTGCGCCGGAGTCGCAAGCGACGTTGGCGAAACGCCTGCACCCGGCGCTCTCCCGGCACCCGTGCCCGGAGCAGGCTGCGCCGGCGCCGTCACAGGCTGCGGCGCTGGCGCTTCGCGATACACCTTCACGTTCGAATCCGTGCCCGCGCCGATCACTTCCAGGTTCTGCGCGCTGATCGACGGGAATCGCAGAATGTGGGGCGTCAGCACGATGATCGTTTCGTCTTCTTCAATTTCTTTGCTGTTGTCGGAGAACATGTACCGCAGCGCCGGAATTTCCCCCAGCCCCGGAATTCCATTGATGTTCTTCGTGTCCGTGCGCTCGATCAATCCGCCCAGGATGCTCGCCTCGTCCTGCTTCAAGCGGATGTCGTGCTCGATCTTCTTTTGTCCGATCACCGGCTGGTTGATGCCGCCGATGTTGCTCGTGCCCGTAATCTGCGAAACGTCCACCACCACTTTCATGCTTACTTCGCCGTCCGGGTGAACGCGCGGCGTCACTTCCACGTTCACGCCCACGTCGATGTACTGAAATTGTGTATTCACCAACGGGTTCACTACGCCCGCGCCGCCGGTCGTTCCCACGCCAACGCCCGCCTGAAAGCTGCCCGTCGCCACCGGCACGCGCGAACCGATCTTCAGCGTCGCCTTCTGCCCGTCCGTCACGCGCACTTCCGGATCCTGAATGATCTTCGTGCGGTCATCGGTCAGAATTGCGTTCGCCGTTGCGCCGGGAAGCGTCAAGGCCCAGTCTGCGCTCGAAAGTTTCTTCAAGTTGTTCAGCGTCACTTGCGGAATCGAGGTCGAAGTCGTAGTGCTCGTCGAACTCGATGAATTGCTCGTCGACGTTTGAGGCTGGATCGATGTTCGCGGCGTGAATGCCAGTGAAACCGTCTGCCCCGGCAAAATACCCAGGTCGCGCAGGCGGTCCATGCTCGCCGTCATCACTTGCACGTGTACAAGAACTTCCGGCTTCGCTTTATCGATGTCGCGAATGATCTTCGCCGCCACCGCCAACTTGTCCGGCGTGTCCCGAATCACGATCGCGTTCTGCGAGTTCACTTGCTGCAAGCGGTGCAGGTCCAGCAGCTGGCGCAGACCGTTGACGATTTCCGTCAGGTCCTGCGGCGTTAGAGTGTTCGAAAGATAAAAGGTCTGTACTTCTTCGTCTTCGAGGTCTTTGCGCTTCTGCGGCTGGTCCGGCGCGATGAAGATCACGTTCGGCGTGATCGCCTTCCAGAACGATTTCGTCTCCAGGCACACCGTTTCGAGCGCCTGTTCCAACGTAACGTTCGGCAGCTCGGCAGTAATTCTTCGCGACGTGAAGTCCGGATCGAACACCACGCTCACGCCCGCCATCTTCGCGATCGTGTCAAACACCACTTTCGCGTCGTTCGTCATCTTCAGATTAATCAGCTCGACTGAAATCGGCTTCAGCACCGGAGCTGTCGCGAGAATCTGCTCGTCTTGTGGTGGCGCCGTGTTCACGCTCGGGGAGTTCGCCTCTTCCCGCGACGCGATCGAGTCCGTCGTCCGCTTGACCATCTGGTCGGCGGCGACGTTTGACGGATCGAGCATCTGCGCCTTTTGGAATTCCGCCAACGCCAGCTGCAAATCGCCATTCTTGGTGGCTTGCTGGCCCTTTTGCATGTGCCCCTGGCTCGCATCGAAGCGGGCCTGGGTCGCGCGCAGTTTGTACTCAGGATTGTTGGGATCGGCGCGGAGAGCGCGGTCAAAGTCGACCAGCGCGGAGTCGTAATCTTGAACCGACGAAGCCTTACGGCCTGCGTCGTAATCCGAATTTCCCTTCGGGCAGCCCGTCAGAATCAGGGCAGTACTCGCCACACACATTAGGACAGTCAGACGACGTAACAATGGTCCTCCGAAGGGGTCGGGGTCTTACTTCGAAAGTCTAGCATTCGCCGCTCCGAGCGGCAAGGAATCAGCCCTTTCGCCCGGTTAGACGCGCCAAAACGCGAAGTGCTTACCTCAAAATCATTACTGTGCCGTAAAAACACAAACCGGAACCCGGAAATGTGCGGGAATCTGCGACTTGCAGCGGATTGAGCGCGGCGGCTATCATGTAGCTCATCGTGAAAAAGAAGTACGACAAATCTCAACACGAAGGCGTGAAGATTGTTTCGCAAAATCGTTCCGCCGGCTATAACTACGAGCTGCTCGACCACTTCGAAGCCGGCCTGGTACTCGTTGGTACCGAAGTGAAGAGCCTCCGCGAAGGCAAAGGTTCGATTCGGGAGGCCTATGCGGAGTCCAAGGGCCAGGAAATGTGGCTCGTCAACTGCCACATTCCCGAGTACTTGCCAGGTGGCTTCCGCAATCACGACCCGCTCCGCCGCAGGAAGCTGCTTCTGAACCGCCGCGAGATCACCAAGCTCGCGACCCAAACCTCTGAAAAAGGCATGACCATCATTCCGACCCGAATTTATTTCCGGGACGGCATCGCCAAATGTGAACTCTCGGTGGCCCGAGGCAAGAAATTCCACGACCGCCGCGAATCCGAAAAACGCAAGGAAGCCAAACGGGAAGTCGACGAAGCGATCGCTCGCTCGCGCCGGCGCTGAGGACGAACAGAACCCATGCAGATCCAATTGGAAGCCCAGCCGTACGCTTCGATTCAAGCAGATGCACTTGTAACGTACATTTTCGATAAGGACGACAAAGTTGAAGGCATCATCGCGGACCTGAATCAGACGATCAATGACCGCCTCGCGCAGCTCGCTGCCACCGGGGAAATTTCCGGCAAGCCGCTCTCGCTCACGTTCATTCACTTCCCACAAGGTCTCGAGGCTAAGCGGCTCTTGATCGTCGGAGCAGGGAAGTCCGACAAGTTCGCCGTTACCGACCTGCGGAAGATCGCTGGCACCGCGCTCCGTTATCTGAAAAATCTCGGCGCGAAGAAAATCGTCTTCCTCGCGCGTGAAGGCCACGGCGGGCCCAGCGCCGTCGAAGCTGTCACCGAAGGCCTCGTCATCGCCGACTTCGAGTCCGACAAGTACAAGACCGACAAGAAGGAAAAAGACAAAAAGGAAATTCAGTCCGTCGTGCTCGCCGGCTTCGACTCGTCTGACGACGCGAAAAAAGCCCTCGAGGACGGCCGCGTCATCGGCGAATCCATGAACTTCGCGCGCGACCTGATCAACGAGCCCTCGAACCGTCTCACCCCGCGCATCCTCGCCGCGAAAGCCGAAGCCATGGCCAAAGAAGTCGGCCTCGGCATCGAGATCCTTGACGAGCGCAAAATCTCCGAATTGAAAATGGGAGCGCTTATCGGCGTTGCGCAGGGCAGCATCGAGCCGCCGCGCGTTATCGTCATTCGCTACACTCCCGAAAACGCCAGGCCCAACACGCCCGTCCTCGGCCTCGTCGGCAAAGCCGTCACCTTCGATACCGGCGGTATCTCCATCAAGCCCGCCGACAACATGGAGAAAATGAAGTACGACATGGGCGGCGGCGCCACCATGCTCGGCACCATGCGCGCTCTCGCATACCTCAAGCCGGCCATCCCCGTGATCGCCGTGATTCCCGCTACCGAAAATATGCCCGGTGGCCGCGCGCAGAAGCCCGGCGACGTTCAGGTCGCCATGTCCGGCAAGACCATCGAAGTCATCAACACCGACGCCGAAGGCCGCCTCATTCTCGCCGACGGCGTTTTCTACGCCCGCAAGCTCGGCGCCACGCACCTCATCGACGCCGCCACGCTCACCGGCGCCATTCAAGTCGCCCTAGCGCACATTCACACCGGCGCATTCGGGACGCCGCGCGAATATCTGGACCAGTTCCTCGACTCCACCAAAGCCGTAGGCGAAAAGATGTGGCCGATGCCGATCGACGACGAGTATCGCGAGATGATCAAGAGCGATATCGCAGACATTCGCAACACTGGCACCGGCAAAGGCGGCGGCGCCATCACCGGCGCATGGTTCATCAAGGAATTCGTCGACGACACGCCGTGGATCCACTTGGACATCGCGGCTACCACTTGGGCCGACAACGGCCGCCCCTGGCTGGCCAAAGGCCCCACAGGCGTCGCGATTCCGTCGCTCGTTGATTTCGCGATGAAGCTCTAGCTGATTCACTTCGTACGCGTTCGCAAAAAACAAATCCGCGGCGAGCCCTCACCGGCCAGACGCGGATTTTTGTTTCCACCGATTTATTCGGGCGCGCTACATCTTATCCGGCGCCGTAATGCCCAACAGCCCCAGCGTAGTCACCAGCTGTTCGCGCACCAGCGCCGTGACCAACATCAAAAACGCGCGCTTCTTCGCATCCGGCTCCTTCAATATCGGATGCTTGTGGTAGAAAACGTTGAAAAGCTGCGCCAGCTCAAACGCAAACCGCGTCAGCACGGACGGCTCCTGTGAGTTGATCGCGAGTTCCACGCGCGCATCCAGCGATCCCGCCAGCACCGCCAGGTCCCAAATATCATCGACTTCTGAAGTGTTGGGCGACGCCACCAAAAACTCCGACGCATCCAGCTCCCCCGACTTCAGCGCCGCCATATTCTTCGCATTCTCCGCCGCCACAGACGGATCCTGCTCCGCGCCCTTCCGCAAAATTCCGTTGATGCGCACCACCGCGTACTGCGCGTACGGCCCCGTCTCGCCTTCGAAGCTCAGCGCGTCCTTGAAATCGAACGCGATTACCGTATTGCGCGTAAATCTCAGTAAAAAGTATCGAATCGCGCCGATCGCAACGGCATGCGCAATCGACGCGCGCTGCGATTCCGGCAGATCGGGATTCCGCTCGTCCACTTCCTTCCGCGCGCTTACCTCGAGCCGGTCGAGCAGGTCGTCCGCCTTCACGCCCTGACCCTTGCGCCCGCTCACTTCGATGTACGGCCGCTTCGCGTCTTCCGGCGGAATCTCGTAACCCAGCTCCATCGCGCAGCGCGGCGTCAGCGCCACCACGTTGTATGCGAAATGTTTCAGGTGATCCGCCGCCTCGTCGTAACCGAGCGCCCGCAATCCCTGCACCACCACTTGCTGCGGATATGTCTGGCGCGAATCAATCACGTTGTAAACTTCGCTCGCGTGACCGAACGCGCCCGGCGGCTTTTCGCCCGGCGTTGCGCTCGTCACCCAGACCTCGCGCCCATTCCACTGCTTCATGAACGGCTTGTAGTAGAAATCGCGATTCAGCAGCCCGAACTTCCACAGGTGGTACGCGATATCTTTGCCAACGTATGTCACCGTGCCCGTCGATCGCACGATGATCTTCGCTTCCGCCTCTTCCGGGTTTTCTTCCTTCGCAGCCGCAGCCGCGTCAGCCGCGCCGTCACTCGCGACCTCCGCCTTATCCGACGGCAGCTTCATGATCCAGCACCCGGCGTTTTTGCCGGACGTCGCCATCTCGATCGCGCCGCGTGCCTTCAACATCTCAAACGCCGCATCCCAGAACTTCAGGTGCAGAATTTCGCTTTCCTGCGAGAGCAGGTCGTAATCGATACCGAGCCGTCCCACGGTGTTGAGCTGGCACACCACAATCGCGTTTGAAATGACTTCCGCCACACGCGCCACATCGCCGTGGCCTTCTTCAATGTCCTTCAGCGTCTGGCTGCGCAGCGTGAGCCGCGACTTATCTTCCGCCAGCCAATTCGTCACGCGTGCATACAGATCCCAGCACAGGTAATCGAACTTCGGCGCTGCCGCCAGCGCCTTCACTTCTTCCAGCGATTTTTTCTCGATGTGGATGAATCCGAGCACCACGTCCGCCACTTGCACGCCCGTGTTGTCGATGTAGTTCTGTACTTCCACGCGTCGCCCCGCGTGCCGCAACACACGCACGAACGTATCGCCCAGCACCGCGTTGCGCAGGTGGCCGATGTGCGCCGCCTTGTTGGGGTTGATGCTGGTGTGCTCCACCATCGTCTTCGGCGCGTCAGCCCCGGCCGCCACGGCCTCTCGCCCGGTCTCGGCCACCGCCGCGCGCAAAAATGCCGCGCGATCGAAAAACGCATTCAGGTATCCGCCGCCCGCTACTTCCAGCCGCGCGATCCCCGCTGGAGGCGCGAAACTCGCCGCCAACTCCTGCGCAATTGCCCGCGGCGCCTTCTTCAGCAGCTTCGCCAGCTCGAATGACACTGGCGACGCCAGGTCGCCCATAGCCAGCTTCGGCGGCCGCTCGGAAACCACCGGCACCTCGATCTGGTACGCCACGCGAATGTGCGCCGCCAGCGCCTCCCGAAACCTCGTCTCAACAGCTTTGTACACAGTGCTCCTTGTCTGCCGCGAAGCCCAAAATTATAGGTGTTAGCCCCAACCCAGTCAAAGCACTCCGCCGTGGGACGGCTTGGCGGGCGGCATGAGCACGCTTATTCGTGCCGCCAAAGTGCGTTTTCATTGTCGATTAGAAAGTCATCCGCCGTCTGTTTTCTTGCGTTTACGGCGATTTCTATTCGCATCCAGTGTCGATTAGAAATTTGGGTTGAGGGTGGGGGTGAAGCCGGGTGGGATGCGTCCGGCGGCCGGAACGAAGAGCCGCTTCGCATGTGCATGTGGTAGCGGCGTCGATTCAAGCCCCAGCATATTACCATAAAGGTAATAGAAAGTCAAGAGTGCCCGCGAGTTTCAAATCGGGAATGAAGGCGGGAAGGACTGGCCTGGGCGTTAGTCCGAGGAAAGCAACGAGGCAACGAACCAGCGAATTGACAGTCCCTGAGGCGCCAACTACTATCGTTTTTCTTCTTTTGCGATTTTTGCCGCACTGCGGCGGTTGAATCCCGGCGGCATCTAAGTCTTAAGAGCACAAATGACGCGCACACGAACAGCCTATTTCGATTGTTTCTCGGGCATTAGCGGAGACATGGTGCTCGGCGCCCTGGTGGATGCCGGCGCGGACCTCGGCGCCATCGAGGCCGAGCTGCGCCGCCTCGGGCTCGATGGCTGGTCGATCTCCGCCGAGAAGGTAAAGCGCGGAGCCATCTCCGCCACGCACGTTACAGTCGAAACCAGCGAAGGCCATCATCATCGCGGGCTCTCGATTATTCTGGGACGCATTGAAAAAGCACAGCTTGCGCCGCGCGCGGCCGAGCGCGCCACGCGGATCTTCACGCGTCTCGCCGAAGCCGAAGCCAAGGTCCACGCCATGCCGGTCGAGAAAGTTCACTTCCATGAGGTGGGCGCAGTCGATTCGATCATCGACATCGTCGGCGCATGCGTCGGCTTCGAGCTTCTGGGTCTGGACGACTTCGTGTGCTCGGCAATGGACGTCGGCGGCGGCACGGTGATGACGGCGCATGGCCTGCTGGCTGTTCCGGCTCCGGCGACGACGGAACTACTTGCGGGAGTGCCGGTTCACACGAGCGGCGTGTTGAAAGAACTGGTGACGCCAACCGGTGCGGCGATTGCGACTACGCTCGCCTCGGCCTACGGGCAAGTTCCCACGATGACGATGAAAGCCGTGGGCTACGGCGCGGGCACCGCCGACCTGAAAGAGAAAGCCAACATACTTCGCATCCTGATCGGCGAGCGCGACGGCGTGGCGCTCGGTGATTCGAGCGCAGGCTGGGACTTGCCCGTGAGCGTGATCGAAGCAAACGTGGACGACATGAATCCGCAGGTGTACGGCTACTTCGCGGAGAAGGCGCTCGCCGCAGGCGCGCTGGACGTGTGGTCTACCTCGGCACTCATGAAAAAGTCGCGGCCCGGCATCGTGATTACGATTCTGTGCGAGCCATCGAACACGCAGCGCATGATGGACCTGCTGTTCCGCGAAACGACGACGATCGGCGTCCGCACGCATGAAGCGCAGCGCAAAATCCTCGATCGCGAATTCGTGCGCGTCAAAACCGAATGGGGCGACGTGCGCATAAAAGTGTCGCGCCTCGCCGGTGCGATCGTGAACGCCGCGCCGGAATTTGAAGACTGCAAGAAAATTGCCGAATCGAATGGCGTGCCACTCAAGTCCATAATTGCAGCAGCATCGTTCGAATTTCAAAAGCGCTTTGAAGGCGTAAAAACCAGTTAGGAATTCATGGCCGACGAACACAAAAAGTATTACCTCACCACGCCGATCTACTACGCGAACTCGCGCCCGCACGTAGGTTCCGCATACACGACGATCGTTTGTGACGCGATCGCGCGTTTCAAGCGCATGTGCGGATTCGAAGTCGCGTATCTCACCGGCACCGACGAGCATGGTGTGAATATCGAACGCGCCGCAGAAGCCAAAGGCGTGACGCCGCAGAAGCTCGTCGATCAGAACGAAGCGATCTTCCGCGACCTCTGGAAGCTTCTCGGAATCTCGATCACCGATTTCATCCGCACCACTTCGCCCGAGCACGAGCGCGCCGTTCAGACTCTCGTCCGCCGCACCATGAAGCGTTCGCCCGACGCCATCTACAAGAGGCGCTACGAAGGCCGATACTGCATCTACGACAACGCCTACGTCAGCGACACGCCCGAACCGGCCAAGTGCCAGATCTGCGGCCGCGATGCGGAGCTCATATCCGAAGAAAACTATTTCTTCCGCCTCTCGGTCTACGGCGACAAGCTGCTCCAGCTTTACAAAGACCATCCGAAATTCGTCGAGCCCGATTTCCGCATGAACGAAGTCCGCGCCTTCGTCGAAGCTGGCCTGAAAGATCTGTCCATCAGCCGCCAGTCGATCAAGTGGGGCATCCCATGGCCCGACGATCCGGATCACGTCTTCTACGTGTGGTACGACGCGCTCACTAGCTACATGACCGGTATCGGTTACGGCGAAGGCGCCGACGGAGAGGGGAGCGCGAAGTTCAAAAAATTCTGGCCCGCGAACCTGCACATGATCGGCAAGGAAATCATCCGGTTCCATGCGGTGTACTGGCCTGCGTTTTTGATGGCGGCCGGGCTACCGCTCCCCGAAAAGATTTTCGCGCACGGCTGGCTGCTCTTCGAGCAGGAGAAAATGAGCAAGTCGAAGGGCAACGTCGCGTACCCCGAGCCGATCGTCAAAGCTCTTGGCAATGACGCGCTGCGCTACTACCTCATGCGTGAAGTCGTGTTCGGTCAGGACGGCAATTTTTCGCGCGACGCGCTGATCACGCGTTACAACGCCGACCTCGCGAACGGCCTCGGCAACCTTTGCAGCCGCACGATGACCATGATCGAAAATTACTGCGGAGGCTTGATCCCGAATCCGACTCCGGCCCCTCAGAGGCTCTTTGAAGTCACGTCCGGCGCGTTCCACGGCATGATCCGCCACTCCTACGAGAACTTCGAATTTTCCGAAGCGCTCACGCAGATCTGGGGCCTCGTCGCGGTCGCGGATAAGTTTCTTGCGAACGAAAAGCCGTGGACCATGGCGGCAGACCCGGCGCAAAGGGCGCGGCTCGAGCAAATTTTGTACAGCGTGGCGGAGTCGGTGCGCGTGCTTTCGATCCTCGCGCATCCGGTGATCCCCGAAGCGACGCAGAAAATCTGGGAGCAGCTCGGCCAGCAGGGCAAGATCGAAGATCAGCGAATCGACAAGGTCGAGTGGGGCGCGCTTAAAGGCGGCACGCGAATCGGAAAAATCGAAGCCGTATTCCCGCGCGCGGAGAAAAATCAAATTCTGGAGAAAATCGAAACCATGGAAAACGAGATTCGGAATCCCGGAAGTACAAGCGTAGGAGGACAGCCGGGCGCGACTGAAGCGGACGTCCCGAAGCCGTCAGGCGCCGCGGCTCCAGCAGCCAGCGCAGCAGCTGCCAACGCCCCCGCAGCCGACGCAAAGATCAGCATTGATGATTTCGCGAAGATCGAGCTGAAGGTGGGACTCGTGAAATCCGCAGAGCGCGTCGAGAAGGCAGACAAGCTGCTAAAGCTCCTCGTCGACATCGGCGATGAAGTCCGACAAGTCCTAGCCGGTATCGCGATGGGCTATGCGCCGGAAGAACTGGTCGGCCGCAAGGTCGTCATCGTCACCAATCTCGCCCCAAGAAAGATGCGCGGGCTGGAATCGAACGGCATGCTCCTGGCCGCTTCCGCCGGCCCGGACGGCAAGCCCGTCCTCTGCACCTTCGCCGAGGACATCCCCGTCGGCTCCAAAGTGAAGTAGTTCCCCGAAAATTTAAGAACGGAAGAGACGGCAGTTGACCTTTTTGATTATTACTACTACATTGTGACTGTAATGAAGCGAGAGCGGATTACAGGGGAGGGAACGATGCGACAACTTAACCTAGCTACTGTCTTAGCGATTCGCGTCGCGGAAACTCGCCATCTACTTGCCGCCAGGTTACGACGACGCGGCCTCCACGCGTTACCCAGTCATCTATTTCCTGCCGAGTCCGTTCGACGGGAGTTACCGCAATATTTTCGATGGCCACGCAGGGCAGGCGCTTTTCGATCGCGCCATCGCGTCAGGCGAAATCCGCAAATTCATCCTCGTCTCGGTGGATATGGCCACGCCCATCGGATACTCCTGGGCCGCGAATTCGCCCGCAACCGGAAATTGGGAAGACTTTTTCGTCGGCGAAGTCGTGCCGTACATGGATTCGAATTTCCGCACGATCGCGAGCCGCGACTCGCGCGGCATCAGCGGCATCTTCATGGGTGGCCACGGCGCGATCCGCCTCGCGATGAAGCATCCGGACATTTTCGGCGCGGTCTACGCGATGCATCCGGTGGGGACGGGCTCGGGCTTGCGGATCATGGACTCCATCCCGAACTTGGAACTCCTCTCGAACGCAAAGTCGATCAACGACGTGAAGACGGACGGCGCCTCGATGATCTTCCTGGGAATTTTCGAGGCGTTTCTGCCCGACGCGGCAAAGCCGCTGCTTGACATCGACGTGCCGGCACGCCACGACGCGTCTGGGCAGCTGATCATCGACTCGAAGCTGACCGCCAAGCTGCGTGCCAACTTTTTCCTGGAAGAAATGATCCCGGAGTACGCCGACAATCTCAAGTCGCTCCGCGCATTCAAATTCGACTGGGCCCGCAGCGATGGAAATCAGGATCACGTTTATTCGAACCAGGCATACACGCACAAGCTAAACGAATTCGGCATCGTCCATGAAGCCGAGGAATACAACGGCGCGTGGGGCGAGCCGAATTGGGGCGACGACGGCCGAATCTACTCAGAAGTTCTGCCGTTTTTCGCGCGGCACTTGGTGTGGGAATCGAGCCGCTAGCCACGCCCGAAAACCGTCTAATCCGCCGGATCGTTCGTAAATTTCAGATGGAATGAAATGCGAATCTTTTAGGAGGCGCGCTCGCGCTCGCATACAATTTTCGTGTGAACAGGCCGGAACAAAAAGAACTGTCGAGGCTGAAAGCCACATGAGAATCGTCGATTCACACGCGCACCTCGAATCCGAAGACTTCGACGCCGATCGCGCCGAAATGCTCGCGCGTGCGCACGCCGAAGGTGTCGAGGCGATTCTCGCGATCGGCAGCGGCGGCTCCGGCCCCGACAAACTCGACGCAGCGATCTCCGTCGCGAAAGACTATGACTGGATTTACGCTTCCATCGGGATTCATCCGCAGCACGCGGCTGAGGCGCGCGAGGAGCACTACCCGCAGCTCGCGGAGCTGGCCAAGAACCCGAAAGTGATTGCATGGGGCGAGATTGGACTCGACTATCACTGGCCGGAGCCGGCTCGCGACGTACAGCATGACGTGTTTCGTCGTCAGATCGCCCTCGCGCGCGATGCGGTGCTGCCCATTGTCATTCACTGCCGCGATGCCTGGGCGGACTGTCTCGCGATCCTCGAGACGGAATGGGCGCCTTTCGGTCTGGGAGGCATCCTGCACTGCTTCACCGGCACACTTGAGGACGCCCGGCGCGGCCTCGATATGGGTTTTATGGTTTCGTTCGCGGCGAACGTTACGTACCCGAAAATGCAACACCTGCGCGACGTGGCGAAAGAGCTGCCCCTCGAGCGAATGCTAACCGAAACCGACTCGCCCTTCCTGCCTCCGCAAAAGTTCCGTGGAAAACGAAACGAGCCCGCCAACGTGGTCGAGGTAGCGCGGACGCTCGCGAGTGTGAGAAACTTGGGCAGCGACGAGGTTGCCGCGACCACGGCGGCGAATTTCCAACGATTTTTCAGGCTAGGTGCGGCTCATCCAGCCCTGGCAAGGTGAACCCAAGAGAATGGCCTTCGCCGTTCCCATCGCAAGAGGCATCTTCGACCTGGTCCGCGAGGATCTGGCGCTCGTCGAGCAGGAGATCGCGACGCAGAACAGCGCAGCGATCGAGCCCGTCGCGGAAATCTCCAAATATTTGCGGGAAGGTGGCGGCAAGCGCCTCCGTCCGGCGCTGCTTTTGCTCGCAGCGGGAGCTTCGGGCTATCGCGGGCGCGGCGCAATTCGCCTCGGCGCAGTCGTAGAAATGATTCACAGCGCAACGTTGATTCACGACGACGTGATCGACGGCGCGGACACTCGTCGCGGCCGCCCGAGCGCGAATGCTCGCTGGGGAAACCACATGAGCGTTCTGGCCGGCGACTGGCTCTACATGCAGTCCTTCGACGCGGCTTTGAAAGAGCGAAATTTCGCCGTCCTCGACATTCTGATTGAACTCACGCAGAGCATGGTTGAAGGCGAACTGCTTCAACTGACGCGTCTCGGCCGCATCGACCTCACCGAAGCCGAAGCCACCGAACTTGCCTACCGTAAAACGGCTGGCCTCTTCAGCGGCTGCTCGCGCCTCGGCGCGGTCCTCGGCAATCAGCCCGAAAGCGTTGTCGAATCGCTGGCCGAATACGGACGCAACGCAGGCCTCGCCTTCCAACTCGTCGACGATTTGCTCGACTTCACCGCCTCGCCCGAAAAACTCGGCAAGCCGGTGTTGAGTGACCTCAAAGAAGGCAAAGTTACGCTGCCGCTGATTTTCGCGCTGGCGATCTCCAACGGCCACGGCGACGCCCGCGGCCTCGTAGCCAAAGTTCTCGAAGAGCGCGGTTTCGAAAGCGTGCGCCCCGAGCAAATCACCAAGCTGGTGCGCGAAACCGGCGCCCTCGACCGCTCCGCCACGATGGCCCGCGAATATGTCCGCCGCGCGAAAGAATGTTTGCAGGCCCTCCCGGACACCGAGTACCGCCGCGCCTTGATGGCCGTTCCCGATTTCATCCTCGAGCGCGAAAACTAAAGATCGCCGCTCACCAGTTCCCAGTTCGTCCTTTCCGAGGCCCCGAATGAAAACTAAGCTCGCCAGGTTGATGGTTGTCTCATTTCTCGTGTCCACCGCATCGCTCGCCCAATCAACGCCTCCGCCGAACGACGCGACGCCCGACTCCGTTGTCCGCGCGCGCGATCTCGGAATTCCTTTCACTGGCACGCCCGGTCGCTTCAACGCGATCACAGACGTCGCGGGAGTCGAAGTCGGCTACACCACTCTTATTGAAGGCAGCGGCAAGCTCGAAGTGGGCAAAGGCCCCGTACGCACGGGAGTGACTGCTGTCTTCCCCCGAGGCCGCGACAACAGCGATTCCGTTTTCGCCGGCACGTGGGACCTCAACGGAAACGGCGAGATGACGGGCATCCACTGGGTCACCGAATCCGGCTTTCTCGACGGCCCATTCGTGATCACGAACACTCATAGCGTCGGAGTGGTCCGTGATGCCGTGATCGAATGGCAAATCCGCACCAAGCACCAACCCCCCACCGATACCTACGGTCCATTTTTCTTCTCGCTGCCCGTCGTCGCGGAGACGGCCGACATTCTTCTAAACGACATGAACGGTTTTCACGTAACGAAGGCCGACGCATGGCACGCGCTCGATTCCGCGAGGTCAGGACCGGTCGAGGAGGGCAACGTCGGCGGCGGCACCGGAATGATGTGCCACGGATGGAAAGGCGGCACGGGCACGGCGTCGCGAGTTCTACCGCAGAAGGAAGGCGGCTACACGGTGGGGGTTCTGGTTCAGGCCAACCACGGCAGTCCTCAGCGATTGACGATTGCAGGTGTTCCGGTAGGAGAAACGCTGCAGCCCCATTTCGATTTCTCGAAGTGGATGCCCGCTGGCTCCGGTTCCATCATCATTTTGATCGCGACCGACGCTCCGCTGTTGCCGACGCAACTCAATCGATTGGCCAAGCGCGCCGCATTGGGAGTCGGTCGCGTCGGAGGACTCGGCGAAGATTCCTCGGGCGATCTATTCCTTGCATTTTCGACGGCGAACTCTCACGCCTCGTCAACAAAACCCGTGGCGTCACTTCAGATGCTCAACGATGACGAGATCAACCCTCTGTTTGAGGCTGTTGTCGATGCCACTGAAGAAGCGATCGTGAACACGTTGATCGCCGCGAAAACCATGACCGGAGCGAACGACTTCACGGTTCCTGCGCTTCCGCATGACAAGCTCGTCGAGATTTTGAAAGCCCACGGGCGGATCGTCGAACCGAAGCAGTAGCCCGCGCGAAGCTGGAGGCGTGAGACGCGCGACTCGCGGTATTGTGGATTGCATTGCGCAGCCGGCACGGGCTACCCCACTAGCCGCTCGATGTGGGCGAGATGGTGGTCGTCGTGTTCGGCAACGAAGTACAAATGATCGATCGCGCGCATCGGCATCTTGAGGCGAGGATGCAAAAGCTCGCGAGTCGAGGTCGCCACGTCCAGCTGGCGCGCGTTCATGAGCAGGCAAAACCGCGCGGCACGAAAGCCCGCAAGGATTTCTTGTATGGACTTCGAGTTGTGCCCGGCTTCACTGGTGATGCGATTGGTCAGGTCGGCCGCGGTTAGCTGGTGCGCGTTGAAGAAGTCTTCGAGACGAGCGTACCACAGGGGCTCGAGATCGAGCAGATGGCCGGCGTGTTCCTGCGGGGTCCACTTTCCGTCGCCGGTTGTGGTGAGCGTGGATTCCACGCAATTGCGGACCAGCTCCTCAAGCCGCGCGGGTGTGCCCTGAAGACGTGACTTCAAGTTGGGCAGCAGTTCCGCCGGATAGGGAAAGTTGAACGTGCGCCCGAACCACGGCTGAAGCGGCTGAGTCATGGTCTTTGGATGCTCCACTCCCTGTTCCGCTCCCGCGATTCTTGGCGTTCGAGAAATAACCGACAGCATGCACCCATGCGCATCCTTCAAAGAGGCGAAGGGTGCGGCATCCGAAGAAGCGCTGCGCAGACTGAAGTCTACGCTACGAACGTTACGCTGACGGCGCGTCAGTAGTGGAAACGGTAGCGGAACTCGACATAAATCTGCCGAGGATCGTTGTAATGGAACCCGCCAAACGTAAGGCTGTTGTCGAGCAGCACCCGCCGGTTTCCCACGTTCAGCGCGGTGACGGAGACCGAGTATTTCTCGCGGAAAGTTTT